>SDBS01005352.1_pt1 | contig 12531 bp, 8 predicted proteins | sample 2277091 | NCBI WGS metagenome assembly SDBS01 (sample SAMN10404972, study PRJNA504765) | marine sediment metagenome | isolation source: marine sediment core GS10_PC15, 163 cmbsf | place: Arctic Ocean: Southern Knipovich Ridge | collected 2010 | reverse complement strand
TTCTGGTTGTCGAGAACGAAGCGGCGTTCGCCGATGATGCTGCGGCCGCCAAGACGGTCTTCGGTCCACACCACGATGCTGTGCTCGCCGTCGGCGAGGTGCGCGGCGACGGTGTCGAGATCATAGGCAAAGCCCGAGTTGTTCGAAAAGACCAGAGGCATCCATGGATAGAGGTCACCGAGGTTCGGCGACAGGAGGGGGTAGTCGGCGTTGCCGATGTGCACCCCATCGACCCAGATTTCGACTGCGTCGATTCGCAGGAAATCCATGACGAACCCGGTCACCGTGACCGTCCCGGCTTCAAGCTCCATGTGCTCCGGAGTCCAGATGTCGCCCCACGCGGCGTCGTCGGGGTCGTCGTTGCAATCGAAGATCACCGGCAGCTGGGCAATATCGGTGACATTGTTCTCGCGGTCGCCCGCGCGCACCTTGATGAGGTGCAGACCCTCGCTGTAGCCGCGCCCGAGGATCAGAAAAGAGACGTCCATCAGAAATGAGAACCCCGAATGCTTCGAGTTCGGAATATCGACGTAGAGCCGTTGGACATCCATCCGCTCGTGTCCGTAGTAGTTGAAATCCCAATCCGCAGGAGCCCAGTAGAAGCTGGGCAGGCTGGTGTTCGACGGGTCGTCATTCCCGTTCATCGGTACAATTGCCCCATCGAGCAAAAGCTCGACGTACGCGACGCCGCCGAAGTCGGTCCGCGAACCCACATCGAGGGCCCAGCCGACAACCATCTCCACGTTGTCGGGATTTTGGAAGACATCACCCGACCACGGAGGCACGACACCACCGACCGGCGTACACCCCTCGGCGCGCATCACGTGGTTGGCGACCGGCCAGTCGATCTTGCCGAACGGAGGCAAGTTGGATCCGGTGTTGAAGGTCTGGACGAAGCGCCGGCCGATCACCCGCGACGCGCCCTCGTTGTCCATAACCCGCACCGCGATGACGTGGATGCCGTTGTTGAGCGAGGTGGTGTTGAGCATGCGCACGAAGCCCGAGTACTCGGCATCCGGATCGGTGGGGAAGCGATGCGCAATATCCGGTCGATGAATCCCGGTCACCGCATTGCCCATTGCCAACCCGTCGACCAAGATCTCGATGAAATCGATGGACTCGTCATCCAACGCCCAACCGGTGACCGGAAAGACGCCATTCATCGGTTGGTTGGAGCCCGGCAGCTCGAGCTGACCGAGGGGCGCTTGGTTGAAATCATTGTCGACCACGACCGATCGCAGACCGTAGTCTTGAGTCGTTTGGTCCGAAAACGTGACTCGGAGAAAGAGCGTGTGAGAACCGTCCGAGTAATCGTTCGAATCAAAGGAGGTCACGAACCCGGGACGCGCATACGGTGTTCCCGCATACCATGGGTAGGCTTGGAGAATGTCGTAGCGCGGCTGATCGAGATCCGCCGTGGCGACAAACTCGTCGTCCACGTAAAGATCGATTTTGCTCACCAAAGCAACAGCCCATTGGCAGGTGTTCCACGTCCACTGGGGACCGCACTGCTGGCCGCTGTCGACGACGAAACCGTTGACCTCTACCAGCCCGAAAACCGTGGCGCCATCGGCCGGTGTATCGAGCCAGAAAATCGTCTCGGCATAGGCGTTTATCGGTAGCAGGAGAGTCAGCAGTACAAGCGCTCCGATGGTCCCTTTGTAACGCATTGCGAGTCCTCCTCTGAACGGTGGGTCCCGAAAGCCAATTACGCTCTCATTTATGATATACCACGGCCTATCTAGGGTCAAGAAAAGTCGTCAAATAAAAGGGGTTTCCGCCCCCCAAAACCGTTCATTTCCGTCAATACAATGATTTCAATGTGATCTGGATCACGCAATAGATTTCAATCTGTCTGCTGATTATGGCCCGAGATTTTTGCCAATTCCTCAACGTGAATACGAGCAGAATGCGCCAGCGCTTCGAGATTGAATCCACCCTCGAGAATCGACAGCAATCGTCCATTCGACCACATTTCTGCGGCCGCAACAGCGGCGGCGGTGAGGCGCCCAAACCCTGCTTCAGTCATCAACATCCCACCGAGTGGATCGTCACGATGGGCATCGAATCCCGCTGACAGCAGGATCGCTGCGGGGCGCACCTTGGAGCAGATTTCAGCGAGGGCCTCCTCGAACGCGGCACAGATAACGTCGTCGCCCGAACCGCCCGCCAACGGGATGTTCCGGGTTGTGCCCAAACCTTCGCTCTCTCCGATCTCGTCCGCGCCGCCGGTCCCGGGGAAGGCGGGGTAGCGATGAACCGAGAAATAACCCACATCCGGGCGATCGAAGAAATGCTGCTGGGTACCGTCTCCGTGGAGTGCGCCAAAATCGGCGATCACTACCGGCCGGCCCCAGGATCTGGTCAGAGTCTCGGCAGCCAGGGCGATGGAGTTGAAGAAACAGTATCCAGAGGCTCGGTTCCTCGCCGCGTGGTGGGCCGGCGGACGGACCACCAAGAACACCCGCTTCACCCGGCCGTTGACCATGTCGAGCGCCGCCTGCAGCGCCAGTCCCGACGCCGCCAAGGCAGCCGAGAACGTCCCTGTTGATACTCCGCAGTCCTCCGAGTCGAGCCAGCCGCTGCCTTGTGCGGAGGCCTCACGGACGCGCTCGATGTGTTCCCGGTCGTGCACCCAGGCAAGAGCGCCGATCACATCCTCCTCGCTCGGCAGCGGACTCTCCTCATCAACCACCCACCGGCCTTCCGATCGCGCGGTCAAGGCATCGAGCACGACCCGCACACGGTTCGCGGCCTCAGGATGCCCAAGCCCCGGCTCATGTTCGAGACACAACGGATGGGAGCGGACGCTCACCGGAGGATCGATGGATGAATCGGACATGGGTGGATGATAGCGGACACGAGTTCGGAATTAGGAATTAGGAATTAGGAATTAGGAATGACGATCACCCGCTCAATCCAGTTTTGAGTTTTTAGTTTTGAGTTTTGAGTTACTCGCGCCGTGCGGCCGCGAGATTTCGGATTTCGAATTTCGGATTTCGAATTTTCCGCCTGCCCACCCCATCCAGTTTTGAGTTTTTGGTTTTGAGTTTTGAGTTTTGAGTTACTCGCGCCCTGCGGGCGCGGCGAAGCACGGCCGTGAGCGGGTGGCCGCAGGCCGTCAGCAACCGCGCGAGGGCGCGTTCACCGGAGGTGCCTGGCATCCCGACATGACGTTGTCCTCAACGTCATGTCGGCGTGCCTGGCATCCTCTCGGGAAGCGCTTTGAGAAACGGGCCGCGTGGAATTCGGTAGCGCCTCCCAGGAGCACAGAGATGGAGACGGGGACGGACGCGGGTGTTACCCTATGGCGCATGGTGAACCGTGCCGTCCGGGTGGGCGTTTCCCTGTTTCTGATGATCGTGCTTTTGGCGGTCTTTCTGTGGAATGTGGACTTCGCGGAGGTCGGCCATGCCCTCGCAGGGGCCGATGCCCTGCTTCTCGTCGCCGCGAGTCTCATCGCCCTTCTGTCCTACTTCATCCGCGCGCTGCGCTGGAAGTTCATCCTCCTGCCGGTCGGCCGGGTGCGCCTCTCGAGCGTCTTGATCACCACCGCCGTGGGTTACGCTGCCCTGTCCCTGCTGCCGGCACGGATGGGCGATCTCATCCGTCCCATCCTCCTGGCTCGGCGAGAAAAGATCCCGGCTTCGGCAAGCCTCGCCTCGGTCCTCACCGAGCGGGTCTTCGATCTGTGGACCGTGGTTTTCTTCTTTCTAATATTCATCGTCTGGCCGCCGCTGATGCCGAATCTCGATGAGGGGGCGCGCCACAGCCTCGAGGTGCTCTCCCTCAGCGGTTATGTGGTCGGCGGCGGACTCGTGGTTGGCACGCTCATCCTGCTCGGTCTCTTCCGGTACCAGGACCGCATGGTCGAGGTCCTCACCCGCCCGGTGGGGTGGATCAAGGAGAGCTGGAAGCAGCCGTTTGCGAACTTCTGCAACCACTTTCTGGACGGGCTGCGTGTCATCCAACGTCCTCGAGATCTCTTCATCACCCTGGTTTCATCGGTCGTCATGTGGTACGTGATCTGCTGGCAGGTGCGTCTGACCCTGCTCGCCTTTGACGTCGATCTGCCGCTGCGGGCAGCCTATCTGATCGTGACCATGGCGGTGATCGGACTCGCGGTGCCCACTCCGGGAGGCGTCGGTGGGTTTCACAAGGCCACCCAGGTCGGGATGACCATGTTCTTTGGCATTGGGCTCAACGAGGCCACCGGAATTGCCATCGCCTACCACGCAATCTGCTTCGTTCCCATCACCATCATCGGACTCCTGTGTCTGCCCCTGCTGGGGGTCAATCTCCGCGAGGTTGAGGCCATCTCGGCAGAGGAGGCCGAGGAATGAACTGCCCGTTCTGCAGTCATCCGGACAACCGGGTTGTGGATTCGCGCGACATTCGTTCGGGCGTCGAGATCAGGCGCCGCCGCGAGTGCGCTGAATGCGGACGGCGCTTCACGACGTATGAGAGGGTCGATGAGCTGCCGACAACTGTTGTCAAGCGAGACGGCCGTCGGGAGAGCTTCGATCGCGAGAAGCTCCTCAACGGGCTTCTCCGCGCGTGCGAGAAGCGGCCAGTACCGCGCCGTGATCTGGTGGCCATGGTCGATTCGGTCGAATCCGCCCTCGCGGCGCGCGAGGTTCGCGAGATGTCCACCGAGGAGATCGGAAATCTCGTCATCGAGGAGCTTCGACGTCTCGACCAGGTTGCCTACGTGCGATTTGCCAGCGTCTACCGGCGATTCGAAGACGTGACCCAATTCATGGACGAGCTCAAGACCCTGCTGATGCAGCACGACGACTGAAACCTAAGATGAACGATTCTCACCCGCAGAACCGCTCATCTTAGGTGAAAAGGAAAACCGCGCATGGCAGACTTCCCTGAAATCCCCGACGAACTCGAACCGCGGGAATCGATCGCCATCCCCGACGTCCTGCCGGTCATGGCGCTCAAAGACACCGTGCTCTTCCCCTTCGTCATCATTCCGCTGACCGTCGGGCGGGAGATCTCGATGAGAGCGGTCGATGAAGCGCTTTCCGGCAATCGCCTGATCCTGCTGCTCACACAGCAAAACCCACAAGACGAGACGCCGTCTCCCGAGGAGCTCTACCAAACCGGCTGTGTCGCTCACGTGATGCGGATGCTCAAGCTTCCCGACGGCACGGTCCGGATCCTGATCCAGGGGCTGTCACGCGCGCGGGTGGATTACTTCACGCATACCGAACCGTACCTCGAGGCGCGATTGACCCGCCTCGAGGAGCCGGCGCCCGATCCCTCCGAGCTCGAGTTGAAGGCGTTTGTCCGCTCGATCCGCCAAGGCCTCGAGCGAGTCAGCACTATGGGCAAGCAGATTTCGCCCGAGGTAATTCTCATCACCTCGAGCCTCGAGGATCCGCTGCGGTTGGCCGATCTCGCTGCATCGAATCTCGGACTCGACGTCGCCGACGCCCAGGGAGTGCTCGAGACAATCGAGGCCCTGCCGCGGCTGCGCCGCGTCCACGAGCTGCTCGAGCGCGAGCTCGCACTGGCCGAGATGCAACATCAGATCTCGTCCCAGGTGCGTGGAGAGATCGATCGCAATCAGCGCGAGTTCTTTTTGCGGCAGCAGCTGCGCACCATTCAGCAGGAGCTCGGCGAGGTGGACGACGTCGAACGGGAGATGGCCGACTACCGCGAGAAGGCAGAGGCCATCGGCCTCTCGGAGGAGGCACGCGAGGCCGTCGACCGGCAGCTGCGGCGCCTCGGGACCATGCATCCGGAAAGCGCCGAGTCCTCGGTGGTGCGGACCTGGCTCGACTGGATGACCTCGCTCCCGTGGTCCAAGTTGAGCGAGGACAACCTCGACATCGGAGCTGCGCGGACGATCCTCGACGAAGATCACTACAACCTCGAGAAGGTCAAGGAGAGAATTCTCGAGTTCCTCGCGGTGCGGCAGCTTCGTCCCGAAAGCAAGGGTCCGATCCTGTGCTTCGTCGGTCCGCCGGGGGTCGGCAAGACCTCGCTCGGCCGCTCGATCGCTCGCGCCCTCGGACGGGAGTTCTTTCGTTCGTCGTTGGGCGGAGTACGTGACGAGGCGGAGATCCGCGGCCACCGTCGGACGTACGTCGGCGCCCTGCCGGGGCGCATCATCCAGGGATTGTCCCAGGCCGGCACATCGAACCCGGTCTTCATGCTCGACGAGGTCGACAAGCTCGGCGCCGACGTCCGGGGCGATCCGTCGTCCGCCCTGCTCGAGGTTCTCGATCCTGAACAAAACGACTCTTTCCGCGACCACTACCTGGGAGTCGTCTACGACCTTTCGAAGGTCCTTTTCATTGCCACCGGCAACGTCACGGAGACGATCCAACCCGCCTTCCTCGACCGTATGGAGGTGATCCGCCTGTCCGGCTACACCGAAGAGGAAAAGCTCGAGATTGCCCGCCGCCACCTGATCCCGCGCCAGATCGAGGAGAACGGGCTCGCCAACCATGGCCTGACGTTCACCACCTCCTCCCTTCAGCGGCTGATCTCCGGCCACACCCGCGAGGCTGGTCTAAGAAATCTCGAACGCGAGATCTCATCGGTGTGCCGCAAGGTGGCGGTGCAGGTGGCCGAGAAAAAACCCGCCGCTCATCGCATCACCCCGGCAACGGTGGAGCGCCTCCTCGGTCCGCCCAGGTTCCTCGCCGACCGTCCTCTCGATACCGACCGTATCGGCGTCGCTACCGGGCTCGCCTACACTCCGGTCGGCGGCGACGTGCTGTTGGTCGAGGCGATCCCCCTCACCGGCAAAGGCGGTCTCGAGCTCACCGGGTCCCTGGGCGACGTTATGAAGGAGTCAGCGGCCGCCGCCCTGTCGCTCGCCAAGGCGCGTTCGTCAGAGCTCGGGATCAATGCCGACTGGTTCAAGAAGCACGCGCTGCACGTGCACGTTCCCGCGGGCGGGGTTCCCAAGGACGGCCCCTCGGCCGGCGCCACGATTCTGTCGGCGATCGTCTCGGTAGCTTCCAACCGTCCAGTGCGCCACGACCTGGCGATGACCGGCGAGATCACCCTGCGCGGTGATGTGCTGCCGGTTGGTGGAGTCAAGGAAAAGGTCCTCGCCGCCCTGCGCGCGGGCATCACAAACGTAATGCTGCCGGCCGAGAACGAACGTGACCTGATCGATCTCCCTCCCTCGGCCCGTCGCCGGCTCCGGTTCATCTTCGTCAAACACATCGACGAGGTGTTGGCGGCAGCGTTGCGGCCAAGTGAGGGATGAGGATTCAGGAATTCCAGCCCGGCTCCTCGAAATTTCGAATTTCGAATTTCGAATTTCGAATTTGCCGACCCCCAGCTTGAATCCTTTCCCCGGAGCCCCCAGTCGACGTGGCGCTGTTGCGGAGGGCCTCGTTGCGAGGGCCGCGAGGCGTGGTCAGCTGGTGCGCGCTTGCGCGCGCCAGGTGGCCGCGTATCGCAGGCCGCAGTAGAGGCCCGAAGCAACAGCGGCAGGGGCGGCGAAGCCGCCGCGCCGACCTCGGGCGTAACAGGACTGAATCAGGCCCCGCGGAATCGCAGCGTAGCGGAGATTCCGCGATCGCGACGAGATTGGGCCTCTGGGTGCGTTTCTCCGACTGGAGCGAGGAGGGACAGACCGTCCGGTCGTCCCGACGAAGCGGAGGGAGGAAAACGCCGTCATGGGTCCGGCGCCGGCGCGATCACACAAAAGGTGGGGGCTGCGTCGTTCGGCAGGGAGTTGCCCGCTGGCGCGCCGCAGGCGCGCAGCGGGCGAGGCCGATGGCTCCGACGAGAGCTTGCTCTCGGAGGAGACGTCGGCCGAGGCCGCGTGGCCGCGGTCGCAGACCGCGGACGGCGGGCACGGAAACGGGCACGGATGTGGACGCGTTTATTTCTCGAAGAACTCCACGGTCTCCTTGAGGCCGTCGGCGAGCAAGACCTGCGGCTCCCAGTCGAGGATCTTGCGGGCGAGAGTGATGTCCGGCTGCCGCACCTTGGGATCGTCCTCCGGCAAATCCACGAAGACGATCTCGGACGACGAGCCTGTGATCCGTAAAATCTCCTCGGCAAACTCGAGCACCGTCATCTCGGCCGGATTCCCGATGTTCACCGGCTCGGTGTAGTCCGAGTTGAGGAGACGCCAGATCCCCTCGATCAAATCGGTAACGAAGCAGAAGGAACGCGTCTGTGATCCGTCGCCGAAGGCGGTCAGCGGCTTGCCGGCCTGCGCCTGACAGATAAAGGTCGGCACCACCCGCCCATCTCCCGCCCTCATTCTCGGTCCGTAGGTATTGAATATGCGGACGATTCGGGTGTCGACGCCGTGGTGGCGATGGTAGGCCATGGTGATCGCCTCGCCAAACCTCTTCGCTTCGTCGTACACGCCGCGCGGGCCCACCGGGTTGACATTGCCCCAGTAGTCCTCGGGCTGCGGATGAACCAGCGGGTCGCCGTAAACCTCGGAGGTCGAGGCGAGGAGGAAGCGGGCGCCCTTGGACTTGGCGAGACCGAGCGCCTTGTGGGTGCCGAGGGAGCCCACCTTGAGGGTCTGGATGGGCAGCTTGAGGTAGTCGATCGGCGACGCGGGCGAGGCGAAGTGGAGGATGTAGTCGAGCTCGCCCGAAACATGGATGAAGTTGGTCACGTCGTGGTGGATGAAGACGAACTCCGGGTGCCCGAAGAAACTCTCGATGTTGTCCAACGAACCGGTGATGAGATTGTCCATGCACACCACCCCGAGCCCCTCGTCCAGCAACCTGCCACACAGATGTGAACCGAGAAACCCCGCACCACCGGTCACCAGAACCCGTTTTCGATGTGTCATCTCACCTCCGCGGAGAGGAATCTAACACAGCAATCCCGTGTCCACCGTCCTCACAATCGCCCGGTTACATATGTGCCGCCCCTGCCGCGTTGATTTTGGATGTTGGGGCCAGGGCCCGAATCTGGGTCAGCTGTCCTCGACCTCGTCGACAGTGCCGAGGATCAACCGTGGTGGTTCAACCGGCACTTCACCGATGGCAAAGGCGCCACGGATTTTCTCGACCAGCCGCTGCTCGTCCACCTCGCGGTCGCCGATTGACAGGGTTGCCAGGGGCTGGCCCATCTCCACCCGATCGCCGATACGCGCATGGACCAGGATGCCGGCGCCGTGGGCGAGATCATCGTCCACTCGCCGCCGGCCCGCGCCGACCTCGGCCGCCACCCGGCCCAGCTCCTCGCCGTCACACGAGGCCACAAATCCCTCACCGTTGGCAGCCACCTCGATCGTGGTCGTCGGCCGGGCGAGGAGAGCCGGGTCCGGGTCACCGCCATGGGCTGTGACCATCCTCTCCCAGGCCTGGGCTGCGGAGCCGTTCCCCAACGCTGTCGTCAACGCCGCACCCGCCTCCGCGGGCGTCCAGTCCCTGAGGACCATCGCCTCCCGGCAGAGGCGAAGGCTGACCTCGCGCAGCCGCGGGTCGCCGCCGCCGGAAAGCACCGCGAGAGCTTCGCGCACCTCGCAAGCGGTCCCGAGAGCGGGCCCGAGGGGCTGGTTCATGTCGGTGATCAGGGCCTGGGCCTTGACTCCGGTGTCGATTGCCACCTGACGGAGAGCCGCCGCCAGCTCGCGCGCCTCGTCCACAGTCTTTCGGAAGGCGCCACTGCCCCATTTGACGTCGAGGATCAGCGTCCCCGCCCCGAGAGCCAGCTTCTTCGACATGATCGAGCCCACGATCAGGGGCAGCGAGGGCACCGTCGCCGTAACGTCGCGCAGCGCGTAGAGCGTGCGATCGGCCGGCGCCACCTCCTCGGTCTGGGCGACGATCGCGGCGCCGCATGCGTCGATGAGATCCAGAGTCTCGGAGCGGTTTCGGCTGGAGTCCCAACCGGGGATCGCGTCGAGCTTGTCGAGGGTTCCCTGGGAGTGCCCGAGGCCGCGGCCGGCCATCATCGCCACCGGCACCCCGACCGCGGCGAGCAGCGGGGCAAGGATCAACGAGACCGTGTCTCCAACGCCGCCGGTGGAGTGCTTGTCCACCACCTCGGGTCGATCGGCCACCAGGTTCCAGACCTCACCCGAGTGCAGCATCTCCTCGGTCAGCCACCGTGTCTCCTCGGACCCCATGCCGCGGCAACAGATCGCCATGAGCATCGCCGCCAGCTGCTCTGGAGGCAACGACGCATCGCTCGCCCCACGCACGAAGGCCGCAATCTGCTCTCGATCGAGCGTCTCACCGTCACGTTTGGCGGCGATGGCCTCGACAAAGCTCATCGGTCGGTCGGCAAGGAATCCCCTACCCGAGCTCGGCGAGCCGCTGGCGGGCGTTATTCAGGTACGGCGACTCGGGGAACTCCTCGACGAGCAGTTCGAAGTACGGCCGCGCGCGATCGGACTGACCTTCATCGGCGAAGAGCTCACCCAGCTGATACAGCGCGACATCACGGGGCAGACCGGTGGACTGCCCGGACACCATCGCTTCCAGCTCTGCGGCCACCTCCGAGCCCTGGCCCGAAGCGATGCGCACCTTGATGAGGTCGAAGGCCGCGAGCCGGCCGATCACGTCATCCGTGTGCCTCCGGCTCAGATCCACCAACACAGGACGCGCCTCGTCCGTCTGTCCGCGGCCGAGAGCGATTCGCGCCAGATAGAGTCTCGCCATGTCGGCCTGGTCGGTACGTCCATAACTCTCCACAACCTGGCGAAACTGCTGCTCGGCGGCTTCCAGGTCGCCTGCCGGGGCCAATGACCCCGGCGCGGCTTCGCCTTCGAAGGTTACAACCGCCTGGTTGAGGAGGAGTGACGCGTCATCGGCTCTCCTCCCGATCCACGAGTTCACCGCCCACCACAGCAGACCCACCACACACACGGCGCCGATGCCGGCGACCAACGGGCGCCAATTTTCGGCGACCCAACGGAAGATCATCTCCGCCGCGGAGACGAACTCATCGTCCTTTTTCAGTTGCTTTCGGGTTATCCGTCGTCCCATTCGATTCCTCCAACGGTCATTCGGCGCACACGCGCCGACCCCACAGAAATGGGGGACCAACTCTACGGCGACGGGCCCGACCTGTCAACGCTCCGCCGTCATCGGAGGCGGCTCCAGCCGCAGCTGCTGCAGCATCGGAAAGGCGATCTCCGCCGTCTGGTCGAGACCCAGGGGCGTGATAGTCACCCAACCCGCGTTGAGGGCGTGGGTGTCCCCGCCGGGCTCGGTCTCACGAGGCGGCTTCCAGCGGCTGGTGTACCAGCGAGTCCCCTTCGAGTCCGCGCGGGCCAGCACGTATCGACCCTCCTCCGACTCATCCAAACCCATCCGCGTCACCCGGTAGCCGCGGATCGCAGCCGGGTCGACAGGGACGTTGACATTGAGGTAGACGCCGCGCGGCAAACCCTCGTCGCGAACCGCGTCGATGATCGGCTTGGCCCACCGCGCCGCCGCGGAGAAGTCCGGTTGCGGATCGTCCCAGTTCAACTGCAGCGATACCGCCACCGCGGGGATTCCCGCATAGGCCCCCTCGCGGGCGACCGCAACAGTGCCCGACGTCCAGGCGCCGAGGCCGTCGTTTTCTCCCCGGTTGATGCCCGACACGACGAGGGCCGGCGGGTCGTCCACCAGCAGCGCGGTGAGCGCGATGCGGGCCACGGTGGCCGGCGTCGCGTCGACCGCCCAGGCTGTGGCGCCCGCAACCGGCGCATGCCCGGTCACCTCCACCTCACGGCGGGTGACGAGGGCGTGGCCGGACACGCTCTGCTGAGTTTTGGGAGCAACCACCGTCACCCGATACCCCGGATCGGCCGCGAGCACCGCTGCAATGGCGGCGATGCCCGGCGAGTCGATCCCGTCGTCGTTGGCCACAAGGACGTGGACCGGTTCGCCGGCAAATGCTGGCGTGATAGCCGTGCCGAGGATCCAGATCAATCCGATTGTCAGATGACGTGCTCTCATCAGGCCTCCAGTTGGTTCCGGGGAGTGTAACCCAGCCCGGCAGGGCAATTTCGAATTTCGAATTTCGAATTTCGAATTTGCCGCCTCTCAACTCGCATCTCCCCCCGGGAACCCACAGTCGGCGTGGCGCTGTTGCGGAGGGCCTTGTCGCGAGGGCCGCGAGGCGTGGTCAGCTGGTGCGCGCTTGCGGGCGCCAGACGGCCGCGTATCGAGGGCCGCAGCCGAGGCCCGTAGCAACAGCGCCAGGGGCGGCGCAGCCGCCACGCCGACCTCGGGCGCCGAAGGACAGTACGAGGCCCCGCGAAACCGCAGCGAAGCGGAGGTTTCGCGATCGCGCCGAGTTTGGGCCTCTGGGTGCGTTTCTCCGACTGGAGCGAGGAGGGATAGGCCGTCCGGCCATCCCGACCGAGCGGAGGGAGGAAAACGCGGCCAGAGGTCCGGAATCGGCGCGATCCCATGACAGGAGGGGGGTGCGGCCTCGCTCGGATGCGGCCCGCCGGCGCGCCGAAGGCGCGCGAGGGCGCTCGCCGGTGGGACCGAGGAACGCTTGCGTTCCGAGGGCCTATCGGTGAGCGACCGTGGCCGCGGGCCCTGCCCGCGGACGGCGGGCGTCCGGGCACGGAGACGG
>SDBS01005351.1_pt1 | contig 12532 bp, 9 predicted proteins | sample 2277091 | NCBI WGS metagenome assembly SDBS01 (sample SAMN10404972, study PRJNA504765) | marine sediment metagenome | isolation source: marine sediment core GS10_PC15, 163 cmbsf | place: Arctic Ocean: Southern Knipovich Ridge | collected 2010 | reverse complement strand
TCCATATCGTCTACAAGCCCGCGGGAATTGTGGGTCCGACGTAGGGTGGGCCTTGGCCCACCTTCAGATTCGCCGCCGGTGAGCACGGTGAGACTGACAGCCACGAATTTTGCAAGAGGCTCCGAAATCTAAATTTTCTTCTAGAGGGGCGCGGTGATGCACCTTGGTGAGGGCTGATTTGACCTTATACCCTGGATGGAGTATATTAGTAGTATGAAAGTTAAGACATCTGTCACACTGAGTGAGGAGCTGGTCGAGGAGCTCGACGAAATGACTGATGAGGATTCCAATAGGTCTCAGATGATCGAGCGAGCCGTCGCCGAGTTCATCGAGCATCGACGTCGACGGCTCCGTGATGTCCGTGACCTCGAAATCCTGAACCGCTCGGCCGAAGAGCTGAATCAGGAAATCGACGACGTGCTCGCGTATCAGGCGATTCCGTGAATCGCGGTGAGCTCTTCCGGGTGCGCCGCCCCGGGGGCGGCGACCCCAAGCAGTCGCGGGTTTTTGTCGTGGTGAGCCGCCAGACGGTGATCGACTCCCGTTTCTCGACCGTCATCTGCGCGCCGGTTATGAGCCGAAGGGATGGCCTCGCCACCCAGGTTGAAATCGGCATTGATGAGGGGCTCAGGCACGAATCGAGCATTCACTGCGATGCCCTGGTCAGCCTCCCCAAGTCCTTGTTGACGGACTACGTCGGGCGCCTCTCGCCCGAACGTCTCGGTGACCTCCACCGCGCCCTCCGCGTAGCTCTCGATGTCGAGTCACATCGAGAGATATGAACTCAAGACGTCCTTTTGTGATCTTGCTCACGGCGCAAAAACGGTTCTGGATCTATATTGATATTGGACGCACCGGATAATTTCCTCCTTCACAAGCCCGATCGCGGGCTTGCTTTTTTTGTCCAATTTTCAGAGTGCTACCGCGCGAGGTGCCAGGCACGCCGACATGCAATCCGTTTTTCAAAGCGCTGCCGCGCGAGGTGCCAGGCACGCCGACATGATGTTGAGGACAACATCATGTCGGGATGCCAGGCACCTCCGGTGAACGCGCCCTTGCCCTGAGTCCTGGGAGGACGGGTGGGAATTGAGAACTGGAAGTTTCGGTCCGAGGTGCATGGGTGGAAAATCCGAAATCCGAAATCCGAAATCCGAAATTGGCGGCCCTACTCCTCCGGGTGCACCACCCCGATGTACGGCAGCGCCCGGAACTTCTCCGCCCAGTCGAGACCACAGCCGACGACCCAGGCGTCCGGGATTTCGAAGCCAAGGTAGTCGATCCGGGCGTAGACCTCGCTCCGCTCGGGCTTGTGCACCAGCACGCAGGTCTTGAGCGACGCCGGCTGCCTGGCGGTCAGGGTTCGCACCAGGTAGGCCAGTGTGTAGCCGGTGTCGACGATGTCCTCCACGATCAGCACGTGCTGGCCGGCGATATTGCGGCGCAGGTCCATGATCATCCGCACCGCGCCGTCGGTGTCGGTGGCGTTGCCGTAAGTCGAAAGAGCCATGAAGTCGATGCTGCGCGGGATGGTCAGTCGGCGCGCGAGATCCGCGAGAAAGATGAAGGACCCCTTGAGGATTCCGATCAGGATCAAATCATCCACATCGCGGTAGTCGGCAGAGATGCGGCGCGCGAGCTCCTCCACCTTGGTACGGATCTCCTCCTCGCTGATCAGCACCTCGGGCATGTTCTCGGGCATCGCAGTCTCCTTGTCCGGTCGAGCGAAGCCTAGCGTGGAAGAGCGCCCGGGTCCACCTGGTCAATGATCCAAGATCCAAGATGCAAGATCCAAGATGCAGGATCGATCCGATGTGCATCTTGCATCCTGTATCTTGCATCCGAGTTAGAGTGTGCGTGGTATGAAGAAGAACGACGATTCGACTCGCAGTGTCACCGGGCGGCCGATCCTGCGGCTGCTCAAGGACTACGCCTGGCGCTACCGGTGGAGTTACCTCGCCGGCGCACTGTTCCTGTGGGTGACGAACTACTTGACGGTGAGCATCCCCGGCCAGATCGGCCACGCCATCGACGCCTTGCGTGCGGACCAGCCCCTCGGCCGCTACGTTGCCGCCATCGCGATCATGGGAGTTTCTGTGATCGTGGTGCGCAGCCTGTCGAGGATCCTGATTTTCAATCCCGGGCGCCACCTCGAATACTTTCTGCGCAAGGATCTCTTTGCCCACCTGCTGCGTCTGCAGCCGTCCTTTTACGCGACCCACAAGCGCGGCGATATCGTCAGCCGCGCCTCCAATGACATCACCTGGGTGCGCACCCTGGTCGGTTTCGCCGGCCTGCAGGCCGTCAACGTAACCCTCGCGATCGTGCTGACCAGCTGGAAAATGGTCTCGTTGTCACCCGGTCTGACGCTGATGGTGCTGCTCCCGATCATGGTCGGGGTCGGCCTCGTCCAGTTCGGGATCCGGCGTCTCTTCCACCTCGCACGGCGGAGCCAGGAGCAGCTCGGCGAGATCTCGGAGCACGTGCTGGGGAGCCTCCAAGGGATGGCGGCGATACAGGGCTTTGCGGCGGAGGACGCATTTGTCGAACGATTCGAGGCGCGCAACCGCGACTGGCTGCGCACCGGGATGCGTTTGGCCCTGATCCGGTCGATCGCCCTGCCGCTCATCGTGCTCTCCGGTGGTGTCGCCATGTTCGCCCTGATTGCCGTCGGTGGCCCCATGGTCCTCGACGGAACTCTGACAGTCGGCCAGCTCGCGGCGTTCACCGCGCTCCTCACGGTCTTCCTGCCGCCGCTGCGCTCGATGGGTTGGATGATGTCGGTTGTGCAGCGTGGGCGGGCCGCTCTCGAACGCATTTTCGAGCTCATGGACGCGCCTGTCGAGCGGCCGGAAGGAGCGGAAGGCACGGTGCTCGAAGTTGGGCGTGGTCCCGAGATCAAGCTCGAGGACCTCTGCTTCGCCTACCCCGACGAGCCGGACCGGCTGGTGCTCAACGGGCTCACGGCCACTGTTGCTGCGGGCGCCGTCGTCGGTCTCTTCGGTCGCACCGGCAGCGGCAAGAGCACCCTGCTGCGTCTGCTGGCGAGGATCTACAACCCGCCCCGCGGATCCATATTCATCGACGGTGTCGATCTGACGACTCTCGATCTCGAGAGCTGGAGACGGCGGCTGGCGGTGGTACCGCAGCGTCCGTTTCTGTTCTCCGACGCCATCGAGTCCAACGTCGCCTTGGAGGAGGATCCCGACGATCGTCTGGTCCGCAGGGCGATCGGGATGTCGGCGCTCGAGGCAGACCTGGAGATCCTTCCCGACGGTTTGGAGACGGTCGTTGGTGAGCGTGGCATCATGCTCTCCGGCGGCCAGCGACAGCGGGTGGCGCTGGCCCGGGGTCTGTATCGCGGTGGCGATCTCCTGATTCTCGACGACGTGCTGTCGGCGGTCGATCACTACACAGAGGCCCAACTCGTGGAGACCGTAGCGGGGCTTGCGCGGCGTCCGGAGGCGCCGACGGTGATCATTTCCAGCCACCGATTGTCGGCCCTGCGCCACTGCGATCAGGTGCTGGTCCTCGATGGCGGCCGTCTGGTTGACAGTGGCCCCCACGATGAGCTGGTGAAACGGCCCGGTCTCTACCGCGACACGTGGATGGTGCAGAGCCAGCGCGCGGCCGATGGGGAGGAGGTGGCATCGTGAAAGAAGCGGCGATGCTACGTCGCCTGTGGCCCTATTTGAGGCCCGACGCCTGGACCTTCGCCCTGGCTTTGCTGCTCACGCCGGCTGCCGCCGGTCTCAGCCTCGTGCAGCCGTGGATCCTCAAGAAGGTGATCGACGAGCACGTGGTGCCGGGGGTGGCGGACGGTCTGATGTCTCTCGCTGTCCTCTATCTGGGAGCCGTGGTTGCGGCCTATCTGCTCGAGGGTGGTTATGTTCTCTCTCTCGCCTGGGGCGGCCAGCGCAGCATCGTTCGCCTGCGCTCGGGCATCTACCGGAAAATCCTCGGGCTTTCCCAGAGCTACCTCGATCGGCAGCCTGCCGGACGTCTGCTCACCCGGGCCACCTCGGACGTAGATGCCCTCGGTGAGGCGTTCTCGATGGGCCTCATCAACATCATCCTCGACCTGCTGATGATTGCCGGCACCCTGACCGCGATGCTCCTGCTGGACGCGAGGTTGACCCTCGTACTGTTGCTGCTGGCGCCGCCGATCCTCGTTGTGCTCGAGATCATTCGCAGGCGGTTGCGTGTGCTGTTCCTCGAGGTGCGGGAGGCCCTGGCATCGGTCAATGCCTTCCTTGCCGAACGGATCGACGGGGTCGAGGTGGTGCAGCTCTTCGGGAATGAGAAGTACAGTGAGGAGCTCTTCGACAAACGCAACGATCGCTTCCGCCGCATCACCACCCGTACCAACGTCTACGACGCCTTCATGTACGCCCTCGTCGACGGCGCGGCTTCAATCGGTGTCGCCATGATGCTGTGGTACGGCTCGGGTCTGGCCTCGCGGATGGGGTTTCCGGTGGCGCCGGTCGAACCGGTCAGCGCCGGGCTGCTGGTCGCCTTCATCGAGTATCTCGATCGTCTCTTCAGACCGCTGCGCGAGCTTTCGTCGAGGGTGGCGATGCTGCAGCGGGGAGCGGCGGCGGTCGAGAAGATCCTCGACCTTCTCGACGTCGAGGCGACGGTATCCGATGATGGTGAACCCCTGCCGGAGGTCGAAGGGGAGATCGTCATGCGCGGTGTCAGCTTCCGCTACCAGGCCAAAGCCAACGATGTGCTGCGCGACATCGATCTCGAGGTTCGGCCGGGAGAGGTCGTGGCGGTGGTCGGCGCCACCGGCTCCGGCAAGACGACCCTGACCCGGATCCTCGACACCTCCTACACCGGCTACCGCGGCAGCATCACGCTCGACGGTCACGAGCTGTCGGGGCTGCGGCCGCGGGACGTCCGCCGCCACATCGCCGGGGTGCGCCAGGACCCGCAGCTCTTTTCGGAGACCGTACAATTCAACGTCGATCTCGGCAACCCGGACATCGACGCCGCCGCGACCCAGGCCGCCGCGGTGTTGGTCCATGCCGACCAGGTCGTCGACCGTGTCGGCTGGGAACACGTGATGCGCGAACGTGGCGCCGATCTGTCGGTGGGCGAGGGCGCGCTCTTGACCTTTGCCCGCGCCATGGCCCACGACCTGTCGGTGGTGATCCTCGACGAGGCCACGGCGTCGATCGACTCCCTCACCGAGCAGCTCATCCAGGATGCTCTGGCCCGGATCTTCGAGCGCAAGACGGTGATCGTCATCGCCCATCGCCTGTCGACGGTCGAACGCGCCGACCGCATCGTGGTCATGGATCGCGGGCGCATCGTCGAGCAGGGGACGCACAACGAGCTGATGGCGGCCGAAGGCTTTTACTTCCGGCTTGTCCGTGCCGGCGAAGAGCTTCTGGTCGCCTGATCCGGCTCCGTGCCTGTGCTCCGGCGAGTCGCTACCGCGAGAGGATGCCAGGCACGCCGATTCGCGGCGAATCGGGATGCCAGGCACCTCCGGTGAACCAGCGTTCCTCACGTTCCGATGGGTTTGGGATGGAAAATTCGAAATTCGAAATTCGAAATTCGAAATCGTAGCGGGGGTGGCTGGGCGGCATTCCGAATTCCGAATTCCGAATTCCGAATTCGAACACGATGCATCGTCGGCCGCAGCAGGAAGCCGGTGAGATATGCGGGCTGGTGAAACCTACCACCCATGTGCCTTGGGACAGTGTGTGCAGGCGTCTGGGAAGGGGTTGGCGCTCAGGGCGGCGGTCCTGATCGCGTCGGCCCTGTCCAACTCCCTGAGTCCCGTGAGGGAAAGCTCGGGGACCGAGGCCAGGAAACGCCTCTCCGCCTCGAGGCGCCGTGTCCACGGAGCCACGAAGCGCGTACGGATTTCGGACGACAGGAGATCGGCGAGGCCGTTCGCGTCGAGTCGACCATAGCTCACTGCTTCGACCTCGGTGCATCCGTTAGTGGACCAGCGGGGGATCGGCCCCTCGACCGGCAGGAGCAGGTTCACGCAGGGGCCGACACGACCATCCCAGCCGACAAAAACGAAGCGGAGAGGATCCAACGAGCACACCAGTTGCTCCTCCCCGCCTTGAGTCTGGTCTCGGAAGGCGATGTCGGAGTCCGAGGCGACCGCTTTGGCCTCTTTGAGATGGGCCGTGACTCCCTCGATCAGGACATCCCCAGAAAAGGCAGCCTGGTCCACCAGAGCCGGCGAGGTCGGGCAGTCGAGGTGAGTGACAAAGAGCTCATCGACGCCGGCGCGGGCGGCCAACCGCACCACCGCCGGAAGATCCGCGGCGTTGTTTCGGCTCAGGAGGTAGCTGATCAAGACCCGCAGCGGGACACGCCGCTCACGCGCGCGACGGGCGAGGTTCCCGGCGGCTGCGAGCACCGACTCGAGCTGCGATCCGTCGCGCAGGGCGGCGTGGTTGTCGGCGTTGCCGGCCACCGAGACCACGATTCGGTCCACGTCTCCCTCCAGCAACCAGCTCGCGGCTTCCTCGAGCAGGTCGCCGTTGGTCGTCAGGCCGACCGTGCAACCGGCCGCTCTGGCATCTCGCGCCCAGACCGGAAGGAGGGGGTGGAGCAGCGGTTCACCCCAGCCCTGGAGCTGAACGTGCTCGGTCAGCTCGAGATCCGCGGCCACGACCTTCCACAGTGCTTCATCCAGATCGCCGTCGCGCCAAGTCTCGGCCAGTGAGGAGCGCGGACAGATGACGCATCGCCGGACGCAGCGGCTGGTGACCTCGACCTGCAGGGCGCGCAGGGGTCTCCGATGGCGGCGGCGCAACCAATTCAGGATGGACATCCCTTTTCGAGATCGAGCCTACCATTCTTCCCGTAATCGAAGTGATCCTGCAGGCACCCCCGCCGCACCGTACGGTGGGGGATTGGGCCGGAAAATCCGCAATCCCCAATCCGCAATCCGAAATAGTCCGAGGGGGAGGGTGGGCGGATCGAGCATCCAGCATCCAGCATCCAGCATCCAGTATCCAGTATCCAGTATCCGGTGCGTGGGCAGTTCGGTGTACCATAGTCCCCCCACTTCGTTCGAGGTGATAGAAGGTGGCGTCTCATGAGAGTCGAGATTCTGGACGGGTCCCGGTTGGGTGGCCGTGCGTCCAGCCAGGAAGGAGGATGTGATGCGTGGTTTTCTTCGTACAGCAGGTTTGATCTTGGTGATATGTGCCGTGGCCGGCGCAGCGGCCGCCAGTGATTTTTTCCCCCAATCGGTGGCATCGGGCGACCCGCGGCCGGACAGCGTGGTGCTGTGGACGCGGGTCGAAAGTCCGACCGATGAGGAACCGAAGGCCCTTTTGCTCGAGGTGGCCACGGACGAGGCGTTTGTCGATGTTGTAGCCACCCGTGAGCTGTCGGCATGGGGCGCTAACGACTACTGCGTCAAGGTGATGGTGGATGGGCTCCAGCCCTACCACGACTACTACTACCGGTTCATCTACGGCACAGGTGCCGTCATGGAGTACTCCGCGGTTGGAAGGACGAAGACCGCTCCGACGGCGGATATGGCCGTGCCGGTACGCTTCGCGGTCGCCTACGGGCAGGACTACGTCGGCCGCTACTACAACACCTATCTCAAGCTCCTGCTCGACCACGACGAGGACATCGACTTCGTGGTTCACCTCGGGGACTACGTCTACGAGACCACCGGTGATCCGGCCTTCCAGGACCCCACCAACGAGCGCAAGATCGAGTTTGATGATATCGACGGCGCGATCCCCCTCGGCTCCGAGGAGGACCGCTTCTACGCCGCCGCCAGCCTTTCGAACTACCGCGATCTTTATCGTACATACCGATCAGATCCCATGCTGCAGCAGGTGCACGAACGCTGGGCGATGATCGTCATCTGGGACGACCACGAGTACTCCAACGACTGCTGGGGCGCCACCGCGACCTACTTCAACGGCCGGACGGACGAGTTCGACGAGCAGCGCCGCCGCAACGCCGAGCAGGCCTTCTACGAGTGGATCCCGACCGAAAAGGGTCTCGGCGAGGACGGCGTCCTCTCAATCGACGACAGCAACCTCTATCCGAACTCCGGTATCTATCGCGACTTCCTCTATGGCTCGCTGCTCCACCTGGTGCTCAGCGACTACCGCACCTTCCGCCCCGACCACCTGGTGGCCGAGGATGCATACCCCGGCACCATCGCGGTGGACGAGGCGTCATTGGCCGCGATGCTCGGCGAGGAGGCATGGGCGCAAGCCCGAGCGAGCTTCGATCCGTACGTCGACATGGATCTTCTCGGTGCGGCGCTACCGATCTTGCGCCAGACCGCGACCTTGATCTCGGCGGGCGCCTACCAGATGGAGAACCCGGCCCTCGACACCTTCGCCGCGGTGCGCCTCGCCGAGGAGCAGCTGACCGGCAATGTCAGCACCACCTTCGTCAACCTGCTGTACGCGGCCGCCGGGCTGCCGGCGCCCTTCACCCCGGAGGTCCAGGCGATGCTGCCGCGCGGCGTGTCGTACCTGTTGATCGGCAAGACGGGAATGTACTCGTCGACGGGTTCACGAAACCAACTCGTGTATGACACCTTCAATCTTTACGCGGCCCACCGCTGGATCGAGACCGGCGGCGCCGCCCAGGAGGCGTTCGGCGGTCAGCAGAATGCGTGGCTGCAGGGCACCCTACTCGCCAGCCCAGCGACATGGAAGGTGCTCGCCAACTCGGTGATGATGACGCCGCTGGTGATCGACTTCACCCACCCGGTGATCGCCGCCATGCTGCCGCCCGGGTTTCCGGACCAGCTGCGGATTCGGCTCGGTCTCTCGGCCGAGGACTTCAACGGTTTCCCGCAGAAGCGGACCGAGCTGCTCACCGTGCTCGGTCTGGTGGAGAACGCGGTCGTGATCTCGGGCGACATCCACGCCAGCTTCGTCACCGATCACGGTGACGGGGTCTACGAGTTCACCGGCGCGGCGATCTCGTCGTCGTCCTACACAGAGGAGGTGTGGCGGAGAATCGAGTCGGATCCGATCCTCGGCCAGATCCCGGGCCTCGAGGAGCTGGTGGCGCACCTCGGGCCGCTGCTCCAGCTTTCGGTCCTCGGTGACAACGTGTCGCCCTCCGACATCGTCTACACGGACACCGAGTCCGACGCCTTCGTGATCGTGGACGTTATGGCCGACGCTCTCCAGGTCACGATCTACGAGATCCCGGCCGAGCACGTCTTCGAGAGCTTCTACGACAACCCGGACGGCCTCGCCGATCTGTTCACAGCCACCACCTTCACCGTCCAGGACGGGGTGCTGACCCTCGGGCCGTGATCTCGGCGGTTTGAATCACATCTCCGAGCTGTCGGGGATGAGCGCCAGCGCATCGGCTTCCGCCCGCCGCGCTGCGGTCGTCATGGGCTCGGTGTTGAACTCCTCGCGGATCACGCCGTCCTCCATGGTTATCCATGCGAGGCTCCCATCATCCTTGAGAATCACCTGCCAACTGCTGCCTGCGGCGATGTCGTTCTCGATGCTCTCGGCAACCGCCCTGGCCAACGCCTCGCTTTCGACCATCAGACCCATCTCCGTGTTGAGGTTGACCGAGCGGGGGTCGAGGTTGAACGAGCCGACAAACACGACCTTGCGATCGAAGACCATGGTCTTGGCGTGCAGTCCGAAGAAGGTCTTGTGCTCAGCCAACTCCTCAGCCGTGAACTGCGCTCGTTCCGTCTTCGCATCCGGTCGCATTTCGTAAACCTCGGCGCCGCTCTCGACCATCTTCTTTCGCTGCTTGCGATAGGAAACAAAGGCCGACAGGTGGTTGTTCGCAGCCATCGAGTTGGTGGCGAGCACGACTTTGACACCGCGCTGGATGAGCGCTTCGATCTCGTCCGCCCCACGGTTTTCAAGAATAAGATAGGCGCTCTGAACGAGAACCTCGTCGGTCGCCTGGGCCGCGACACGACCGATCGTCTCACCGGTCCGGTCGAACTCATCGCGGGTCTGCGGTTTGCCGCCCTTGTCCGGCACGTCGTCGACGAGCAACGTGCCCTTGCCCCACAGCAGGGCGTTCTCGAGCGCGGCCATCTCGGCGTCGATCTGCTTGGGGTCGTCGTAGAAGCCTGCCGGATAGTTGGTGGGATCCGCCGCGAAGGCGTCGAGATCGGTCGTGTTGGCCGCGGCCTCCTCGGCGGTCGGGACATGCGAGACCACATCTTCGATCGGCACGGCCCAGTCACTGTTCCAGTACATGTCGAATGCAGCGCCCGAGGTCTCGACCACCGGACCGAGGGCCAACAGATCCCGGCTGCGAAAGACGAACTGGCCGGGGTACTCGAAGTACTCGTTGGCGAGGTTACGGCCGCCGATGATCTCCATGCTGCCATCGACCAGGTAGAGCTTGTTGTGCATCCGATGGTCGATGACTTTTAGATGCGCAGCGTAGTCAACCCACCTCAGAAGCGACTTGCGTTTCGGTCCAAAAGGTTTGTAAAGACGCACCTCGATATTGGGATGGGCACCCAACAACGCCAGGTACTCGGGGTCTGATTCGGTCATCGAATCGTCGATCAGGACCCGCACCCGCACGCCCCGCTCGGCGGCCGCCAGCAGTCGCTGCATCATGACCCTGCCGGCCTCGTCGTTCTTCCACAGGAAGTACTGAGCGTCGATGCTCTTCTCGGCGGCGTCCGCGAGAATCAGTCGCCACGACAGGGCGTCCCGCCCACGGTCGAGGAGCAGAAAGCCCGAATCTCCGCCGTGGTCTGCCGCGATCGATGCGGCGGTTTGGCCCAGATAGGTGGTCTCGGGCTTGTTGAACGCCCAGGATTCGGACTTGGCAGTGGTGCTCGATTTGATCATCTCAGCCCCTTTGTCAGAACACGCGGCCATGGCAGCCAGCAAGAAACACAATCCGAAAAGGCGTGCCCTTTGTCTCATCATGGAGTCGATATTCTCCTACCCGCCCCAAAAAAATGGAGAATTGGGGGGATCAGAAAAGAAGGAAGAGCACCACGCTGACGGCGCCGAACATCGTGAGGATGGAGAAGCTCAGGCGACCGGTTCGCCTCGACCCGAAGATGGTGGCGTAGATCCCCTTCATGAGGTTGTTGACCGCCGAGGCGATCACCACCGCGAGCGCGGCGGTGCCGATGTCGAGACCGGCGCCGAGGGTCTGGGTGAGACCGAGGATGAAGGGGTCGACGTCGGCGGCGCCCATGATCGCGGCCATCACCAGCACACCTGTGTTTCCGAACTGTTCGGCCACGAACTTGGTGGCGACAAGGACTGCGAGGAAGATGGCGGCAAAGGTGAACGCCGAGGTCATCTCGAGCGGGTTGCCGTCGCGTCGCCGCGTGTCGGGGTCGTACTCGCATTTTTCGTCAACATCGAGGCTTCGCGCGAGCAAGGAGCCGACGACGATGGCCGCCATACCGAGACCCCAGAAGATCGACGTCAGCCGGTAGGCGAGCGGTGCGGCGAACAAGAGCAGGAGGATCCACAGCCGGATGTACATCATGCCGGTGGCGGCGACGATGGCGCCGGCGAAGCCGACCGAGCAGGGCTCGCGCTTCTTGGACTGGCGAGCCAGGACGACGGTGGTGACGGTGGACGAGTAGGCGCCGCCGAGGAGTCCGGCGATGATCAGACCGCGGTCCTCGCCCCACCACAGCCGTAACAGGTAACTGATCCAGGACACACCCGACACCGCCACCACCACCAGCCAGATCTTGAAGGGATTGATCTCGAAGACCGTGAAATCGCGGTTGGGGACCACCGGCAGGATCACGGCCGTCAGGAGCAGGAAGCGGAGCAGGGTGCGCATCTCGTGGCGGGGAAGGCGATTCGCAAGCCCCTCCAGCAGCCGCTTCTCCTGTAGCAGGATCACCGCCACCACGCCGGTGGCGATGGCGATCCAGTAGAGGCCCTTGGCGGCACAGCCGCCGATGGTAAAGATCAGAAGCGCGGCGGCCTCGGTGGTGATGCCCGGTTCGTCCTTTTTGAGCGAGAACCAGTGCGACATGGCCACCAGCCCGCCCATGACCACCAGACCGAGGGCGAAGGGAATGGCGGTGTCCGGGAATCCGGCGACGAGGAGGAAGCCGCCGAGCCCGATGATCGGGAAGGTGCGCACACCGCCTATGCCGTCGGGCTCGTGCTCCTCGCGCTCGAACCCGATCAGAAGGGAGAGACCGAGGGTGAGCACAAAGCCGAAAATTTCGGGCGGCAGTTGGGAGATTAAGGCATCCACGCAACCAGTTTAATGCACGGGCGCACAATTCTCAGTTCTCAATTCTCAATTCTCAATTTCCACCCACCCCTGAGATTCGAAGGGGGGGTGGGCGGGAACTCGCGCCCGGCAGCGAAGTGTGGCTGACGGCCGGAACGGAAGGGGTGGAGGGGGCCGGCCATTAGCCACTCGCTGGCGGGGGTGAGTCACGACGCCCGAAGGGCGTCAGCAAGTCAACCGCTACCGGCTAAAGCCGGTAGCGTGACGTGCGACTGAAAGTCGCATGTCCGGCCGAGGCCGGCTCAAGGCTCCCCGCTGGGGCGGGCTGAAGGTGCTCACCCTGGCACCTCTA
>SDBS01005350.1_pt1 | contig 12532 bp, 11 predicted proteins | sample 2277091 | NCBI WGS metagenome assembly SDBS01 (sample SAMN10404972, study PRJNA504765) | marine sediment metagenome | isolation source: marine sediment core GS10_PC15, 163 cmbsf | place: Arctic Ocean: Southern Knipovich Ridge | collected 2010 | reverse complement strand
TGTCCCTTCAAATGCCTGCACGGCAGCAACCAATTTCTGAATGTCAAAGAGATCTCCTAAGCCCCATGGTCGATCAAGCCATCCGATCAACCGATCATAGGATTCATCGGCGATGTAGGCATGTGCAAGGAAGTGCGACCAGGCGGTAGTTGGAGCAAGATAAGAGGTTTCGCCAATCTCCGCGTGGACGCCTACGCGAGTAAGGTACCACCACCGAATTCCGTTTCCACTCTCGAGTTCCTCTAAATGTTCGAGAGCACGACTATTGGTCTGTTCCTTAAGATATAAACCAACTTCAGGTGTTAAGCCATAAAAAACAGGTGCAGACCAACCACTGTTGACACCCCTTGGATCTAAATAATCCTGGTCAGCGCGTGACTGGAACGTATCGAAATTGAGTCCAGATTGCATTCCTGTAATTGCGGCCTGAACACCGTCCTGATACGCTTGATTGTCACCGAAGTGTGCCGCCATTCGTGCATACCCAATCGCACCAGCGATATCAGCGTAGTACAGAAGGCTGTTGCGCCTTGAATTAAATAAGGCTTGCACGTCACTCCAATGATCCTGCGCATAGGTCCAATCACCGGTGTTTTTTGACCATAACCATAAACTGTAGATGGCCGAGAAATTTACAGCCGGAGGGGGCCAATTGTTTAATTCATCCCGGAAGGGAACATCATAGGTCTCTCGTTTTACACCTATCTTCAACCACGGTTGGTTGCTCCAGGGTAAATTCTCTAGAGGTGGATAGCGTTGGAGTTCCTGGTCCATATATGACTTTAAGTCTTGTTGAAGTGAGGGATCGAGGTAGGGGTAGGCAAGGGCCATGGTGTAGAGGAATTCACCGGGATCATGCCAGTACACATTGCCGTCAGAAGCGTACATGATCTCAGGTGGTCCGGGGGGATTTGAAGTGTTATAGGGCCAAACGGTTTGCTCTGAGAAACCACGCTCAAGATAATACGGCATGAGGTGGTCACCAGCATCAACGACATCATGAATTTGACTGCGTATCCGATTGACAAACTCATCAGGTGGGTTTTCCGTTGGTGTCGTTAAATCCAGGTCGACGTATTCTTCCAGCGGTCGATTTTCGATGTTTTGTGGTTGAAAAACAGCGGGTGTGTCCGCAGGAGTTCCGGGTGTGGACGTCCATACATTCGGTGAGGGACAAGAGCCATCTGCACTGTGGGAGATCCCCGTCAAACCTCCCGCAATGAACTTCCAATAAACCATATCGTTCGCGATGACGACGCCGCTGCGTGGACCGCCTTCTGTTACCCGAGGGGAGGGGAAGGGATACGCCGGATCAGAAGGGTTCCCACTGAGTGGAAATACCGGATTTGGTGACCCAGGTCCACATTGAGCGAAACATTCAGGCCAATCATTGGATACAGCACCGACATGGAATAGTTCTCCGGTTTGAACATTGATACCACCAAGGCGTTCCCAGTTATCCACGAAGAGATTGTCCCCTCCGAAAGTAATCATGGCAGGTTCGTCGGAGGTCATTCGAAATTGATTACTATAGGGTGTCGCTGCCGACGCTCGTATAGCCTCGATGTCGAGTGTGCTCGTATTCATACGCCCCAATTCAGCGTCGTATTGTGTAGTGACATGCACAGATCCGCCATCTGTCTGGATTCCATGCCGAGATCGATACACCAAGAATAGATCTTCACCCAAGACGACAGGCGGGTTTGGGGGGTCATTATTTCCATAAGTATACAGAACCGGAGCGATACCTCTGGATTGCCCATCTTCTGTATCGAGGATAAAAAACGTTTGTTTGCTGGGTTGGTTGGAAAGGTAGCTGGTAATCTCTGGTTGGACCTTGTTCCAATCTTGGCCCCAGTCAGACTCTATGCTACCTGCCTGGTCCATCACATCATCCCCCTCATAAAGGAGGAGATGAAAATTGTAAAGCGGTTGTGATCGATAAATCACTGTTGTTCCATTAACGACAGGATACCAATTCATGAGACTCTGACCCTGGAGCGTTGTGGACCATACCTCGGTTCCATCTGATGCCCGCAGAGCAATGGCCTTAATGTCCTCATTCCCGAAAAAGACTTTGGTTTCATCTAGACTCATGGATGGGGAAGTTAGAATTGGCGCTCCACTATCGACTATCCACCGCACGGTTCCATCTGCTATCGAGAGTGCTGTGAGAGTCCCTTCAACGGAGCCCACGTATGCCCATATTCCAGGACTATCAAGGACAGGGGCGGTGACACTTGGTCCGGTTCGGGTCTTCCATCGCAGCGAGCCATCATTCACCGAGACAGCATAGGTATACCCATCGTACGAAGAAAAAATAACCGCATCGTTGCTTACACCAGCCGAGGATCGGATGGGTCCGTCCGTTTGGAACGTCCATAAAGATGCCCCCGTCGAAGCATCTCTGGCGTACATGACACTATTCATCGAACCGATGAATAGCCGCCCGTTTGCAACAACAGGTTGCACACGAGAGGCAAGTGGCACCTCGTACCACTTCCATGTATAACAGTATGGTGGATCAACTTGAAGGCTGGTAGCGTTCGTTCGTTGAGGGTCATGGCCTAATTGAGACCAATCATTAGCAAGGTGTATTTCCCATACATTTCTTGCTTCTGTGTTGAAAGGACCAATTGGGGTGGGGATTAGACCGAACAATAACGAAGTAATGATCAGGATCAGTATGCTGCGTCCTACGGTGTGTTGATACCTAACCTTAATTAGATCGAAGCTCGCGGCATGTAACCAATAGCGTTGGGTAAGCATATCTTTATCTCCACGATGATTGCTGTGGATAGTCGCCCAACGCCCTGAGCGACCGCGAAAATTTATTTAAGCTGGATCTAACCCTTGCTTGATTGTGAAGATCTTTCGCCGTTTATATTCGAGCCGGCTTAAATAATGTAAAGCGGCAGTGAAATTCAGTTGAAATTGTTTTTTGCGCTGTGAAAATCCCCTGATCTCAGAAGAGATACGGGACTGTGGAATGAGGAAAGGAAAGAAATGATTTGATCGCTTGGCTGGCATCTCAAGGATGAACACAACGACAGGCAAAGTAACTACCTGCCCACGGCTTTCTGAAATTATATTAATCACCCATTAGGGTGAGATGATATGGTACTTTAAGCTTTCTGGATGTAGGAAATTATTCCCACATACTGGGGGACTATAACTAAATCACCCATGAGAATGAATGAGACTATTGAACGCATCAGCTTATTGGATGTGGAATCACGCTGTTTTTTTAGGATATTTCCTGTATCCATGTCAATATGAACCTGTTGCGATAATTGCCGAGGTACTAATTTGTGGAAAGACGGATTGACCCTTCAAATCGGAAAAGAGAAAATTAGAACCTAAAAGACCATCAGTGGTCTGGTAGGCTTTCTCTGTTCCTCCTCGTCCTCTTCTAGTTATCAAATATTGGGGAATTTTATTAAATGTCCGATTTGGAATTTCGAGATCGAAAGAACTATCCTGGATTAGAGGGGGGATCATTCGAGGTATTGGTCCGTGCTGGTGAATTTATTGATAATCTCCCCGGGATTATCTTTTTCGCTTTACTTTTCTGCCTCGCTGTAGTTATCAGCTGGGGGAATTGGAATAAAGCGTTTATCCTATTGTTCTTTTTCCTCACTGACTGGATGCTGATGGCACTGCTGCCACTCGCTAGAATTTCGTATGGTCCTGCAAAACCACCCACTTTGATACTGGCCTTGTTCCGACTGCCCTTTGCCCTCCTACCACTCCCTTGGGTGATCCTGGCACAAGTCTCCGGAACGATCCTTGTAATTTATGGATTTTGGATTGAGCCGCAAAGGCTGAACATTACGTATCACCGTCTGACATCTCCTAAGCTCTCATCCGAACAGTCCATTCGCCTTGTCCATTTTGGTGACCTACATTTAGAACGGGTAACACGGAGAGACGAGAATCTGGTCCAAACTATCATGGAATTAGTTCCAGACATCATCCTATTCTCAGGTGATTTATTAAGTTACTCAAACGTAGATGATCAAACTTCATGGGAGGAAGTACGAGAGATTTTCAAAAAACTCCATGCCCCCCATGGTGTGTTTGCTGTCCGAGGTACACCGCTCATTGACCGACAAGAGAACGTGCGGGTCATTTTCGAAGACTTATCAGTTCATTTGCTCGAGGACAGGAAGAGACACCTTGACTTTAATGGAACCACGTTGCAGATTGCCGGGATCTCATGTTCACACAAACCCTATATTGATGGTCCAAAAATTCATGCTATTATTGGCGAGGAAAATCAAGCATTTACCATTTTGCTCTATCACTCTCCCGACTTGGCACCCATTGCCGCAGATGAAGGCGTGGACCTCCAGCTCTCTGGACATACACACGGTGGACAGGTTCGATTGCCTTTGTATGGTGCCTTATATACATCTTCGCTATATGGCAAACGTTTTGAATCGGGTCGATATCAGTTGGGATCTATGACACTATATGTAACCAGGGGGCTTGGTATGGAGGGGAAAGCGGCACCACGGGTGCGCTTCCTTTGCCCGCCTGAAATCACTGTTTGGGACATTTCTGGATCAGCTAGCGAGCATCTGGATTTACCGATCAAGAAAGAGAATGAAACGGTGGACAACTATTTGTATACAAAGTGACAGCGTTATAGATTTTAAAAGGTATTACCACTGATTTCATTTTCATTAGACTTTGACGCGAAAGGTTGATTGTTGATTGCTGTCAACCGGCATTATCTGTATCTATATCCGTTCAAGATGGAATGAGCAATTCGATTTGATGGGGCTGCATTTCCATGCTATTGTTTAGTGTGATTTGGTTGCCTTGCTCTTGGGAAAAATGCATTGAGTAAATTTGCGTATTTCTTACTTATTTCTGTGTGTATTGTGCTTCTTGTGGTAGCCGGAGCACCAATAATATCGAATGCCTCTCCACAGATGCCCTCGATGAAGATACGTTCGAGATTGGAAGCTGATTACCGGTCAGAGTCTATTGCAGCTCTTCTCAGCCCTTTGCGGATTTCAATAGTATCCCAAGTTTATCATGATCAAGCATTGAGTGTCGAGGAGATCGCTGCAATAGAGAACAGGCTCATCGAACTTTTACAATCACCAGTGCCAACAGCCACTGCACGAGATTTTGAGGGATCCCTTCCGTTCACGGCTACCCCCACAGTTACAAACACCCCAACGACGACATCGACATCCACACCAACCTCAACTTCAACTAGAACACCCCTTCCTCCCACGCGTACGCCAACAAAAACTAAAACGGAACCTCCGCCGAAACCCACGAAAAAACCTGAAACTCCCACAATAACCTTGACGCCAAGTGATACACCCACGCCAACTTTGTCGCCAACGCCGATTGTGGATCTCGATGATCCTGCAGTCCACCTAATAAGCATACTTGGAGAAAGAGACGGGGTTGAATGCAAATTGACAATTGCTTTCGGCGTTCAAGATCCTGCTCCTTCGCTCGGGGTTGAAGATTCGAATGTGAAACTTAAGTTTGAATATCCCAAGGGATCAGGGAACAACCTCTATCCGCCCCTCACTGGAGGGGGATCCTGGCAGGGTGTCCCTGGCACAAGATGGGATGGATCTTACTCGGGAACTCAGAGCGGGTTATCCCCGGATTCGGAGATCAAAGCCTGGGTGAAAGTTACAGACAATGCTGGCCACTCGATTACAGCTTTGGGAGTCGTTCTAAAGATCAATGAGATCGAAGACGATTCCGACGACTGTAAGGCACTCCAACAGTAAATTAAGGCAATATCGTTTTCCCTTCTTGGGCACAACGATCTAACATCCTCTACTTTTCCTATAAAGTGAAACCCCGGGAAGGTATACAGGGGCTTTAAGAATTTGTGTTGATACCGGCTATCGCCAAGGAGAGAGCATCCTCCCAGTGCGGCAAACATACCCCGAAGGTTTCTTCAAAATGATCACAGTACAAAGCTGAGTATTCCGGCCGACGCGCCGGGGTTGGGAAATTTTCGCTTTTTGCAGCAATGAGTTGCTGGATGACCTGATCCTTACGATTTGGAGCCATGTCAATGATGGCCTTTGCCCACTTAAACCGGCTCACAATGCCTTCTCCCGCTAGGTGGTAAAGCCCGGTGTATTCTTCGATCCATCCTTGGATGTCGCTTGCTCCCATTGCTAAGACTAGGGCTGTTGCTTCTGCAAGCATCCGGCACCAAGTCGGGCTACCAACCTGATCGTCGACAACCCTCAGGAGCTCGTATTTTCTCGCCCATGAAAGAACTTTCATTGGAAAACATGGACGCCGGAAGCTGTATACCCAGCTTGTACGGAAGATGAGATATCTTCCGCCAACTTGAGCTATAGCTTGCTCCCCAGCTAATTTTGTCTGGCTATACATGTTGATTGGGTTAGGTGGATCAACCTCTTTGTATGAAAGGGACGTTTCCCCATCGAATACGTAGTCAGTTGAGAAGTGAATTAACCCTGCCCCATGATGAAGCGCCTCTTCTGCTAAGATCTCTGGGGCTAATGCATTCAATGCATGTGCCTGATCTGATTCTTCCTCTGCCCGATCAACGGCTGTAAAGGCAGTGGCATTCACAATGAGATCGGGATTTTCCTGCCGGATTACCTCTCGGACCGAACCCGGATCGCGCAGGTCAATGTGTGGGTAGTCGAGTGCAGTGAGTTCACCTAATGGGGATAACGTTCTGTGCAACTCCCAGCCGAGTTGCCCAACGGTTCCCAGGAGGAGAATTTTCATGGGTTCATTTCGTTGAGGGATGGAAAAGGATCGTCATGGAGCAGTTGCTGAAGGTAGGTGCGATAACTATTGTCGCCCATCTTTCCGACTTCTTTTTTTAGTTCTTCGGTCGTGATGAAACCCATTCGGAATGCGATTTCTTCGGGGCACGAGACCATCAATCCTTGGCAATCTTGGACCGCTTGGATAAAGTTAGAGGCCTGCATGAGAGATTCGTTCCCGAATCGAGCCACGCACTCCATCGACCGAGGACTTCGACCTTTAATTGCCCTTTTGCGAGATACACAAGATGTAAATCTGTGATCTCTAACTCGCCGCGATCTGACGGCTGCAATTCTTTCGCCATTTCGACAACGTTCTGATCGTAGAAGTAGATGCCGGGAACCGCGAAGTGGGAACGGGGCTGCTCAGGTTTCTCCTCAATTGAGAGAACATTCCCATGATGATCAAACTCGACAACACCATACCGTTCTGGGTTGCGGACTGGGTAAGCAAAGACAATAGCGCCTTCATTAAGCGTAGCTGCAGCACGCAACTTCGAGGGTAAACCATGCCCATAAAAAATATTGTCACCTAGTATCAAGCAAATTGGTTCATTCTGGATAAAATTCTCACCCACTAGAAATGCATCTGCTAATCCCCGGGGTTCTACCTGTTCTGCATAAGCAAAGGATAATCCCCATTGTTTTCCGTCACAGAGCAGATGCTCGTATAGAGGAAGATGTTCGGGCGAGCTTATAACGAGAATTTCACGAATATCGGCCAGCATGAGCATGGAGAGTGGATAATAAACCATCGGTTTGTTGTATAAGGGGAGCAGCTGCTTACTTATGCCGAGCGTGATTGGATGAAGCCTTGTACCATGACCGCCAGCCAAGATGATGCCCCTCATTGCGCTCCCCCCCGCTGACCATAATTTTCGGCCATCCAGTCAGCGTAAGTTGGTCGCTCTTTAATGGCTTCAAGCCATTCGGTATTTGAGAGATACCAATCAATGGTCTTTCTTATCCCGCTCTTAAGGCTCTCCTTGGGTGACCATCCTAAACCGGCTTTAATTTTTTGAGATATCCATCGCATAACGCCGGTCGTGTCCAGGACGGTCCTTCACATATGTGATGAGGGATTCGTGGGGTACGTGAGGTGAGTCAGGAATTCTCTCATCAAGAATGGAGCATAGAAGCTGTACGATTTCTTCATTTGTTGGCTGATTCTCTCCTCCAATGTTGTAGGTCTAGCCGGTCTGACCCTCTTTAAGAACAAGCAATATTGCTTCGCAGTGATCTTTTACATATAGCCAGTCGCGCACCTGTTGTCCATCACCATACATTGGTAGCGATTTTCCGTCCACTGCATTTAAGATCATGAGGGGGATTAAATTTTCGGGGAACTGAAAAGGACCACAATTATTCGAGCAATTCGTTAGGGTGCTCGGGAGATTGTAGCTATGTGCGTACGCTCTCACCAAGTGATCACTAGACGCCTTAGAAGCCGCGTAGGGCGAATTGGGCATATAGAGGTTTGTCTCCCTTGAATGCGGTATCTTTCGGTTCGAGGGATCCGTAAACCTCGTCCGTCGAAACATGGTGAAACCGAATTTGATCAATTGGTAGTAAAGATTCTTCCAGCCAGATTTTTCTCGCTGTTTCAAGGAGTGTGAAAGTTCCAATTATGTTCGTTTGGATAAAAGGTGAGGGACCCGAGATCGATCAACGTGTGATTCCGCTGCAAAATGAACTATCGTGTCGATGAGATACTCACGAATTAATTTCTCCACCAGATCTTGATCAGCGATATCTCCCGCGACGAAATAATGGCGCTCTGCATCCGGTAAATTAGCCAAATTACCCAAACTTCATGCGTAAGTAAGCGCATCTAAGTTGATGACTCGTACCTCGCTATCTTTTTCAAGTGCGTGGTGAATGAAGTTTGCGCCAATGAACCCAGCACCTCCCGTGACGAGAATATTTTTCATTTACAGACCTTCAATTCGAATACCTTATTTATCGAACAACTCTGCTTGATCGAGAGGCGTCCCGCTTGCGTCTTTCTCGGAAAGCAAGGGTGGTTCTCCATTAATCAGTGGCCAATCGATACCGATGTGTGGATCGTTCCAAAGCAGTGTTCGATCCCATTCTGGAGAATAATAAGTCGTAGTTTTATATATGATCTCAGCCCAATCGCTCAGTACATAGAAGCCGTGAGCATATCCTGGGGGCACCCACAATTGCTGGTTTTCCTCTGAGGAAAGTATAAGACCTATCCACTCCCCAAATGTCTCTGAACTCTTCCTCAGGTCAACAACGACATCGTAAATCTTACCTACTATTACACGTAGGAGCTTTCCCTGAGGTTGGTGAATTTGGTAATGCAATCCTCTGAGAGTTCCTTTTTTGGAGCCTGAGTGGTTATCCTGGACAAATGAATGAGGGATGCCTAACTCTGAGAATAAGTTAAGGCGGTAAGATTCGTAGAAGAAACCCCTGTCATCCGTGAATATTTCTGGGGTGATGATCATTACCTCGGGAAGGGAGCTGGATTGGGTCTTCATATGTGAACCCCGATTGCCTGATTCTATCGCCTAGGTCTACTTTACACAATACGTTCTCGTATCCCACACCGAGATATCCAATACATCCGTATGCTGTCTGATTTGCTGCTATCGATACAGGAAGAGGGGGCATATTTATGCTATTCAAAATGATAATAATGAGGATCAATGTCTGATCATGTCATACTTCTGGAAAAAAGGCTTGAATTTGCCTAATGGATCCTGTCTTAATCGTTCGGTTTCCAATTTCCCATCAGCGTGGAGGTGTCAAGAGAAGAAGATAATCTAGCAAAAACTATAACTCATCAGAGGATCGCATCGTGCTATTGCTGTCTTCGTTATGAGTTAGAGGATTGTATGGTTGTACTCGATAAATCGACGGTCCTGTCTCCGTTATGTAAAAATATTTCATGATAAGTGGATCTTCTTCAATCACATAGACTGGGCGTGACTCTAACGCATCATCGATCATGATGCGGAGGTAGTCTTCGTATCCGAGCGTGCTGGTTGGACCTTGCTTCCGAATACGATCGCGGATCCCTAATGCAAGCAGACCGCGGTCAACAATTTCCACATCCTCACGTTGTCTCTCGACGATCTGTAGATACTCGAGAGGTGTCGCGGATGTCCAATGTGCGAGAATCAATGCGTTGTCTTCAACATTCGACATTACATCTTGAGCGAAGGAATAGGCCGTATAGTCATCGCTTCGATTTGTATAATTCCAATTCGAGGCAATCATCACTGAAACAATACCGATAAGAACGATAGAACGAGCTACGAAATGAATAGGGGAACTCACTCGATGAGATGGATTGGATAAGAACACACTTATCCTGGATATACCTATTGCAAGCAGAGGTGTTAATAACACAGTGACTGGAATGACCATTTTCGAACTATCTACCACATCGTAAAAGGCAAAGAAAATTAGAAGGGCAGCGATACTCATGGTGAAAAAGAAAAAGAGAGTCTTCTTCGAACGCAGGTAGTAGAGCCCAACAAGGGTGAGGAATAATCCACCGCCGAACAAGTTTAACCAGAGGTCGATGTTCAGAAGTAGCAGATTCGATAATCCCTCAGCGAACGATCTCCCGAAAACTTCAAGAGCGAACATCTGGCCAGAAACCATCCACAATAAACCTTGGGGGGAAGCAAGATTGATGTCGAAATAATCGCCAATATAGTTCAATGGTGGATTCATATTGAATCGAAGAGGCAGGTATAGGTAAAGTGATAAAGGCAGCAAAAATGCAAAAGCGGCTGGAACGAGTGCCCTCCATTGTAGCGAGGATTTTCTTATGTCAGTGATGATTAATATGAGCACTCCGGGGCCGAGCAACATCGCGCTGGGATGATTTGTGAGGCTTAATCCAAACAAGAAGGATAATGCCAGAAGTTTTAAGCGGGTTGGATTCTCGTGCCAGGAGATGGCTGCGATTAATACTCCTGCCACCAGGAGCGCATTGAGTGAGTACACCTCCGCAACAACAGCGTGGGACCAAAACAATCTCGAGAATGCGATGACGAATGCAGCCAAGAGGGAACTCCAAAGGGAACCGGAGACTCTCCAACTTGCATAGAAGATGCACACAGCAGCCAATGAGGCACACAGAGAAGAGATCCCATTCACCCTCAAGGGTATTGTGCCTATTGGAATAAGAGTGGCAAGGTGCGCAAGTAATAAATATAGGGGATAGCCCGGTGAATGAATAATTCCCAGAACTCTTGCCCCTGTGATTAACTCTGCACTGTCAAATGAATTGATCGTTGGTGAAATCGTGGACCAATAAACGATTCCAGAAATTCCAAAGACGAAGATGGCAGCAATGATTATCTTGTTTGGCAATCTAATTGATTGAATAGATTGTGCCCGCGTAGCTAAAGGATGAGTCTCAGGGATCGGCATCCTGAATGGCTCGGTTTTGGTATTAAGAAACGTGGACCTCCGCCTCCGAAGGAGCCACGTGATAGCCCATAATGTTCCAAGCGTTATCGAAATGGTGAATGAAAGTGGAACCAAGAGTTTTAGATTTGTAGAGTTCCGATTTTCTTCATCTTGGTTAAATCGATCTGACCACATAAACCCTGCTCCATAGGTTATGGGAGGAGGGTCAATGATGGATACAAGAAATGTCTCTTCGAATATGATTGTTTCTTCGGGAATCCCATTATTCATACGAAATACTTTGATGGTGGTGGTTGTTCCATTTGGAAGCCCAGGACCGTGACAATATAAGCGGTTATTGTAAGCCTCATGAATGAAGCATTCATAATGGAGTTCAGACCAACCTGTTATTACCGCCATGAAATTACCAGAGATTCCGTCCGGGACCACTATTCTAATCATCGTCCGATTGCCTGTGAGGTTGACCATCCCATGTACATATGCGGACGAGATTTCGGATTCCGAGTTGGAAATGGTTTCGCCATTATCTAGGCTTCGAGCAACTTGAGGTAAAGCAGTTGCCACCAGCGTTTCCATGGGGTATACAAGTTCTTCCACAGGAACGGTGTTGGCTTCTCCACCATCGATCTGCATATCCAATGGTCGAAACTCGCCAATATCGGACGATTTCGGGGTGAGGACATAGACGAGAGTGATGGAGGCAGTTAGAACAACGAGGAGTGTAAAACCAGCAAGAAGCGACCGCGGAACGCCATGGTTATAAATGACGTCCAATATTCGATAGACCAATTGATCAAAAGGTCTCATCGACTAGACACGATGTCTTTCAGGTCGATCGATTTTATTTCCAGATCTCTCTTGTACGATTCTTCTTTCAAAACATTAACTTCTTTTATCCAGAAATGGATATAACGCGGACTTCTTGAAGCTCAATTTCATACTCACATTCTATATCTTCGGGCGCGTATGTTCAAGCATAGATTGAGGATAATATATTAAGGATATGTCCGCCCAGTTTAGACGTTGGATTATCGTGTCGCTTATTGATGCAAATGTTGGATATTCTTCAATTTATATGTACATACTACACCGACTCATAATCTAAGGACTTGTTATATCGTAGGTATCAGAGGATAAAGGATAAGGCGTAATTGACACCCAAATTTCCACGTGGTATCATCCCCAGCATCAACCGAATAGCCCCTTGGTACTCTTATCCGGAGAGGTGGAGGGACCGGCCCTGTGAAACCTCGGCAACCTACCAGCAGTATTGGTGTGGTGCCAATTCCGCCAGTCAGAGACCTGGAAGATGAGAGGGA
>SDBS01005349.1_pt1 | contig 12532 bp, 11 predicted proteins | sample 2277091 | NCBI WGS metagenome assembly SDBS01 (sample SAMN10404972, study PRJNA504765) | marine sediment metagenome | isolation source: marine sediment core GS10_PC15, 163 cmbsf | place: Arctic Ocean: Southern Knipovich Ridge | collected 2010 | reverse complement strand
TCTATATTTTCAGACATTGTAGCCAACTAATTTTAATCCATTTTTTATTAATAATATTACCGATTAATATCCAAAAAAACCATGTTTCTGGAGAATTTATGAAGAGAATTTCAAAAAAATGGAATAAAATTTATCAAAAAAATCTCACACGAATTTTCAAAAACTGGAAGAATAGGAAAAAAATAATACAGATTAGTCTTTAGAAGTGGATCTTCAATTAAATAATGATTCGATTTTGTCCATAATTCAAGAATAATATATATTACCAATTATTTATTGCTTTATAGTAAAATATTGCTTCCATTTGAAACAAAAGCCGGGATATATTTTTCAATTTTAAACAATGCAGATGAAGTTGAAATCAATATCGTGAATTTTTGGCTCTGGCTAATATCAGTTCCTACTTTAATAAAAAATATTGCCATCTCATTTTTTTCCAGAATTTCATCATTGTCCGAATAGTAATATTTTATGCCGTATTGGTTATTTGGATTTGTCCCAAGTTTATCGATAGTATCCAGCGAGCGGTTATATGTTAGAGTTTGTTCAGCGTTATTTGTTATGATAATCGAGACCTCTGTGGAGTCTTCATAAAAATTCATTGATCCACTATCAAGGATCATTCGTAAAGAAAATGTGATACCTTCGATGGATGTATCATCATCTGTATCAATCCCTGTAACTAAATCCCCAATAAGCTCACAGACCGAAGTTGAATAATCATTTGCTTTACTACCTACCGCTTCTATTTTTTGAGCAGAGTCTGAACCTAACGTCAGCATTACAAATGATAGTCCTGCTGCAGATAAAATCACCGAAATAAGTAAAATTGCTGCTGTAATTCCTTGCGAACCGCGGGATTTACGACTTTTCTTCCTTCTATCTGATTTTTTCCTTAGAGAGTAGATTTTATTTGGATTTTTAGGTGAAAATCCGCCATTTAATACCTGATTTCTTCGTTTTAACTCTTCGAAGTAAATCATTACATTGAATCCAAAACCGTTCATATTTAAACCACTATTTTTTTTTCCGTTACTTAAACCAAAAACATCCTAAAACAATTAAATACTAAAATTAATTCCATGTAAGTTCTAAACCAACCACATGCAAAGGAAATTTATTTAAGTAATAGGTATGTTTTTGAAATCTTTCTAAAAATAAAATCCTAAAGAATTGAGAGGTTCTAATTGTGTGTTTTATTAACGGGAAACCATGACCGATTATATAGATATAAAAAAAAAAAAAATACTTGCATTTACCTTAGGATATTAAGCCCAGGATTTATTCCGGTTGGAGCCGTTTTAAATACTTTCAACATTGCAGCACCCGAAAATATCATGATAATTACCATTTCATTAGCCTTAATCTCGATTGATGAATCAATTTTAACGAAAAACCGACAAATTTCACCAGGATCCAATATGTCATCATCACGAACTTTGTTAAGGAATTCTATTCCATATGAACCGCCAGGAATGCTAGCATTCCAAAAACCTGTTTCATCGACTAAAGTATCATTGAATTCAAGGCTTGATTCATTGTTATTGGCAACAATTACCGAAACTACGATGGCATCTTTACCTAAATCAACCTGACCGCTTTGAAGAATCATCTTAATATTCCAAACGAGTGAGTCAAGATTACCATTTGGTCCAGTATCATAAGCAATCACGAACTGCCCCTCCACTTTAATGTATTAATATAATCAATATGCTGTTGATTATAAGAATAATGCATTGCGGAGCTTGCTGCTTCTACTGCACGTTCTCCTGTTGTTGCAAGTTGTTGTTGCATGCTAGATCCCATCGTTAAAATTACAAAGGCAATTCCTGCTGCAGTAATGATGAAAGCTATCATAATAATTGCTGCCGTCATACCTTGGCTTGCTTTTTTCTTACGGTATTTTGCAAGTATTTTTTTACGCCTGTTATCAATTTTTTGATTATTGTCCCAACAGCACCTATTTATGACAATGCCATTGAGTTTCATTGATTAACACCCGGATTTTTGTATAATCCTAATTTTGAGGGGAATTAAATTGATTAATAGGTGAGATTTGGAAATAAATATTGAAAATATTTCAACATTAGAATAAATAATAAAAATTTTGAATTTTTAATCGACGTCATGTTCTGCCAGAAAAATATATTTTGCGTTGTTTTTTGAGTTTAGCTTAATACATCTTTGTATGCTCCAGAAAAAGTACCCAATATTGCCCCGGACGCGTTTCCCATAAATATTATCTCTAAACCCATAAATATATAATAAATGGCTAAGAACTTTAATATTATAAATGGCGTTCCCTTCCTCGGGAGTGTAAGTGCAATACAGGAGAATAAAGGAATTGTTAAGTAAAAAATATTGAAATATAGTGACAGCATGAACTCACTTGGTGGTTGACCGAAATTGTACGGATTAGGTCCTCCCGCATTTCCTTGTACTTCCATCATGACAGATCCCAATAAAGTTAGTACATCCCTCATAAAGACCATTAAACCTATATTGATTGCGGTTAAAGGCATTAGAGTTCCTTTAAACGTACCCAACACCTGTTCCTTATCTTTTCGCAATCTTAAAACCTTTTCAACATTTGTGGAAATAAACTCGGATATAATGGCAGGTGATCCTCCAATTTCTAGAGATGAAGTGAAAATCTTGAGAAATCTGTCAATTATTGAGGAAGAGGTAGAATCTGAAAAATATTTCCAAGCTACTTGGGGGTCTATCCCGAATTTAGCTTGAGCGTATAATAATTTGATATCTTCAGTTAGGGGTCCGAAGTGTTGCCTTGTTATAAGTTTGACAGAATCAAAAATTGAGCCCCCAATAATTGCAGCTGTAGAACCTAAAGTCCTAATTAAAATAGGAAAGTTTTCATCTCTACGTTTGATTCTTTTTTCGTATTGTTCTGCCAATCTACCAGGATAATATACAATTATTCCCACGATTATCATTAATATGGGAACTGCCATTTTTGTATCCCTGAAATAAATCGGTTCTCCTGCATCAGTCACACCTACAACCAAGACTAAAACAACAACTAATAATACAGGAATCGCCATAAAAACAGCAATTACAGATGAGTACATTAGTTTTTCAGACTCCTTCGTTGCTCTAGTTCGTGCAATCAACGGATCAGAGGGTGCACCCGCATTAAATGCCAGTAAAATCACTGAATTTACTGTTTCTATAATAATTATAATCATAATTAGATTATCATTATTTTGATCCTCATTACCAAATAAAAACATCATGATAAGAAATGTAATTGCAATAAAAACGGTTGATACGGAAATTGCTACATATGCATCGTTAAGAGTTTCAAGCCCTTTCAGTTTTCTGGTGTAATCCGAGACAAAAGAAGCTAAAATTGAATCCTGTTCCTTCCTAAAAAAACTAGCAAGATCTTCTCCTGAATCTAAAGCTTGAGCAAAACGGGAGAGAAAATCACCGAATCTTGGACTGGGTGTGGTGTCTGCTACTCTTTTTGTTGAATAAATGTAACCCATGTTCCAGTCCATTGCAAGCGTTCTTATCCTTTTAATCTCTTCTGCCGCAATACCAAATGATTCTATTCTATTTCCTACATTCCGGAATAATTGATCGCGTGATGCCTTGGACGTCGAGATACCACCCATATAGGTAATCAGCAAGGGCATAACATCGTTAATTTTACCCATCCGGATATTTTTTAAAAGATGGGGGTATAAATAAATAAACCCGAATCCACTTAAGAACCCAACGATAGGACCTATAAAAATAGCATTGAAAAGTTGAGCATTGTTTGTTTGAATTGCAATCGTCAACAGCGAACCCCCTATAATTCCCCCGATAATTGTACCTCCTAATAAAAAGGGAACTATATACTTCAGCATATACTCTGCGATTGTCTTGGAGATACCAGCCTTGATTAAAACCTGATCCAACTTTTCCATGATCAAATGCTCTGTTTTTATTTTTTAATTGTTACATTCTTTAATTACCGGTTAATCTTCGGCGTCATCTTCTTCTTTCATTCTCCTTTTCATAACATCAACTAAATCGGGTGGTAATTTGTTTGTGTTTGCGAACTTGGTCATGATATCAAAAATCATATAGTAGTTAAATATTTTAAGGTGGAGCATCCCTTCAAGAATATGACGCCTAAGTCTCAACTCATCATACAAAACTCTAATGTTCGCCCTCTTTATGCCCCTCTTTTTTGCGATTTTATTTTCAAATATAAATGATTGGTTACGGAATATGTGAGTATCCGTTCCCGCATCCCACGAAAATAATTCAACGTATCTGAATTTATCTTTTTTTGGTAAATAATCAACCATTTCATTTAACGACATAACCCTTCTCAATAATCTTCCATTTTTATCAAATACGGCCATTTGAATTATGATAAGATCAAGCAATGCAATAAAAGCAGGGGGGATATTGATGGGTTTTCCCGTCATACGGTTCACAAATGCCTTTACACTACCAGCGTGAAAGGTGGCCGCCAGTGGGTGACCTGTTTGCATAGCTTGAAAAGCCATGCTGCCTTCTTCCCCTCTGATTTCACCCACTATTATCAAATTCGGTCTCTGTCTTAAAGCTGCTCTGACAAGATCAAAAATATCAACTTTTGAACCAGCAGATGCAGGTCTTGTAACTTCTGTGGTCCAATTTTTATGAGGTACTTTTACCTCTGGTGTATCTTCAATTGAGACAACTTTTGCATTCGGGTGGATAAACGTTAATAGTGCATTCAGCGTCGTAGTTTTTCCTGAAGCCGTTTCACCGACCACCATCATCGAATGGTGGCTCTCCAATACCATCCACATGTAGGCAGCCAATAAAGAACTCATGGTTTTCCAGTTAACAATGTTAACAATTGAAATTGGCTCTTCAGAAAATTTTCGAATAGTGAAGTTGGAACCCGCTCGGGATATATCCTCTCCATAAACAATATTAATTCTAGAGCCATCAGGTAATGCCGCATCAACCACTGGAGCTGAATGAGTTGCTGGACGCCCTGCTCTTTCGCTCAAATACAATGCAAATTCGTCTAATTCTTCGAAGGATTCAAATTCAATTCTGGATTCAAGAGATTCGAATATTTTATGTTCCACAAATAGGAAACCGATTCCATTACATGTGATATCTTCAATATATGGGTCCAATATCAACGGTTCAAGCTTTCCAAGACCTATTTTATTCCGAATAAAGTAATACCTGACATTTTCCAAAGTCACCGGGTCGACATATATTTTTTCTCCCGTGGTTAATTTTTTAAGCAATTTTTGAACAAAATTACTTTCAGTTTGCATTTCTTCCGGTTCTAATGAGACAATCCTTTCAACAAATTGATCGTAAAGCTTTATATGCTCCTCTTTTGTTTTGGGAATATCTGTGGGTTTGATTAATTCCGTTAGTTTTTTAAGAATTTTCTTTTGTGCTATCGAAGTCTGAGGATTTAGAGCGGGTTCCACAGGGGAGTATATATTTCTGCCTTTTTTTCCTGGATATACATGAATAAATACCGGTCCACCTGCTGGATATAGAACATTTGGGTTCTGGAGCTTTTTATGTTTCCGATCTAGTTTTTCTATATACATCGGAATTCCTATTTCTTCGTCGAAATTATTGATAAGGTAATCAAGAAGATGAGAATGCTGCTCTGTCAGAGCTTTTAGTATAACATTCTGCCGAATTTTAATTTCGGCTTCCATTTTTTCCTCTTCAGTTTTTACAACAATTTCGGCTTCCGTCACGCTTCATACACCTTACAATCATTAGAAAATCGAATTTATGCAGACGATATCACTGAAACAGCAATTCCAAATGCAGAATCTATTATGTAAACCAACATCGGAGTTATTTCATCCTCTGCCGACCATTTCAATAATTTGGCGACCCTAAAACTTTCCCCATCCTCTTCCCGTATGGTCAATTCTAAAATTAAATCGCATATATTCATGATATTCAGTTCCACAAAGTCCTTCAGCTCGGGATAATACGTCGGAATAGTCACGAATATGGTTTTTCCTGCTAGACTTATCTGCTTCAAGATCTCAAAAAATAAAACCACTTGTTTTTCACTAAACGGCTTCCCAACAAAATAAGTCAGTGAGTCTATAATTATTATTTCCGTTTTGATGGATGTAACTATACTAATCAATTTAACCAGAACATCTGGAGTCCGTACTACCTTGCCTGCTTGAGAAATTACTGGAATCACATCCAATAATCCTTCCAAGAAGTATTTCTCAGTGTTCTTATAGCTCAAACTAATCATATTGTCAATTATTCCTCGAGCTGACATTTCCGAGGTAATGAAGGACACTTTCTTTGATGCTCTCATGGCTCCATATGCGATTTGTTGGCACCAGACAGACTTCCCGGCTCCCATGTCCCCAACAATTAATCCTAACGACCTTGTTCTTATGCCCCCGCCCAAATTCCGATCAAGTTCTTCATTGAATGTTGGAAAGTATTTTGAGAAATCCCTTTTTTTTTTTTTTACTTCCTTTTTTTCAAAAAATGATTCCAATTTTTATTATTCCCCCAGTAGTTATCCTCATAAATAAACATAAGAAAATTCTAGTACACCGTTATCTGAAATTATTCGCACCCAAAAATCTCGAGCGAAAAGGTTCTTATCAGTTGCATGAATTGTAATATTAAGCGATTCGTCAGGATCAATAAAATACGGATTGATCGAATTCTCATCTTCGATCGTATAGTTCCAATATATCGTTTCTGAAGATATACTACCATTTAATTCCCTATATGGGATCCAAACATCATATGTATAATTCCAAGAATCTAAATTTGTAAGATTGCTCAAAATATCGAATTTTTCAGGATTTTCCCAAATTGTCAATCCAGTATTTTTTAAAATCACAGAATATGAGGAATTATCAGCAGCTAATGAATAATTTGTTATCTGCATATTAGTTTTCAATATGTTACTCTCTCTCTCATATGATTCCTCTTTATCTTTTTCGTACATCTCGTTCGACTGCATAATATTTCCGTAAATCATTGAACTTATAACCAACAGAGAGATCAATAATACTCCGAAGGAAATGGCCTGTCCTGATCCCAATTTAAGCACCTCATGGTAACAAATTATACAGAAAATGAGTAACTTTCAACATTCCCATATATCGAAATTCTAATTTCATGATTTCCCGCTCCCAATTGATTCCCAGAGTCCATAGTTAAATTCATCCCAATTGTCTCATACATACCCCAGTTACCATCAGAATTATGATCTGAAAGTAAAGTCACAGTCCACCTTTTTACTGAGGAATCTGATGAATTATATTCATAAAACAAACCATTTAAGAAGACATCAATGATTACATAAGCAGAAATGGATTCAGCACCAGTGTTTTTTAAGTAAACAGCAAAAGATGTATTAGTGGAACCCACATTTCCCACGCCGATTATATTAAAATCCATATTCATCTGCCTTGATAAATTCTCCCCAGATGTTGATATTCCCGCTGAAATCCCGTAGGCAACTGAAAAACTAGCAGCTACTACAATTACAGTTATAATAAGACTTGAAGTTTGTAGAATTCCAGAACTTATTGCATTCTCACTCACATTTCCTCACATTTACCACATCAATAATCCCGTTAGGAAATTTTAATGATAAAGGTTTAAACATCCTAAACGGTTAAAAATTTTAAAATTGTGTTCTGATCTTACTTTTCGGACACAATTTTGAGACACCAACCACTAGAAATAAATAAATAACGAATTAAATAGCTGTATTCGGAAGAAGTTCGTTAAAATAATTCCAAATTTGATTAAATATAGAAGAAGAAAATCATATATGAAAAAGTTAAATTTGATAAATTTGATAAATTTGATAAATTTCATTTTTTTTTTAAAAAAGTTTCTTAAAACAAAATAAAAAACGTCAAAAGCATTAACTGAAGTTGTTAGTATAATTTTTTTAATTTATTTAAAGGTGTCAGTTTATGATTTTAACGGTCTGGATTGGCCAGTGCGGAATTAATTTGGCAGAGAAATTCTGGAGATATACTGCAAAGAGCTTAGATATATCTTTGAAGGGAAGATCACTTGAACAAACTGATATGGATTGGGTAGAAAAAGATTCTAAAGTCATAGATAGAAATAAATTTTTCCATATTACTGATCAATTTAAACATCGAGAAATGGAGGATGCAAGGTTGAGTTTTTTCTATAAAGTAGATGAGGGCACAAAATACGTGCCTCGTGCATTATTTTTGGACGTTGAACTCGAACCTGCAACAACCTTTTCAAAAAAATACAAAAGTTTGTTTCCAAAAGACAATTTTCTAATAATACCATATGGATCTGCAAGCAATTTTGCAAGAGCCACAAGACTCAGTAAAAATCTTTTAATAGAATTTTTTGATAGATTGGAAAAAATGAGGCGAATGGGTGCAATTGGGGACTTAGAAGGCATTATTCTTGTTCACGGGATAGGAGGGGGAGCCGGATCGGGTCTTTTTGCAGAAACAATTAAAAATATCAAGCAGAGATATTCCAAAGTTCCTGTGTTAACATTCAGCATATTCCCATCAAAAAATCTGTCGGCTAATGTTATAGAACCATATAATTCTGTGTATGCGATTCAAGCCCTTCAAAAATATGCCGATGCAGTTGTTGTAATGGATAATAAAAAAATGATTGAATTAGTGCAGACTTATTATGAACTACCCTCTCCCACCTACAATGAGATAAATATTCTTATTTCACGCTTCATTTTCAGCCTGATGATTCAATTTGCGATACCTGGTTCGGTCACACGCATAAATTTTAATAAAATATTCACAAATCTTGTTCCCTATCAATATTCAAAATATTTAGTATGCGCTATATCCCCCGTCGCATTTGACGAGTTTTCAGAAAACAAACTAGATGAGATCATGGATCAGATTTCCGATAATAATATTTTCATGGCAGATGCTGATTTTGATAAAGGTAAATATTTATCTTCTCTGTTTCTTTTCATGGGACAATTGGGCCCTGAAATTACATCAAAATTGGCAGAAAAGAAAAAAGAAAGAATGAATTTTGTCCCTTGGATGGAAACCGGCACACTCATCGGAATAACTCCAAGAAAAGGACTTGTTTTAGATGGACAACTTCTCAGGCGACAAGCCATTGCTTTGATAAATCATACCGCCCTATTGAACGTTTTTCTCAGAATTAAGATAGATTTTGATTTAATGTTCAAAAGTAAGGCCTATTTACATTGGTTTTTGAAAGAAAATTACGAGGCTCTTGAAATTATCAGTACCGGGTCAGAAAATTTGGGCAGGATAATAAAGTTTTTCCGCATGGTCGAAGGCTCAAAAAGAGGAAAGGAAGTTCAGTCTAAAAAAGTCGAAAAAGTGGTAGCGCAATAAATTGTTGTTTATATAAAATAATCTGCATCTTGAATTCTTGCATCGTATTCTACGAATAACTTCTTTTTTTCTTCATCCTGCCAAATAATTTTTTTTAATTTGCCAATTACAATGACTTTATTATTTGGATCTTTGTAAGATAGCTTCGGATCTCTCTTTTTTAATATATGTTCGATGGTAACGAGTTTATTGGCTTGATTATGTAAATCCAAAAAGTGAGAACCAGCGGGAAATACTTTGTAAGAATATATTTCTTGTAGATTCGTTCCGTTTGATTTTGCAATATGTTCAATCAAATCCAATGAAAAATCAGTATCCTTAATTCTCGAGTCAGCATCGTTCAGATCGTATATTCGTCGGGTAACATATCTGTTATTGTCAAACATAAATATCTCTCCATACGTTATTAAAACGATATTCCTATAATCACAATGTGAGAATAATTATTAAAATGTTTCCAAAAAAATTCCCACATTTTATTAAAAAGGCAATAGTGATTCTTCCAAGAACTACTATCAAAGCATAAATTTCTATCAAAACTAACTTTTGATAGTTTTACCGCAATTGAAGTATTTTAACGAATAATAAAAAAAATTACTATTAACATTATAAAAAAAAATCAAAAAATCAAAATATAAACCTACGAAAAAAAAAAGCTACTTTAATTCTTTCGATTAAAAAAAACAAGAAAGTTTTACAATTAAAAGTTGAATTAAAATGGCACAAACTGTCGAAGAAGTGGGAAATGAATATCTTTTATGCATGTCAGAGACTATGTTCAAAGTATTGAAAGGTATAGAGTTTAAGGGGGGTTCAAGTAAAATTAACTCGTTGAAAATTGCTGTAATGCTCGAGGATGCAACTATCAAGGAATCATTAGATGCTGCAAAGCTCTTAAATTTCGTCGATGTTTCCGATGATACTTATACTCTAACTGATGCTGGTGAAATTCTAATTGGTGAAACTTTAAATACCCAACAAGAAATGGTTGCCGACGCCATATTAGGTGTTGAAGCTTACAAGGACATTGTATACAGAATGAAGATGATGGGCGGTTTTATAAAAGAAAGTGACGTGAGCCAAGCATTTTATATATTAAGTCCTGATGTCCGAGAAGAAATCCGCAAACAAATTCTTTCATCTTTTGCATCCTTCAGCATATTTGCGAAAGTATTTGAAAAAAATAATGATAAAGCCAATCCTGGATACACCTTGACAAAATTAGGTACAATCGCTTTAGAAAGTGCAATTGGCGGTAAAAAAGTTGGGAGTTCCGCTTCTAAAGCTAGTTCGGGAGAACTGGCCTGTGGGTCCTGTGGTAAAGCAATCAATCCTGATTTTGTAATGTGTCCCTACTGTGGAACCGCCCAAAAAGCCGCGTGCAACAATTGTGGAAAAGACATACAAGCTGGCTGGAAGATGTGTCCATTTTGTGGCACGCCCAGATGATAATCTGCTAATAAATCATTTTCACAGACGACTCATAAGAACAAAACGACAAATAATACATTGGAACTTAAACATTTTATCTTTTTCTTTTTTTAATGCAGTGAAAAAGGTGATTTATTTTGAAGTTTTACACTGAAAATTCTAATGTTTTTCAAATATATTCTTAAAAATCAACTATTTTAGCTGTGGGAGTGTTTCTAATTTTAAGACAAATATTATCAAAGCTAAATACAGTTTTTTCTTCAATTCGGTGTTCATCACGTGTCTCTATCAAAAAACATGGTAATTCGAGAAGATTTGGTCTTTTTTTTTATCGGAAAGAGAGGTTGTAGAGCCGGGATAGAATTTTGTAACAAAATAATAAATTCAGTGAGAAATAACGAAAAAATTTCCATGCCATTTGATTTTTTATCAAGAATCTTTTTCATTTGTAATGAGGAAGAACTGCTCAAAGAAATCTTTGATGCCATCGAGGGGTATATTCCGGAAGAAAATGTACTTTTTCTATCACATCTAGAAACAGAAGGAGATGTTTGGTCTAATGTAGTTGAAAATGAAAACATATTTAATGTTCAACTGTTTTCTCCATTAGTATTTAAATTGGATCAAATTGAAAATCCACATGCAATTTTAATTTACTCAATTTCAAGCGGATTAGATGCAGGCATTGCAGAGTATTTGGTTGACAATTTTCTAGTCATCAATTCAAATATAGAAATCACCTTAATCGGCACAATATTGAATTCTGATATTGAAGGGCCACTTGCAGTTTATTGGACGTTATTAGGATTGAAAGTTCTTTTTTTGGATCGGGTCATAGGCGCTATTTTACTCGATTATTCGGCGATAGGGAATTTTCTGTATTACATACGAAACGAGAAAGAGGAAGAAATTTCCTTTGATTATTATGATAAGATTGTGGGCCTGTTAGTTTACTCTTTAACTGTATACGATCGAAAACCGTATGCAAACATGGTTCCTTTTGTTGACCTAATAAAGAATTTAGTGCTATTTAACAAGATCAAAATTATAATTCCATATCTCATTACACCAAAAAAAAAACTCAGACCAGATGAAGAGTTTTACGGCTATCTCGAAGAATTGATGAGAGATGGAAATCTATTTAGTTATAATCCAGATTTAATGAACAATTCCGAGGATGAGTTTCAAGATAATTTGAAATCGTTGAAGGTCATCTTAGCAAATGAGTTTATCTCTTATGGGGAAAAACACAACACCGAGTATCTTTATTTGGTAAGAAAAAATCTTCCTCAAGCAGTTACTTATCTTCCCGGCGCTACGAATTTTTATTCATATCCGTTGGGATCGGAAAATTACGCAATAATTCTAGAAAATAATACTAATTTCAAGATGTTTCTCCAAGATCTTTTCGATAAATTTGATAGGATGATCCGCAGAAAATCGTATTTACATATTCTTGAAGATCTTCATATAAAAAGAGAAAATTTCGACAGTATTCTTGATAAAATCATCGGTTTGGTCGAATCATACCAAGAGGCAGAAGATTTGTTATATGAAGATGAAGAAATTGAAGTGACCGACCTGTATGAAGATCAAGATAATGAAAAAATGGAAGAAACTGAAGACGAAGAACTAGTCGGTGATAGTCTTATTTCCGATGATAAAAAAACACCAAATCCAGAAGAAAGCAAAGATGTTGACGGTATCCTTGGGTG
>SDBS01005348.1_pt1 | contig 12533 bp, 12 predicted proteins | sample 2277091 | NCBI WGS metagenome assembly SDBS01 (sample SAMN10404972, study PRJNA504765) | marine sediment metagenome | isolation source: marine sediment core GS10_PC15, 163 cmbsf | place: Arctic Ocean: Southern Knipovich Ridge | collected 2010 | reverse complement strand
GAAGTGGACATCGCTTGTGCGATTTGCCACGGCAAGGGGTGCAGAACATGCGGTTTTACCGGGTGGCTGGAAATCCTGGGTTCGGGCATGGTAGACCCCGAGGGGTATAAATTCGTGGATTACGATCCGGAGGAAATGACCGGATTCGCTTTCGGGGTTGGCATGGAGCGAGTGGCCATGCTTAAGTACGGGATTGAGGACGCTCGTCTATTCTTTGATAACGATCTTCGTTTTTTGAAACAGTTTTAGTTTACTAAGTTTCAGGTTTTATTCATGTTAGCTACGTATAACTGGCTTAAAAGTTATGTAGACCTGGAGTTATCTCCTCAGGATCTGGCCCATGAATTTACCATGGCCGGCCTCGAAATAGAGAACCTCTACCACCGGTACGAGTACCTGGACAAGGTAGTGGTATGCCGGGTGGCCAAGGTGGAAGCTCATCTCAGGTCTGATGTGTTAAAAGTTTGCCGGGTTGAAACCGATCAGGAGTCATACCAGGTCGTATGCGGGGCTCCGAATGTAACTGAGGGCATGATATCGGCCTTGGCCCTGGTAGGCACGGAGCTTCCGGACGGTGAAACGGTCAAAGAAGTGGACCTGCGCGGTGTTCTCTCAACCGGTAATCTCTGCTCGGCGGCCGAACTTTTTGTTGGTGATGACGCCTCCGGGATTATGTCATTGCCTGAAAACACGCGCCTGGGCACTGGTATGAAAGAGGTCCTGGGATTAGACGACTGGGTTTTCGAGATCGACATAACTCCCAATCGGCCTGATTGTTTAAATATACTTGGAGTGGCCCGTGAAGCTGCGGGCATCGTGGGCGCTAAACTGAAATACCCGGAAATAAAGCTCGAAGAAGCCAGGGCAAGTGTCGAAGACCAGGCCTCAATAGACATTTTGGCCCCCGATCATTGCCCCCGCTATGTAGTGCGGGTCATTAACGGGATTACGATCGGGCCTTCACCTTTCTGGCTGATAGATCGCCTGGCCGGCGTGGGGATTAGGGCGATCAACAACATCGTGGATATAACCAACTATGTTTTGATGGAGATGGGTCAGCCTCTGCACGCTTTTGATCTGGACCGGGTTGCGGATCACCGGATCGTGGTCAAGACCGCCGGGGAGGGAGAGAGGTTCACCACTCTGGACGGCGAGGAAAGGATCATGGGACCGGAGATGCTCATGATCTGCGACGGACAAAAACCAGTAGCCCTGGCTGGAGTGATGGGTGGTCTGAATTCGGAAATCTTGGCCAGCACCACGGACGTGCTGTTGGAAAGCGCGTATTTCAACCCGGTAAGTATCCGCCGCACAGCCAAGACCCTGGGCCTGTCTACGGAGGCCAGTTTTCGTTTCGAGCGGGGGATTGATCCTGTAGGCTGCGCTCGTGCCGCTGACCGGGCCGCGGCTTTGATGGCCGAATTGGGCGGCGGTAAAGTGGCGGCCGGGATAATCGACGCAAATCCAAAGCCATATAAACCGGTAACGGTTTCCTTCTCATATTCGCGCTGTAATGAATTTTTGGGAACGAACATCGAGTCTGATAAGATGTCGAAAGCCCTGTCCGGAATAGAACTCGAACCCAAAGGGGATGGTGACCGGGTAGAGGTGGATATCCCGCCATTCCGGGTCGATCTTTCCAGGGATGTGGATCTATACGAGGAAGTGGCCCGCCTGGTGGGCTACGACGAAATTCCGATCACGTTCCCCACGAAAAAAGGCGGCTCAGAGTCGGAGGACGCTTCCCGAAGGGCCAGGGGCGTGATCAGTGAGATACTGCGGGGATTGGGTTTTTTCGAGGTAATCAACTACAGTTTCATCTCCTCTGAATTCTGCAATAGACTGGGCCTTCCCGATACTGACCCGAGAAGAAATACTGTTCGAATTATAAACCCTCTTTCCGAGGAACAGGTGCTCTTGAGAACCACCTTAATTCCCGGGCTTTTGGATTCTTTACGCCGGAACCAGTCCTTCCAGGTCATGGATTTGGGCCTTTTCGAGGTGGGGAAGATTTTCTTCAAAGATACCAGTCAAGATCTACCGGATGAAAAATTCGCTATCGGCGGGCTCTTAGCCGGAAAACGGAACGATGTATCCTGGAGCCGGAAGAGCGAGGACGCGGATTTTTATGACATTAAAGGCCTGGTTGAGAGCCTTTTGGTAGGCCTGAATGTTTCAGAACCGGTCTTTACACCGGATGATATTCCGGCTTATTATAATCAAGCCCATGCGGCCTCGGTCTCGGTTGGGGGATTAGCCCTGGGCCATCTTGGAAAACTCACGGATGAGGTGTCCGAAGCCTTCAATCTTAAGGAGGTTCCTTTTATTTTTGAGCTGAGCCTCGAAGCATTGATGGGAGGCATGTCTGGAGCGAGGTCTTTTAAAGCCCTGCCTCGTTATCCGGCCATCAGCCGGGATCAGGCTCTGGTATTGGACCGAAGCGTGGACGCGGACCGGATTCTGGATTTCATTACCGGTCTGAAACGGGAGTTTCTGGCTGAAGTAAGTTTATTCGACTATTATGAAGGGCGACAGCTCAAACCGGGCTTGAAGAGTCTCGCCTTCCGCTTCTTGTACCGGGCGCCCGACCGGACCATGACTGATGAAGAGGTGAGTGTGATCCACCAGAACATTATCGATCAGATCCTGAAAGCCTTCAAGGCTGAGATACGTTAATACCATGGTGGGGAAGGTGAAATGACCAAAGCTGATATTGTAAGTCAAATCCAGTCGAAAGTCGGTTTTTCTCGACAAAAGACGGCCGGGGTGGTTGACGATCTGTTCGAGATCATGAAAGAGACCCTTGAAAAAGGCGAAGCCGTCAAAATATCGGGTTTTGGTAACTTCGAAGTCCGCCATAAAAAGGCCCGGCGAGGGCGAAATCCTCGCACTGGCGAATCGATTATTATTCCAAAGCGGAAAGTGTTGAGTTTTAAACCAAGTCAACTGCTCAAAAAAGCCATCAACAGCGTCCTCTGAATGGACCGCTCAAGGGGCGCTGGGAAAGACTTGGGCTAGCATGCGCCCGGAAATTCCCGATAAAATCTATTTCAGAATCGGAGAAGTAGCGGAGCTGCTCGAAGTCGAAACCTATGTTCTCCGTTACTGGGAGTCAGAGTTTACTCTGATCAAACCGGTTCGTACCGCTTCTAATCAACGCCTGTACCGTCAGCGGGATTTGGAGAAGTTCATAGAGATCAAGCGTCTTCTTTACGATGAAAAGTTTACAATTGCCGGGGCTCAAAAAAAGATATCGTCCAGATCAAAAAGTCCGGAACCAGCCTCGCGGGAAGAATCTGAAGCGCTCTTGGACTTTATCAAGAATTCACTCGCCGATATCAAGCACCTGCTGAGCGATGATTGAGAACTCCCCTTCCCCGTAAAAATTTAATCAGAGACCCCTTTAAAAACTTCATCCTTTGGCCCAGCTCGTTAAAGAAACCGAAGGTTTCTTTCTCCGAATTATTCATATGATCTTCGGCCTTGTCCCTTCTTTCAAACGCGATCTCGAGACAATTAACGAAAGAAGGCTCGTTTGGTTTCTAAGTTTGAATCTGATTTTCAAGCCACGAAAGAATCTCCTGAAAAACTTCTTCCTTTTCGGGTTCGTTATGGATTTCGTGAAACAGTCCTTCCCAGATCTTCAAAGTACATCCTTCTTTTACCTTGTCAGCAAAGGCCCGGCTGGCATCGGCGGAAGTCATACGGTCGGATTCGCCGTGCATTAATAAGAGCGGGGTTGGAAACCGGCCGGCCTGTTCCAGAGCCCAGAGCCCGGCCTGGTATGTTTCTATATATAGTCTGGCCGAGATATTGTCATGCACCAGAGGGTCTTCTTCATACGCTCTTACTATTTCCGGGTCACGCGAGAGAGCTTTTGTATCCAGCTCGTTGGCTTGAGTGAAGGCCGGCCAGAGTCTGTTCATAAAGCGGGCCAGAGCGACCCGCAGGCCTCCGGGCTCGGACGAAAGCCGGAGCCAGGGGCCGGTAATGATAGAGCCTACATGCTCGGGTTTTCTCCGTAAGGTGTAATTAAGCGCCAGATTCCCGCCCAGACTATGGCCGAAAAGAAAGACCGGAATATCGGGAATCAGTTTTCTGACCTCGGCCAGAAAACTCGTGATGTCATCCATGAGAGCATCGTATGAGGGCGTGTGACCTCGCGGGCCTTCAGACCGGCCGTGGCCTCTGAGATCAAAAGCCGCCACTGAATAATCATGGCTGTTAAAAAAAGAGGCCATATGGCTGTAACGGCCTGAATGTTCTCCCAGTCCATGCACGATGGCTACAACGGCCTTGGATTGACCTGGATTCTGCCAGGCCTGAGAAAAAAATTTCACTCCATCATCAGCGGTCCAGGAAAATTCAAGATGGTCCATGGAAAAATCCCCCCATTAAAATAATTTTTATGATTTATTTTACTGGAGCCATGATAACATGGCCGTATTCACAGGTACACCGTCTATCTTTCAATTAGTGGATTAAGGCTGGATATCTAAAATGGTAGCCTTGCCGATTGACGGATGCTATATATCATTACAAATAGAGGAGAAAGCTGATGAGACTAGCGCTGGCCGGGTTAGCCAGATCCGGTAAATCCACCCTGTTCTCCGCGCTTACCAGCCATGGCCGGGCCGAGAAAAATCTGGTCATCCTGCCTGTGACTGATGATCGCGTGGATCGTCTGGCCGCCATCTATAAGCCGAAAAAGGCGACTTACGCCCAAATTTCTTATGTCGATCCGCCGCCGGTGGTAAAACCCGAGGACCCCGCCGCCCGGCTGCTGGTTGAACTGAGACAGGCCGACGGTCTGGTGGAAGTGGTTCGGAATTTCGACGGCGGATTTGGAACTCCGCAGCCCGGGGAGGATCATCTGGCTTTCAGTGACGAACTTAAACTGAATGACCAGATAACCATTGAGAACCGGCTGGATCGAATCGATCAAGATCGAAAACGGGGAAACAAGGGGGATCCGGAGGAAATCAGACTCTTGGAAGAGTCCTTGGAATTATTAGGCCAGGAAATGGCTCTGGTTTCACGACCTGAACTGACCGAGCACCCCAAGTTAAGAGGTTTTGGTTTCCTGTCGGCCAAACCGGTGGTCCTGGTTTCCAATAACGAGGATGATGATTCTTCCGCGCCGGATCTAGGTGAAGGCGGGCCGCCGGTGGTTATCCGGGCTCGTATCGAGGCGGAACTGGCGGAGTTATCATCTGAGGAGCGGGATGAGTTTGCCGAGGATTTAGGTTTAAAGGAGAGCGCTCTAATACGCATTATCGCGGCCAGTTTCAGTTCCATGGACATGATTACTTTTTTTACGGCCAATCGGAACGAGGTTCGGTCCTGGAGCATAAAACGCGGGTCCACGGCCCTGGAGGCAGCCGGTACGGTTCATAGTGATATGGAGAAAGGTTTTATACGGGCCGAAGTAATCAGGTGCGATGATTTAATTGGTTTAGGGTCCGAAGCGGCGGTGAAAAAGGCCGGCCGGATGAACCTGGTCGGACGTGATCATGTCATCGACGGTGGTGATGTGCTTTATATTCGCTTCAACGTTTAAACCGACGCGGAATAGATAGGCCATGATCCTTATTGGAGTGGATACGGGGGGAACATTCACGGACCTGGTCTGGTTGGACGAGGAAGGTAAGATTCAGGTCCATAAGGTTCTTTCCACACCGGATAATCCAGCCAGGGCGGTGTTGGAGGGATTGGAGGAATTACCATCGGAGACGCATGAAGCCTGGCGAATCGTCCATGGATCGACTGTGGCGACCAATGCTTTGTTGGAACGGAAAGGGGCCCGGCCATTTTGGTTGAATTTTCTTCCACCACTTATGTTCCGTCCGATTTTAACCTGAATGTTGACGAGAGGCTGAACCTGATTTTAAGAAAGAAGAGTAATGATTAAGCTTGGAATCATCATAGTAGTTCTGGCGGTCATATTCATCCTGGTTTTCAAGATAATAATACTGTTGAATAGATACGACCGGGATGAGCCCGTGCGTTCAAGAGATGAAAGAAATACAGGGCGTCGAGTATAGTCCGGTTAAATCCTGCCCTCCATTTCAAAAATATCCGGCTCTAACAGCCATGGCCGGTCAATCCTGATTATTCCGGTTTCTTATAAACGCGGGGGATAGTTCGTCTCGTTCCCGCTCTAGTTGAAGGAGGGCTATGGCCCCGATGGCCAGAAGGCCCCCGATTATTTGAAGCAATTCCAGGGTTTCTCCTAAAAATATGAAGGCCAGAAAGCCAGCCGAAATCGGTTCGGCCGTAGCCGTGATGCTGGCCCGTGTGGAACGGATATAATTGACGCCCAGGAAATAGAGACCAAAAGGCAGGGCGGTACCCATAATCACGATATAGACGATTCTTAACCACTGCTGCCAGGTAAATCCGGCCCATAGATAGTGGAAAGGGGTATGGAGTATGTGCCAGGTCAGGGCCGAAAAAGCCAGGGAGTAGAAAAGGATAGTCCAGGGTGAATAACGGTGCATGCCGCGCTCTCCGAGCAAGGTGTAGCCGGCGAAACAGACCGCCGCCGCCAATCCGCTCAGGATTCCCAGTCGATTCATTTGCAGTATTTCGAGGTCATAACCGCCCACCACCAGGTAGCAGCCGGAAACGGCCAGCCCCAAAGAGACAAGTTTTAACAAGGACAGCTTTTCTTTCCAGAGCAGGATGGAGTAGAAGGCCACCAGGACCGGGGCCAGATATTCCAGGAGTATGGCCGGAGCGACCTGTATCTTGCTGATAGCGTAAAAGTAAGTGAACTGGACTCCGGCCATGGCCACGCCTCCAAGAAGGAGGAAGTAGCCCAGGTCTTTGACTCTTATGGTGAAGAGCCGCCGGGCGAAGAGTCCATAAGCGCCGGCCAGGAGAACCGTGGACAGGGTAACCCTGATCTGGACCAATTCTCCAGGTGTCATCCCCGAGGCGAAAAGAGCCTTGCCCGTGGTCCCCGATGAGGCCCATAATATGGCCGCGACCAGAACATAGGCGTACCCCTTGGTCAGGTCGGATTTTGAGATGATGCTGTTTTTAATTATTTTTGACCTTAGAATTCATAGTGTCCATTTATTCCTGATTTGAATACTCAGGTGCCCGGGGGAGGCCGCGGGTTCCAATCTAATTTTATATTTAAAAACGCCCGCTCATCTAATTGCCTTTAAATACCGGATCCCGCTTCTCAAAAAAAGCGCTGACGCCTTCAAGATTATCCTCAGTGCCGGAAGTGAGCATGACCTGATCGGTATCCATGTGCATTATGGCCTGATCCAGGGCCGAGGAAATAGCGTTCACGCTTTGTTTCACCATCTGGGAAGCCACTGGAGGCATGGCCGCGTATTTTTCAGCCATTTCGAAGGCCCGGTCCAGAAGTTCATCCCTGGGTACTACCTCGTCTAAAAAACCCCATTTTTCAAGTGTTTGGGCGTCTTCATGCTGGGCTAAAATAACCATGCGCTTGGCCCTGGCCGGCCCCACAAGGCGGACGCAGAGCGGCAGACCGACCCAGGCGAGGCTGAGGCCTAATTTGACTTCCGGATAACCGATCAGGCAGTCTTCCGCGCCGATGCGGAAATCACAGGCCGATACAATACAGGCTCCCCCTCCTAAAGCCGCGCCATTGATAGCGGCAATGGTGATCTGGTTCATGTGGAAAAGCCTGCGGAGCATACGCGGACCCAAATGGGACCTTCTACGCCTGGATAGCAAGGATGCCTGAACCCCGCTCACTCGTTCGGGATCGGACAGGTCGGCCCCGGAGCTGAAGTGTTTCCCAATGCCGGTAAAAATCACTACCCGCGTTTCGATATCGTCTCTGAAATCTTCGGCGGCTTGCGCGAGGTCCCGCATAAGATCCCTATTCAAGGCGTTGAGTTTCCTGGGCCGGTTCAGCGTTACCAAGGCTATCCTGCCTTTACGCTCCACAATCACGTTTTCGTAGTCCATTTCTCATTTCCTCGCGAAATATTCAAGATTTGTACGGGCATGGCGAGTTTAGAAAATGAGTGATACGGTGTCAAGCCAGAAAGTATCTTCGATCAGACTATTGACTTGTATCAGTCCATGAGGCAGACTATTCTCCATCAATGACACATTCGAGGTTACATATGGCTGAAAAAGATTCAGGTTTTAAAAGTGAATACGCGGAAGTAAACGGTGTCCGGCTGCACTACGTGAGCCAAGGACACGGAAAACTCCTCATGTTCGTACATGGGTTTCCAGAGTTCTGGTATGAATGGAAAGACCAGTTGGAGGAATTTAGCCAGGATTATCAGGCCGTCGCACCGGACATGCGGGGGTATAATCTTTCTTCAAAACCGGAGGGACTCGACGCGTACACCACCGAGCCCCTGGTCGAGGATCTGCGGGCCCTGGCCGAGCATCTCGGGCACAGGAAATTCATCCTCATCGCTCATGATTGGGGCGGGATCGTAGCCTGGCATTTTGCCAACCGCCATCCCGACTGGCTGGAAAAGCTTATCATTATCAACGCTCCCCATATGGGGGTTTTCGCGCGGGAACTGGCGAGTAACCCGGAACAGCAGGAGTCCAGTCAGTACGTGCTTTTCTTCCGGTCACCCGAAGCGGAGAAGGTACTTTCGGCCAATAATTACTCCGGTCTGTGGCAGGCTCTGACCAGCGGCGATGTTCCTACCGCTTTCACGGATGAGGACCAGGAACGATACATCGAAGCCTGGTCTCAACCCGGCGCTTTAACCGGGGGCCTGAATTACTACCGGGCGGCCGCGTTCGCCCCGCCCAAACTCGGTGAAGAGGCCGGACCTGAAGCCCAGCCCGTGGTTGAGGATAAGGAAAGCTTCATGATCAATGTACCGACCCTGGTCATCTGGGGTGAGAAGGACACCGCCTTAAGACTCGGCAACCTGGAAGGACTGGATGAATATGTGCCGAACTTGACTATTAAACGAGTTCCGGATGGTTCTCACTGGGTCGTACATGAACAGCCCGGCCTGGTTAATTCCCTGATTCGGGAGTTCATCGAATAAAGTAAGCTGAAATCCACTCCGGTATGGAGTAGAAACTATAGACAACGTCTATGGGATTGTTGAAAATTTTTCCTTAAACAAATTGCGCTTGAGCGCAATCATAAAGGTTATCCGCGCAATACGCGGATTTAATTAAATTATCAGGAAGTTAAGATAATCATATATGTAAATATTAATGCGTTGAGAATAAATCAGGATAAGGAGATACAGGATTTATGACATAAAAGTGACGATTAAATCGGTAAAAGGAAGCTGCGCGGCGGGATATAAACCCGGTGATTATTTCTCGGTTAATGGCGGCTTGATGATCGAGGCCGGCGAACCCCGGGGACTCTGTATGTACGCTCTGCCGGCGTTACTGCCATACCTTACCGCATACTGCCGTGAGACCCCGGAGACGGACTGGATCAACTTCAAACAGGAATTTCAGTGCCCGGACAACACCAATGAAGTTATTTTCGGAGTAGAACGAGTTTAGGGTAACCTCGGTTAGACGCCGGTACTCTAACCCCTTTCTTCTGTTCTATACTCAACGCATTATTATTTGCATATATGATTATCTTAACTTCTTGATAATTCAATATATTAAAAAAAAATTTCAACAATCCTATAGACGTTGTCTATAATATTTATGCAGCGGATTCCCGGAATCAATAATTTTCGCTAAAAAGAGCTATTCCAGACTGTTATCCGGCGATTATTTGAGGGATTATTAAGGGTCTGCGGTCAATGGCCCGATTGAAGAAGCGTTTGAGTTCACGGTGAATTTCCGCTTTTATTTCAGCAACGTCCGTAAGAGGGCTCACGACCGACTCTTCTTGTTCTCCCAGCCGATCAAGGATTTCGAGAACAAGATTCTTGGCCTCAGCCAGTAATTCGTCCTCACCTTCATCGAAAATTAAGCCTTTGGAGATCAGGTCCGGTCCGCTCAATGTCTCACCGGTCTGCTCATCGATAACCAGCAGGATGATAACCATGCCATGCTCAGCCAGATGCTTCCGATCGCGGAGCACGGCCTGGCCGATGTCCCCCACGCCCTTTCCGTCGACGAGTACGCGGCCGGTATTAACTTTATCGAGCCGGCTAAAACCTCTGTCATGGAACTGAATGCGATCCCCGTTTTCGATCAGAATCAGATTCTCATCCGGGAGGCCCATTTGATGAGCGAGTTCGGTGTGCCTGATCAAGTGACGATACTCACCGTGAATGGGGATGAAAAATTTGGGCCGGGTGAGTTTGATCATGGTTTTTAATTCTTCCTGGTAGGCGTGTCCGGATACATGGACCTGAGCCACTGATTCATAAAGCACTTCCGCACCTTGCCGGTACAGGTTATTAATAATATTGGTAATAGATCTTTCATTACCCGGTATGAACCGTGAAGATAGAATAACGGTGTCACCCGGTTTAATCTTGATCTGTTTGTGTTCGCCAAGAGCCATACGGGTAAGAGCGCTCATGGGCTCACCTTGGGAACCTGTTGAAATCAATACCGCTTTATCGTCAGGAAGTTTACCGAGTTGGCCTAACGCCACTTCCTGATTTTTGGCAAAGGCCAGGCACCCGATTTCCTTGGCAATTCGAACGTTTGTAACCATACTCCGGCCGTCAAAGGCGAGTAAACGGTCAAACTCATGCGCGATATTGGCCACATGCTGAATACGTGAGATATTGGAGGCGAACATGGCCATAATAATCCGGCCTTTCGAGGCCCGGAAGATATCGCGGCATGTTTCCAGGATTGTATTTTCGGAGGATGAATTGCCGGTCCGTTCGACGTTGGTCGAATCAGAAAGAAGGGCCAGCACTCCCCGCTCACCGTATTCGGCGAACTTATTCAAATCCGTAGCCTGTTCCGGCGGCAGACCGTAGTCGATTTTAAAATCACCCGAGTGAATTATGAAGCCGGCCGGTGTCTCGATCTCCAGCCCCAATCCATCCAAGATACTGTGGCTGACCCTTATGAATTCAAAAGTAAACGGACCGAGTTTTAATTTTTCCCGAGGGGAGATATTTCGGTATCGGATTTCATGTTCCAGATTATGCTCTTTTAGACGGTCCTTCACCAGGGCCAGAGTCAATTTGGTGCCGTAAACCGGAACGTTTATCCGGCCGAGTAAAAAAGGCAGACTACCGATGTGGTCTTCATGGCCATGAGTCAGAATAACGGCCCGGATCTGATCCGCGTGCTCCAGTAAAAAACTGTGGTCAGGGATAACGAAATCGACGCCATACATGTGCGCCTCGGGGAACATCAGACCTGAGTCGATCACAACCATGTCCCGTCCGCATTTTAGGACCATGGTGTTCAACCCAATCTCTCCAAGTCCACCGAGGGGTATTAGTTCGACCGAATTCTCAGGCATCAGCCAGTGCTTTGGCGACCCACCCCCTACTCCACCAGTCAGGGTCGAAATTGGCCAGCATTTCTTTCCGCACTTCCTCCATGAGCCGACGTTGTTCGGCCCGGTCTTTCCCTAGAACAGGGATTGGCCGGCCGACAACAAGCTTAATCGGTCCGGGAGTGACTTTGAAGCTCTTGGTGGGCATGACATGGTGAGTGCCGCTAATGCTGATAGGTATGATGGGAAGTCCAGCTTTGGTGGCAAGTGTAAAACCGCCGCGCTTAAAATCCTGAATGAGGCCGTCCTTACTGCGGGTGCCCTCAGGAAAAATGATCACACTCACACCCCCGGATATTATTACAGCCGCCTTCTTAAGACTGCGCACCCCTTCTCTGGCATTTGAGCGGTTAATGGGAATGTACCCCGCCATGGACATGGACCAGCCATAAATGGGCATGGAAAAAAGATTATCTTTGGCCAGCCACCGGAACTGGACTGGCAGAAAGGCCATGAGAACCAGGATGTCGAAGATACTGTTGTGGTTGGCAGCGAATATGTAATGTTTACCAGGCGTTATGTTCTCAAGGCCCTCTACCTGGATGGAAGAAAAGCTTAGGCGGATTACTATTCTTGAATAGTGCCGGGCCACCCAGTGGACGCCGTTTCCGTGACGAACAAAAACACTGGCGAGTACGGCTATGATGAAAGAGGCTGGAGTAATGATGATCAAGAAGACGAAACCCCAAACCATGACTAGATTCAGGGTGGTAATTGATTTAATAATGAGGCTTTTCATGTGATGATTTTAGGCCTGAATTGTTAGTCTGTCAAACCAAATCAATCCAAAAACTTATACCAGGCGCTATCTGCTTCTCAAAATTTTCGGCGATTGAAGCAATTGCCAAAAAGGGGTGCTTGGTCTTACCTAAAGTCAGCAATTCAGAATGGATGCTCCGAAATAACAGGTCTCATCTTGGCAGGGATAACCTACAGGTTTTGGTGCTTTCCGGTGGCAAACACGAAAAAGAGAAAACTTTGATCCCAAGACTTCACTTGTAAATTGAAAAACGACGTTATTAACGTATTTATATTTCAGGACGGTGAAAAATTAATCAGGTACGATAGGAGGTTAAATAGTTGGCGAGATTGTCCAGCTTCACGGTGAAGTCCG
>SDBS01005347.1_pt1 | contig 12536 bp, 11 predicted proteins | sample 2277091 | NCBI WGS metagenome assembly SDBS01 (sample SAMN10404972, study PRJNA504765) | marine sediment metagenome | isolation source: marine sediment core GS10_PC15, 163 cmbsf | place: Arctic Ocean: Southern Knipovich Ridge | collected 2010 | reverse complement strand
TTCACCTTTGGGGGAATTAAATGAAAACAAATTGAAGATACCTTTTAAGAAATGCCGGAGAAGAAATCTTTCCATCCATATAAAAAAACTCTCTGACCGAGAGATTTATACGGAAAATTAAAATGAATCCTGTTTTCATTCGTTAAATATTTTAATATTTCTTGAAAAAATGTCTGTTTCAATAACCAGTTCTTCTGGGCAATGATCTGTATTTATATCTTATTGAAAAAACCGGATAAATGTATAAGTTTATAATTTAATTAATTTTACGGCATCAAGCAAGCAAAAGAAAGGAGCTGGTCTGATGTATTTGATGATATAGAATTATTTTATTCCTTTAAGAAAATTAATAGTTTCTCTGAACACCTGTTCTCGTTCAACATCCAAAGTAATTATATGATAGGAATCTTTTAAACTGAGAATTCTCTTATTCTTTGAAGACACTTTTTGATAGATCTCTTGTGCGCTTTTATCATTGATGACATGATCTTGTTTTGCATAGATAATTAACAGGGGTGCATTTATGTCGGTCAAATCATCCTGAAGGTGTTTGAACATTCGTAACAATTCTGATAATGATTTCACCGGTATTTTGTCGTAAGTGATTGTTTCCACATCGGCCTTGATATCCGGCCCTAACCATTTTTTTGAATAGGGGTAGAAGGGATAGAGAATATGACTCAAAAACGATAATTTATTTTTTAGATGTAAGCCGGGAGCCAGGGCAACGATTCCATCCACTTCATAATGAGCAGACAAATGCAAGGCAATCGAACCGCCCATGGACAAACCGATAACATAAACAGTTTGACACGTTTTTCTCAATTCAAATAACGCTTCTTTCGCCGCTTCATACCAATCCGTCCATGACTGACCTTTTAAATCTCGCGGAGAAGTTCCATGTCCCGGTAGTAAAGGTATAGATACCGTATACTCTTCATTTTGCAGATGGTCGCCCAATAGACGAAGTTCAAAAGGACAACTGGTAAAACCATGTAAAAGCAGACATCCCTTTTCGCCATTCTTTTTGTATATTGGTTCGCAGCCCGGTATAATCTTGACCTGCATATTAATCCCTTACCTTTGCATCGCCGGATTTAACAAAAATATATTTTAATAATATCGGTCCCAGCATCTCATTAATAACTACTGTAGAAATCAAAATTGTTAAAAAATACTCTCCTGTTTCATCCGGTAAATTCTGTTTGATTATTACTCCCAGACCAAGGGCAATTCCAGCCTGTCCAATATATCCCATCCAGGAGTAATTTTTAATAAAACGATCTTCCCGGGCCAGTACAGCTCCTACATAATTACCGGCATAATTTAATAAAAATCTGGCAAGGACCAGAATAAAAGTGATCAACAGTGCTTCACCAAGAATTTCAACATGAAGCTTGGCACCTGCGAAACAGAAAAATATAACATAGATTGGTAAAGAAAATATTTCGATTCCCGATATAAGCGACTGTCCGTGCCGGGAAAAATTCTGCACAACAATTCCGGTTACCAATGAGGTTAACAAAACCTCTAGACCAAAAAGAGAACTGACTTCTGTTATCGCCAACGTTATACCCAACAGAAATAAACTCATTTCAACTTTCACCTTTTTTAAATACCAGATAATAACGCCGCCCATAACAATACCCGTTAGAACTGAAGCCAGAAGTTGAAGCGAGATGTCAGTTAATAATGAAAGATTGAAGGATACCGATTCTAAATAAAATTGTTTGGAGAGAGTGATAATAATCGGAAAAAAAAGTATAAGCAGTATCGCCTTAAGCACAGTAATTATAAGGACAATATTCGTTACTTTACCCTGCGATTGTAATTCCGTGATTATGCCGATAGCGGTCGACGGAGATGTGGACAACGAGATTCCTGCAAATAAAATCGCGAAACCCAGGACCATAAAACGATTTAAACCGGAGAGAAAGGGAATATAGCCGGCAATCAAATAAAAGATGATGGTCATACCAAAGAAGATGATTACCATTTGCGAAGCAAGGATATAGACGATGGATTTTTTGTAGACTTTTACCTGGCTAAATCTTAGTTCTCCACCGGCTGTTAAAGCGATAAAAGAAAGGGCAAGATTTTCTAAAAATTGTAAATTGTCCACAATATCATCGGTCAGAACCCCAACCCCGGAGGTTCCCAAAATAACACCCATTAACATATAACCGCTTAATCGCGGCAATTTTATCTTCTTCACAATATCAGAGAAGAGATAAGATGTGAGAAGCATAATCCCCACGACAAGTGTAGAAATTTCTTCTATACTAAAACCAGGAATAAGAATCTTTATTACAAAGAAAATCCCGATAAATATGAGTATATAAAAGAACTGTTTCATTCGCTCCTAAAGGTTCTGAAGACACCCGTTGATATAACTGCATTTGTAATTGCCATTGCTGAAATGATAAATAATATGAATTGTGAAAACTCGTTTTGGGAAGACAGATGAAAGTCAAGGGCCATTGCCAGAGCAATACCCCCCATTCCAATTTTAGGTAATCCAATGCGTGAACCGTGAATCCTGGTAGATTGAAATGGAAACCGGGCCAGATTTCCGGCCAGATATTTTATTACTATTCGTAATATGACCAGGATGAGAATAATCAATAAATATTCAAAAACGATCTTTCCAATGATGGCGCCGATAAATATCATCATCAAATAGTAAAGTGGTTTTTCAGCGCTGTCGATGCTCTGATATAACTTCCTTGTATCAACGGGCAGGTTTGTCAGCACAACCCCAAACAAAAAAGAAATTAACAAGACACTCTGATTTAAGTTCAAGGCAACTCCAACAATTACCAGTAAGAAACCAACCAACACCAAAAAAAATTGATGCAGATTATCAATCTTGATTGAAATCTTATAAAACAACCAGGACATAAAGATGCTAAACAAAAAAGATCCCAGAATCATCGAGAAAATATGGATATCCTGATAAAAGAATTGATTTACAAAAAGCATTGTTAAGCCAAAAAATATAACTCCGACCATATTATCAAGAGCAACAGAAAATTGAAGAAGATGAATAAACGGTCCTCGCAGATTTAATTTTTCTTTTAACAATCCAACCAAGATTGGCGAACTTACAGTCCCCAATATACCTGATAAAATGATTACCGACAGACCAAGGGAAAGATTAAAAATAATATCCATTAAAAAAATGATTGAAATTATTCCTATAAACGTGAGGAAAAAATTAAACCCACTGTAGAGATAATAGGTTGATTGAAAACGTTTTAATTCACTTGCTTTCGCCTGTAAACCGATCAAAAAACCTGCCCAGCCAAGTACAAGTCCGACCAGAACATTCAGTTTTCCAATAATTTCACCGGAAAGCAGTCCGAAGAAATGTGGGCCAATCACATATCCAATGACCAGGTTCAAACTTCCGGAGAATAAGAAAACTTTGACCCAGCCGGTAGCCAGATTATATCTTTGATATAAGAAAGAACCGATATAGGCAAGGAAAAAAAGAAATATTATTCCCAGTAGAGGCGTCATAACATTTTGTATTTTAAGAGTTTATGTGTGTTTTACCCGAATGCTGTCAGGCAATATTATCGACAAACCATTTAACGGAATTGGAAGTATAAATGATACCGAATGGTTATGAACTTTTTTCGATGATGACTCTTTCAGATATGGGTGTAAAGATGCAGATAGCTTCAACCTTTTCATCGCCAACAACGACAGAAGAGTGACGTACATTCGGAAAAACCAAACAAATATCTCCAGTCATTAATTCAACTTTTTCACCGGCAACCGTCAAAAGCAGGCGCCCTGATTGAACAATCGTTACTTGTTCCTGTGGGTGCGAGTGTTCTTCAAATTCCAAGCCCGGATCATAGACATAATGGACAACCATCACATTTTTTGATGTAAAAACCTGTTGACTGAGTTTTGGATCTAAAAATTCGTGGCTAGTATCCTTCCAGCTAGATTTGATATAATTTCTCATGAACACCTCTGAAGGTTAATATCATGTTCAAAATCGATTGAGAATAAACAATAAATGAAAAATGATAAAATTGCAAGCGAAAAATGGTTAATTCATCTTAATTTTTCCTGTCTTTGTGTCTTTACGGTTAGATCGTGCGACATTGCTTCTAGAGTCATGTCATCTTTGTTAATGTCAGAATGTCATGCTGAACTTGTCTGTACTGAACTTGTTTCAGGATTTCAGAATCTTGTGATTGTGTTTAAGATTCCGAAATCCCGAACGCAGTTCGGGAGAATGAGGCAACCAACAGTACTTGATTGACACGGCACTAAAGAAAAACCTAATATAGATATACTTATTTTAATTCGTCGCGCCATTGGAAGAGGGCCTTCTTTATAAAACCATCATTATCATCCAGAAATGTCCTGGCCGTCTTCAGATTTACCCCGGTGATAGCCATTAAAATCGCCGATTTGACATGACCGTTTGATTCGGCCAGATAATGGGACGCTTCCTCATAATTCTTTTCTGTGGCCAGCATGATTATTTTTTTTGATCGCTCTATTAATTTCTGCGAATTCTGCTGTAAATCGATCATCATATTTTTATAAATTTTTCCTTGTTTTATCATCGCTGTGGTTGTCAATATATTAAGAACCATTTTCTGGGCACTACCCGCTTTCATCCTGGTTGACCCCATGATAACTTCCGGTCCGGAAACAGGACAAATTGCTACATCCACATCTACTTGTACAACTTCTCTTGGATTACAAATAATAAAAATCGTTTTTGCTCCCAGCTTTTTCGCTTCTTCCAATGCCCCAATAACATAAGGAGTTCTCTGGCTTGCTGCTATTCCACAGACAACATCTTTTGAGGAAATCTTTTTTTCAAGTAAATCGGCAATACCCTGCTCTTTTTTATCTTCGCTTCCCTCTTGTGCACGTACCAACGCTTCAAATCCGCCGGCAATTATTCCCTGTATCATCTCAGGATCCGATCCAAAGGTCGGAGGACATTCTGAAGCATCGAGCACGCCAAGCCGTCCTGACGTACCGGCACCCACATAAATCAGTCGGCCTCCTATTTTAAAGGCCTCGGCCATGATATCCGCAGCCTGCACGATATATGGAATTTCTTTTGAAATTGCTTCTGCTACATTATGATCCTCCTGATTAATCAGGCGTACAATCTCTTCCGTGCTCATAATATCGATATCATTGGTATTTGGATTACGGCTTTCCGTAACCAATCCTGCCAGCTCTTGAAAAACTGTATTTTCAGCCACTTATCTCTCCAATTTTAAAATAAATTTATGATTTAAATAACTTGAGACCCTTAACCAATCCTCATCGGGAGTAATTACTTCAATCTTAAAATTATTTACACTCAGTTCATCAATTTCCTGTTTATAATCACCGCCTTTAATCGCATATAGACACCCCCCATCTTCAATCAAATGCCGGGACCATTTCCAGAGCAGATCCAATCTGGCTACAGCCCTGGAAACTGCCAGATGATATCCATCGAATGTCTTAGGATTATATTCTTCACATCGCTGACAGATAATCGGACAATCGAGCGATAACTGTTCACAAGCCTCCTCTAAAAATAGAACTTTATTGTGTGAAGAATCAAGAAGAGTTAACGATATTTCCGGTCTTAAAATTTTTAGAACGATGCCCGGAAAACCCGCACCGGTACCAATATCAATAAGTTTGCCATCGATTATATCCGGCAGACAGAATGAAAGAAACGTGGATGGTAAAAAGTGTCGTTCAACAAGATGAATGATATCCTTTTTTGAAACAAGATTGTGTTTACGCGACCATGTTTTTAACAATACCTGATATTTTCTAAACTGATCCTGCTGTTGATCAGAAAGGACAATAGATTGTGAATCAAGAAATAAAAACAGCTTTTCCAGGTTAAGCGGATGTTTCACGTGAAACCTTTTTCTGATGTTTTGCTCTTTCCAGATAGATAAGTAAAATCGATAAATCGGCAGGAGACACACCGGAAATGCGTGATGCCTGCCCAAAACTTTCCGGTTTAATCTTTTCTAATTTTTCCAGCCCCTCTGTAGACAATGATTTAATTTCACCATAATTAAACGCATTCGGAATTGTCTTGTTTTCAGATTTATAAAAGCGGTCAATTAGTGCCTGATTTCTTTTTATATATCCTTCATACTTAATATTAAAAGCGACCTCCTGGACAGATTCCTGGCTATAGTGATTAATCTGAAAGAGATCTAACAACTCGCCTAACTCAATTTCCGGTCGGCGGGTAAGAGACACGAGTCTTTCGGCCTGCTTTATTGCTGAGCTTTTATGTGAAAAGATTTTATTAAACAGATCCGGGTTCAAATTTGTCTTCTCGACCGTTTTTTTTAAGTCCTTAATCTGTTGCTTTTTTTGATCAACGTGATCTATTTCTGCTTTGGATAACAATCCCTTTTCATTACCATACTTACTCAAACGCAGATCTGCATTGTCCTGGCGTAGAAGCAAGCGGAACTCGGCCCGGGAGGTGAACATACGATAAGGCTCCAATGTGCTTTTGTTTATCAAATCGTCTATCAGGACACCGATATAGGCTTCTGAGCGCGACAATCTGATCGGTTCAGATTTTTGAATTTTGCTTGCGGCATTGATCCCGGCAATGATCCCCTGTGCCGCTGCTTCTTCATATCCTGAAGTTCCGTTAATTTGTCCGGCAAAATAAAGTCCGCTGATCTGTTTTGTCTCAAGTGTAAATTTTAATTGATGTGGTGGAAAAAAATCATATTCTACCGCATATCCCAGTCTTACGATTTCGACCTTCTCCAGACCGGGAATTGTTGTCAGGGCCTTTTTCTGGATGTGCTCCGGCAGACTGGTTGAAAATCCATTTACATAAATTTCCGGATCCGTATATCCTTCCGGCTCCAGAAATAGTTGGTGACTTTCCTTGTGGGCAAAACGGTTGATTTTATCTTCAATTGAAGGACAATATCGTGGGCCGACAGATTTTATTCTACCGGTAAACATCGGTGACTGATCAAATCCTTCCCTAAGAGCATCATGGGTCCTGGAATTTGTATGTCCGATAAAACAAGAAATTTGTTTTCGGTCAATTCTATGGGTGGTATAGGAAAAGGGGATTGGCGGATCATCCGGCTTCTGTTCTTCGAATGCATCAAAATTAACCGACTGCTTCAGAATCCTCGGTGGTGTACCGGTTTTTAACCGTCCCGATTCGAATCCGGCTTCAATCAGGGCCTCTGTTATTCCCAGGGCTGATTTTTCGCCTGCGCGCCCGGAATTAAAATTTTTCAGACCAATATGAATAACCTCAGTTAGAAAAGTGCCTGGTGTGAGAACAACTGCTTTGGAAGAAATTTTTTCGCCGTTTTCCAGACAAACACCCTGTATTTGATTATCTTTTAGAATTATGTCGTTGGCGGATCCTTGGATGATTTCTAATTTCCGGATGCGACACAATCGTTCCCGGGCCACCTCGGCATAGTATTTTCTGTCGGCCTGAGCCCGTGGTGACCAAACGGCCGGTCCCTTGGATTTATTCAGCATCTTAAAATGAATACCACTGCTGTCAGTAATTTTTCCCATCTCGCCGCCAAGGGCATCGATCTCTCTGACCAGCTGACCTTTGGCCAGTCCACCGATGGCCGGATTACAGGACATCAAACCAATTTTATACGGATCCATGGTGACCAGGGCCACCGAAAGACCCATTCTTGCCGAAGCAGAAGCTGCCTCTATCCCGGCATGTCCTCCCCCAACAACGATGATATCAAAATCTTTCATTTTATCCCATGTTTCACGTGAAACACTCTACCTTCTTGTTAACATATATAACCGCCAAGACAAAAAAAATACCAAAACTCAAAAACCAAATGACAAATAAATTCCAATCTCAAATTACCGAAATAAATTCTATAAAACACTTTAATGTTTGGACATTGATATTTGATCCCGCATATGCGGAATGTGATTTATTCCTTTGCGTTCGCCGGTAGGCAGCCTGCCCGCCAACTGGCGGGAATCCGCCCACTGGCGTGATCTTTGCGGTTAGAAACCTATTATTTTCCTATACAAAAATTGGCGAAAATGTTATTCAGAATATCATCTGTAACCGTTTCGCCGGTGATTTCCCCCAGGACATTTAGCGCCTGTCGAAGATCAACGGCCGCGAATTCAATCCCTCCATCATTCTCCAATACATGTCGGGCATCATAAAGATGAATGGTTGTTTTCTCGATAACTTCTGTTTGTCTTTTGCTTGTGATGATCAAATCATCAGAATACTCTTCAAATCCTGTTGACACTTGTTCAACGATGGACTTTTCTAATTCCTTTAACCCTTCCCCGTTTATTGCCGAGATATTAACGATTGGTTTTTTTAAAAAGGATAGTTTTTTCAGGGTTGCCTGATTCAAGCCTTTGTCGATCTTATTTGCCACCAAAAGAACCTGTCCCTTTATCCAATTGACAGATTCTTTGACCAGATTTAGAGAGTTATCTGAAATTGAACTACTTACATCTACAACCAGTAATACAATATCGGCCCGTGATGCCTGAAATTTTGTTCGTTTTATGCCTTCAGATTCCAGTTCGTTCCTTGTTTTTCTCAATCCCGCTGTATCAACCAATTTTATTAAAACATCGTTTATTACAATATTTTCATGAATGGTATCACGCGTTGTCCCGGGAATATGACTGGTTATGGCCCTGTTTTCACCTAATAGCTGATTCAGAAGCGTTGATTTACCGGCGTTTGGTTCACCAATAATCGTGAGATGGATACCCCCTTCTAATAGCTTTGCGAAATTATAACTGGTCTTTAGTTCACTGAGATCTTTTTCAATTTTATGCAAACGGGAAATGATCTGAGCCTTTGGTATGATTTCAATTTCTTCCTCTGAAAAATCCAGATCAATTTCTATCAGCCCGAGAATATCAATTAACTTTTGCCTCATCTGCATAATACGTGAAGCAAGTTTGCCATTTAATTGCTCAAGTGAATTTTTAATCCCGAATCTTGATTTTGCCTGAATAATGCTGGCCACCGCTTCTGCCTGAGACAGATCCAATTTACCATTTAAAAATGCCCTTAAAGTATATTCACCCGCCCTTGCTGTTTTAGCCCCATGATTCATTAATACTTCAATGATATCATTAACGATAAAGGGATTGGCATGGCAGGATATTTCAATATAATTTTCACCCGTATAAGAATGAGGCATATGAAAAACTGAAACTAGTACCTGGTCAAATTCACGATCTCCATCCACTATCCGTCCATAGTTAATTGTATTGGCCGGAACTTCTTCTAAATTTTTACCCTCAAATACACGATTAACAATTACAATCGCATCCGGTCCGCTCATTCTGATTACCGCAATACTTCCCGATCCAAGGGCCGTGGCCAGAGCCACAATTGTTTTGGAAAAATCAGTTATTTTGTTCATAAAAAAAGCTCCCGTTGGGAGCCTGTTTATATAGATAATTCAATGCATATTGTATGTATCTATTTGTTTTTTTTGGTTTTACCTGTTCCATCTGTGAATTTTTGCTGAAAAATCGTTAAAACATTAAACATGGTATAGTAGAGATTCAAACCCGACGGAAACTGATTAAATATCAACAACATAAAGATCGGCATAATATAGACCATCGCTTTTTGTTTAGGATCCTGCATGGTCATTTTAGATTGAAACATCATTGTACCGGCCATGAGGATGGGAAGGATATTAAACTGATCGCCATACAAGGGTAGTGAAAATGGAAGTGTAAAGATCGTATCTGCGCTTGACAGATCATCTATCCAGCCCGGGATAAAAGAAGCACCACGAAGTTGTATTGTTGAACGAAAGACGATAAACAAGGCACCAAGCAATGGTAGCTGGAGCAACATCGGCCAACACCCCCCGAGAGGGTTGATTCCATGCTCCTTGTATAGTTTCATCGTTTCTTTATTCATTCGCTGTGGATCGCTTTTATATTTTTCTTTAATCTCGGTAAGCAATGGTTGAACCCGGCTCATTTCTTTCATGGATTTGTAACTTTTCTTCGTAAGCGGATAAACAACTATTTTCACCAAAATTGAAAAAAGAATAATGACAATACCATAATTTGGAATAAATAATTGAAAAAACTTAAAAATTCTCAGGATCAACAGACTGACCGGCCGAAAAGTTCTTTCGTACCAGCCGTGATTCATTATCAGATCTGTGAGGCCATTGTCATAGTCCCCTAAAACAGTGTAATCAAGTGGACCCATATATATGCGGTAAGTATCTTTGATAGACTCACCCTGCAGGTCACAAATGATCGATGTGGTATAACGACGTTGTATAACATCATTTATTTGGACACCTTCGCCGGCAAAAATTGCTCCGCTTGTTCGTCCTTCGGTTGGAATAATCGCTGATAAAAAATATTTTGTACGAATTGCAATCCAATCTGTCTGACCGTTTATTGGAACAGGTCGTATCCGTTCTTCTGAATCAATGCTGAAATCTTCCAACTCCCCACCCATACTCGCATATGATTCGCTATAAGTATATTCCTCGGAAACATTCTTTTCATTTGACGGCAAACCATTAATCCAACTTATTTCATAATCGTCATTTAAGAGCAAACTTTTCGCGCCCATCACAGTCAGATTTAAATCGATATGATAACTATCTCCATAAATTGTTATGTTTTTCTGGATTTTTGTGTTTTCCAATTCTAAAGAATATCTAAATGTATATGAATCTTCACTTCCCAATTCGATTTTTTGGGGAATACTTCCTTCCAATTCAAAATTATAATTGTTTAAATTGACTCTTTCGCCGGTGAGTGTTGTAAAAGTAAGACCGATTCCATTTTGAAGAATCGCATGATCGATAATTATTGCTGAATGGCCTTCCCAGGTATCATATTCATTTAAGAGCCAGTGTTCAAACGTACCTCCGCCCTGGCTTGAAATTTTTGCTGTAATTAATGGTGTTTTAATATCCGAATAAAAGACCTCCGCTGCCTCTATGATTGCGCCTTCCGGAACCTCTATTGTTTCTTCTTCCGCACTTAGTACTTCGGGAGTTTTAATCGGTTCAGGTGTGATAGCTACATCCTGCTTTGGTGTAGTTGATTCTTTCACAACTCTTTCTTTTACCGTATCTTCAATGACAGGTTCATCATAAATCAGATTATAATAATAGGGCAGAATGAGTATAACAACTGTAACCAATACAATTGCTAATAAAGATTTTTTGTCCATAATAAGTGCCTAAATTCTTGTTTAGTTTTATTTTTTTACCGGATCAAAACCACCTTCATGAAGTGGATGACATTTACTTATGCGTACAAGACTGTACCACAAACCTTTTATTGCGCCATGTTTCCTGATAGATTGATAGCTATATTCAGAACATGTAGGATAAAATCTGCAATGTGGAGGAAAAAAAGGTGAAATAAATTTTCTATAGAAACTAATTAAAATTAAAAATATATTTTTCATAAGATTGCTAATTTTTTATCAAATTCTTTCTCTAAAAGCTTATAATTGATTTTACCACCATAGGTATAAAGAAAAATAACTTGCCGGTTTTCAAGAAAATTATCAATTCTGTTTCTTATATATGCTCTTATTATACGCTTACAATAATTTCTCCAGACAGCTTTGCCTACGCTTTTTTTAATAAGAACAGCAAAATTTATCTGATCGTCTTTTCTTTTATTACCAAGAAAAAAAGTACCGTACTTTGTATAAATTTTTTTTCCAGTCGATAGTAATTCTTTTATCTCAGTATTTTTTTTTATCGTTATGATTTTATGCTGAGCGAACAAATTCATCGCTGATGGTTAGTTTTTTTCTACTTTTTGATCTTCTTCTCGCCAGTACAGCACGTCCGTTTTTCGAACTCATTCTTTCCCTGAAACCATGTTTATTTTTTCTTTTTCTGTTACTTGGCTGATAAGTTCTTTTCATTTTAATTCCCTTTATATAATATTTTCATCTTATATTGTCGAAACTTATTATTTTAACATAATAGCAATCAAGAATCAAGCCAGATGTATTAATTTTGGTGATTTTAACTTATCCACAGATAAGTTGTGAATATATCTTAATAAATTGTGAATATTGTTATTAAAATATTAATAAAAAAAATTTTATCTTTTTATTATGTGCTTATTATACCTTTACTCACATACAAATTTTAACTACTTTTATTCAAAACACACATTTGCTGACCTTTAAAAGAGTTATTCACATATTCACAGGACTATATACTACAACTATATTATATTATATATATTTAAGAGTATAAATATGGTCTTGAAATAAATGCTTTTTTTAAGTATTTTTCATTCATTACTTTATCATATGGAGGAACTATGAATATTACGGTCTCAAGAGATAGTATATTCAAAGCTTTGCAGAAAATTATCAATGTAATACCAAGTAAAACCACAATTGATATTCTATATAACATTCTCTTAAACATTGAAGATAGTAAATTAAAAATTGTTGCTACAGATCTTGAAATTACTCAGATATCATGGTGTGACTGCAAGGTTGAAGA
>SDBS01005346.1_pt1 | contig 12537 bp, 10 predicted proteins | sample 2277091 | NCBI WGS metagenome assembly SDBS01 (sample SAMN10404972, study PRJNA504765) | marine sediment metagenome | isolation source: marine sediment core GS10_PC15, 163 cmbsf | place: Arctic Ocean: Southern Knipovich Ridge | collected 2010 | reverse complement strand
CAAGAGCACAGAGAATAGGATGGTGATCATGTATATAAGAGATAGGCATCAGCTCTTTGGTACTGGGCATATTTAGCCACAGCTCGATAATTTTCGTCTTGATTGGATTGTGTTGGTGCATTTTGAAGAGTTCACTGTTTCATAACTCAATACTGATTAGTGTTTTATAACAACATAGTGTTCCAAGAGAGCTCGCAAATGTGAACCCAAAAATGCGCTTTTTCTTCTTTATTTTCTATTGGTTAACGCGTTTCCGGAGGGGAACTAGCTAAGGCGGCGACATCTGCCGGCACAACAATTCACACCTATATTGAGTCGCTGTCTCGACTTGTGCTCGAAAGCTGAATGGCATGGTCATGTTGGAGGAGTCTCCGTACCCGCCTCTGTCCTGTCGCTGGTTGCGGCGAACCCGCGCCTGCACCGATCCTCAATCCCCATAGCGGAAGTACGAAGGGCGAAAGGCGAAGGATGAAGGAGGAGACAGGAGGCAGAAGGGCGAAGGGTGAAATGAGGAGGTAGGGGAGTGAGTAGATCGGCGGGGAGGGCGCGGTGAAGCATACTGCCGGGTTGAATCGTTGCGAGCAGGTCGCGAAGGTGCTCCACGGCATCCTTCGGGTGAACGCCGAGACGAGGGACCTCGGCACCCTGATCCCGAAGATCCGAGACCTCCTGGGCGCCGTGATGGACACCACCAACTTCTGCGTCGCCCTGTACGACCCGGACACCGAGACCTACCGGTTCCCGTTCTTCGCCGACCAGAATGAGACCTCAGATCCGGTCAAGGCGTATGCTCTCCCGAATAGCCTCCCCGACTACGTCCGACGCACTGGTGAACCGGCGCTGGTGGACGAAGACCTGCGTGCCAAGCTCATCGACAGATCTGAGGCGGAGATCGTGGGCCCGGTGAGCTGCCAGTGGATGGGCGCCCCACTCGTGACCAATAAGGGCATCATCGGTGTAGTAGCCCTGCAGAGCTACGACGACCCGGCCCTCTACTCCGCGGAGGACCTCGAGCTGCTGCAAACCGCCGTCGATACGATTGCGATCGCCGTCGAGCGCAGGAGGGCGGAGGAGGCGCTGCGTAAAAGCCAGGAGAACCTCTCCCTGATCTTTGATACCGTCGGAGCGGCACTCTTCCAACTCCAGGTCGAGGGTGAGAACAGTTACCGATTTGCCTCGGTCAACAAGAGGTTTTTGAAGGTCACCGGGTTGAGGGAGGACCAGGTCGTCTGCAAGATGGTCGAGGAGGTGATCCCGGAGCCCGCCCGCGAGCTGGTTCTCGGCAAGTACGCTCAGGCGATTCGTGAACACTCGACCGTGAGGTGGGGGGGATCTCCACCTACCCCACCGGGACGCTGACCGGGATGGTGTCGGTGACCCCCGCCTTCGACGCGAACGGGACCTGCACCCACCTCGTCGGATCGGTCCGCGACCTCACTGACCGCAAACTGGCTGAGAACAGAGCGACCCGTCTGGGATGGATTCTCGAGAATTCGACCGACGAGATCTATGTCTTCGACGTCGACACCTTCCACTTCACCCACGTCAACCGGGGAGCGAGAAAGAACCTCGGCTACTCGGCGGCGGAGCTCGAGCAGATGACCCCGCTCGACCTGAAGCCGGAGTTCACGGCCGAGACCTTCGCGGCGATGATCGAGCCTCTGAGGACCGGGAAGAAGACCGAGGCTCGCTTTGAGACGGTTCACCGCCGCAAGGACGGGTCCACCTACCCCGTCGAGGTGCACCTCCAGCTCGTCATCGGTGACTCCGAGCAGGTCTTCGTGGCCATTATCCTCGACATCACCGAGCGCAAGCGAGTCGAGGAGGAGCTGTCGAAGCACCGCCAACACCTCGAGCAGGAGGTCATGAGACGAACCGCCGATCTGCGCAAGGCGGTCGACCTGATGGCCGGGCGTGAGGTGCGGATGGCGGAGCTGAAGGAGGAGAATCGCAAGCTGCTTGCGCAGCTTGCGGAAGTGAGAAGTGAGAAGTGAGAAGTGAAAAGGGTGAAGCGTGAAGCAGGCCGAAAGAGGAGGAAGCAGGCAGTGACTCGAACCGGTTCGGTCCGACGCAATGCCCTGATTCTGGCGGTCGCCTGGACATCGCTGGTAGCCGGCTCCTTGTCCTGGAACGTTCACCATGAAAGACGGGCGGTTCTGGACCTTGCACGTGCTGAGGCGAAAGGCGTTTACAGCAAGGATCTCGTCTACCGCCGCTGGGCCGCCGGTCACGGCGGAGTGTATGTGCCCGTGACCGACGAGACCCCCCCAAATCCCTATCTGTCCCATATCGAGGAGCGCGACATCGTGACGACCTCCGGCCGACACCTGACGCTGATCAATCCCGCGTACATGACGCGCCAGGTGTATGAGTTGGGTCAGCAGCTGTACGACGTTCGCGGCCATCTCACGAGCCTCGACCCGATCAGCCCCGAGAACGCCCCCGATCCGTGGGAGGCCGAGGCACTGCGCACCTTCGAACGCGGCGAGCCAGAGGTCGACTCGGTGGAGCTCATCGACGGTGAAAGATATCTACGCCTCATGCTCCCGATGGTCGCCGAGGAGCGCTGTCTCAAATGCCACGCGGAGCAGGGCTATCAGGTCGGCGACATCCGCGGCGGGATGTCCGTCTCGGTGCCCATGGCGCCCTACAAGGCCGTCATGCGGGCACACATGATCCCCTTGACGGTGGGCCATGGTGTGCTGTGGGCCCTGGGGCTCGCCGGACTTGGCCTCGGCGCTGTGAACATGAATCGGTGGGTCCGCGAGCGAGGGCGGGCCGAAGCGGCGCTGCGCAACAGTCGGGAGTCCCTGACAAAGGCGCAGGAGATCGCGCATATCGGGAACTGGGACTGGGACATCGTGGCGAACGGTCTTAGGTGGTCGGACGAGATTTACATGATCTTCGGTCTGAGTCCCCAGGAGTTCGGCGCGACGTACGAGGCCTTCTTGAACTTCGTCCATCCAAACGACCGGCCCCTTGTAGAACAGTCGGTGGACAAGGCCTTGTACGAGGACCAACCGTACAGTATCGACCACCGCATCGTGTTGGCCGGCGGTGATGTGCGTGTCGTCCACGAGCAGGCCGCGGTCATGTTTGATAAGACCGGCGAGGCCGTCCGCATGGTGGGAACGGTGCAGGACATCACCGATCGCAGGCAGGCCGAGGAGGAGCTGGCGAAGCACCGCGAGCACCTGGAGGAGCTGGTCGAGGAGCGCACCAAGGAGCTGCGCAAGATGGTCAGCCTGATGGCCGGGCGGGAGAATCGCATGGCGGATCTGAAAGAAGAAGTACGAAAAGCGAAGGACGAAGTACGAAAGTTGGAGGAGGAGAATCGCAAGCTACTTGCGCAGCTTGCGGAAGTGAGAAGTGAGAAGTGAGAGGGGGAAGGAGTCAGAAGGCCGAAGTACGAAGGGTCAAGTTAGAAGTGAGAAGGGAGACAGGCGGGGGGAGAAGTCAGGCGGGGAGCGTGAGAACGGCCTTGGGTGAACGAAAGCACAATCCAGATGACAGTCGTCCGCCCAATCCGTGCTTCACTCTTCATTCTTCTGACTTCAAATGCGGAGCGTGCTCATGAACGATTCTCGCACACCAGAGGCCGAGGTGGCTGCTCCCCACGGCGAGAGGGTGGAATCGACAGGTTCGTCTCGGGCTTCGGGCCGGAAGGGGATCCGGCGCCCTCTGCGCATCCTGGTGACCGTGCTTCTGGTTGCCTTCATCGCCGACGCGCTTGTCATGGCCGTCATGTACGGTCTGCCCCCTATGTCTCCGGTTGTGGGTGCGCTCGTTGACGCGGTGATGCTGAGCGTGATCCTTCTCCCCTTCCTATTCGCGTTTGTCTACCGACCGTTGGCCCGCCAAACCACCGAGCCCCGGCGGACGGGAGAGGTCGAGCGGGTGCTTCGCGGCATCCTGCACGCCGCGACCGAGGCGGCGGACCTCGCCTCCCTGATCTCCGAGATCCGCGATCTGCTCGGGACCCTGATCGACACCACCAACTTCTACGTCGCCCTGTACGATCCTGCCACCGACACCTACCAGTTTCCGTACTACGCCGATCAGCGCGACACGGCCGATCCGGACCAAGCCGAGGCACTGCCGAAGAGCCTCACCGACTACGTTCGCCGCACCGGTGAGCCGCAACTGGTGGACGATGAGCGGCACGCGGAGCTGATCGAACGCGGCGAGGTGGAGCTGGTGGGACCGGCCAGCCCACAGTGGATTGGTACGCCGCTGAGGACCGAGCGTGGCGTCATCGGCGTGGTGGCCGTTCAGAGCTACGACGACCCCGCACTGTACTCCGACGAGGATGTCAAAGTCCTGGATGCTGCGGGTGGCACGATTGCGATCGCGGTCGAGCGCAAGCGGGCCGAGGAGGCGCTCAGGAGAGCAAGAGACGACTATCGTGCGATCACCAACCTCACCGGGGATATCATCGTACGGGTCGACACAGAAGGCAGATGGACATTCTTGAGCGATGGTGCTTGCAGTTTTTGGGGCAAATCGACGGAAGAGCTGATGGGGGCCGCCTTCGCCGACTACGTGCACCCCGATGATCTGGAGAAAACGACGGCCGATGTCGAACGGTGCATCAGAGGTGGGATAGTGACAGGTAGTGTCATCAGGCAGAAAACTCCAGCCGGATGGCGAACAGTCCTATGGAATTCGTCTCCGATTCTGGAGCATGGGGAGTACATCGGTCTCCAGGCGACAGGCAGAGACATCACCGACGAGAAGCGGGCCGAGGAGGAGCTGGCGAGGCACCGCGCGCACCTGGAGGAGCTGGTCGAGGAACGCACCGCCGATCTCGAGCAGCGGGTCGCCGAGGCGGGGCAGCTCAACCGGGCGATGATCAACCTCGCCGACGACCTGCGGTACGCCAACACCACCCTCGAAGAGACGGCCCACCAGTTGGCCGACGCGAACCAGGAGCTCGAGGCCTTCGCCTACTCGGTCTCCCACGACCTGCGGGCGCCGCTGCGCCACATTGCCGGTTTCGTGGACATCCTGGGTGAGAACAACAGCGCCGACACCCTCGACGAGACCGGTCAGAGACACCTGCGGCTGATCGCGGAGTCCGCCGGACGGATGGGGACGCTGATCGACGATCTGCTCGAGTTCTCGCGGGCCGGGCGGGTGGAGCTGCACGTGGGGCCTCTGGATCTCGGGCGGCTCAGCGACGAGGTCCTGCAGGAGGTTCAGGCGCGAGCGGAGGGGCGGGAGATCGTGTGGGAGGTGGGCGCCTTGCCGGAGGTGATGGCCGACCGCGCCACCATGCGCCAGGTGCTCGTCAACCTGCTGGAAAACGCGGTCAAGTACACCCGCAAGACCCCTTCGGCGCGGATCGAGATCGGTACGGCGCCGGATGCTGGAAACGAGCTGGTGGTCTTCGTGCGGGACAACGGTGTCGGTTTCGACCCGCAGTACACCCACAAGCTCTTCGGCGTCTTCCAGCGCCTGCACCGCGCCGAGGAGTTCGAGGGCTCAGGCATCGGCTTGGCCAACGTGCGCCGCATCATCAGCCGCCACGGCGGCCGGACCTGGGCAGAGGGGAAGCTTGGCGAAGGAGCGACGTTCTTCTTTTCGCTGCCGCGAAAAGAAGGCGAAGAGTGAAGTACGAAATGAAAAGCGTGAAGTACGAAGTGAGAACGGTCAAGTGAGAAGGGTATCGATGTGGCGAAGGATTTGAAGGACCAGGTTGTGGAGCGGATCCTGGCCGGGGACAGGCGCGGGGCGATCGAGCTGGTGGATGTCTGGGCGGGCGAGCACAGCTACGATCGTGCGGTCACAGAGATCCTCGAGCCGGTCCTCGCCCGGTTCGGAGAAATCTGGACGACCACGGAGGATCTGAGTCTCGCGCAGGGCTTTGTCGCCGGCAGGGTCGCCGAAGACATCATGGAGAGGGCCGCGGAGTCATGCGGGGCGGTACCATCCGCGGAACCCTCGAAAGGGCCGGTGGTGATCGGCAACATCGAGGACGATTGCCACGCGCTGGGCAGAAGGCTTGTCACTACCTTTCTGCGCTCGGCCGGATGGCAGGTGCACGACCTGGGCAACGACGTCCTGCCCGCCCGGTTCATGGACACCATCGTCGAGGTGGGCGCGCCGATCGTCGCCGCATCGGCCATGATGTACACCACGGCCATGAACATCAGGAGGCTGCGCGACGAGATCGACGACCGGGGATTGACCGGACAGGTCCAGTTGGCCGTCGGCGGAGCGGTCTTCATCGAACGACCCGAGCTCGTCGAGATGGTGGGCGGAGACGGCACGGCCCGAAACGCCATCGAGGCGCCCCAACTGATGAATCGGCTGTTGGGCAGGGTGGTCTCGAAGGACGGAGTGTGATGAACGGCATCGAGAGGATCGCGGCCACCCTCCAAGGAAAGTCGATCGACCGGCGCGCCGTCTGCCTCATCCTGCCTCTCTACGGCGCACGACTGACCGGTTGCGGCCTCACCGAGCACTACACCGACCCCGCGGCCTACGCTCGCGGACAGTCCGCGGTGCTGGAGACGTTCCAGCCGGATGTTCTCTTCGGGCCCTTCTCGCTGCCCCTCGAAGGGGCGGCCTTCGGCAGTGAGGTGCGCTTCTTCGACAACCAGACCCCCAACCTGGCTCGTCCCGCCATCGCCTCGGCCGACGAGATCGGCCGGCTCGTGATGCCCGACGCGGACGATCATCCGGGCCTGGCTTACTTCCGAGAGGTCATCCGGCGCATGTCCGGCGAGCACGGCCACGAGGTTCCGATCGCCGCCATTGTCGCGGGGCCGACCGACCTGCCGGCGATGATCCTGGGCATCGACGGCTGGATGGAGACCCTGCTGTTCGAGCCGGAGGCGGCGAGACGCATGCTGGGGTTGACGATCTCCCACTCTGTGCGCTGGATCAACGCCCTGCTCTCCGACGGCGCGATGTTTGCGGTCCTGCCGGTCGACTTCGCCAATCCACGCATGGTCTCGCGGGAGGTTGCGTACGAGGTGGCCATCCCCGCGCTGAGAGAAACATTGTCGCAGCTCGACGGCCCGGTTTTCCTCCACTCCGGCGGGTCGCCGCTGGCGCCGTTCCTCGACCTGTTCACCGGCTTGCCCAATGTAGCCGGGTTTGTCGTGAACGGTGGAGACAGCCTCGCCGAGGCGAGGACCAACGCCGGACCTATGCCGGTCCTGATCGGCAACATCGACGGGCCGACCCTGTTCCTGCGAGAAAGCGAGCAAATCAGGTCCGACTGTGAGGCCGCGCTGCACGACCGGTGTGACGATCCGTACTTCGTTCTCGGTACCTGCGCGGCAGACGTCGGCTTCGGCACCCCGCCCGAGAACATCCACGTGTTCCGCGAGGCGGCGGCGGACTTCGCCAGGGAGAGCCCGGCATGACAGGAGCCGCCTCCAACGTCCTCTGTCTCGCCTGCTCGGTGTTCAAAGGCGAGCTGGAGGCGCTCCGCGCAAGAGGGGAGGTCGATTTCCGGGTCGACTACCTGGAGTCGATGCTCCACATGCGCCCGAAAGCACTTCGCAGGCGCCTGGAATCGGCCCTGAAGGGCGAGCGTGAAAAGGGCGTCAAGGTGGTGCTCCTGTACGGCGACTGCCACCCCCACATGAAGGAACACGAGTCGCAGCCCGGCGTATGCCGAGTGCAGGGCCAGAACTGCGCCGAGATCCTGCTCGGCCGCGAGCGATATCGGGCGCTTCGCGCAGAGGGCGCCTTCTTCCTGCTTCCGGAGTGGGCGATGCGTTGGCGCCAGGTCTTCAAGCACGAGCTGGGCCTTGAGGGAAAGACGGCAAAGGACCTCATGGGCGAGCTGCACACGAAGCTTGTCTACCTCGATACTGGGCTGGCGCCGGTTCCCAGCGAGCAGCTGCAGGCGGCATCCGACGCCCTGGGGCTTCCCTGGGAGGTGATGCGGGTCGGGCTGGATCGTCTGGCGGAGGCAGTAGGCGTGGCGGCGGATGAAGTGAGAGGTACGAAGTGCGAAGTACAGAGTGCGAAGTACGGAGTGAGAAGATCGAAGGGGAAGAGGTGGTGGAGAAAACCGATGAGCAGGGCGGCTGACACCGACCCGTCGGTCGGCGGAGGCGACCTGGCGTTTCAGGGTATGGCGCTCGACATCCTGGCCGGTGCATTGGCCCGCGCGCAGGAACCCGAGATGATGGGCTCCCACATCGCGGATCAAATCCGCACGCTGACCGGCGCACGGACCGTGATCTTGATGCGGTGCCTGCACGAATACGGGGGTGAGGGGCACCGCGTCGTGGCCGTTGATCCGGCACGCCTCCGCGAGTTGGCCGAGTCCTCCGAGGTGAGCCGGCTGGCCGAGTCTTGCCGCTCTCTGGAAGCCTCCGCGTTGTGGCTGCCGTTAACAGGCAACAGTGGGCCCGAGGAACTCCTGGTCGAGCTGGGGTACGGCCGGTCCGTCGCCTCGCCCCTCCTCGCAGGGTCACTCAGGATGGGCTGCCTGCTGCTGCTCGATCTCCCTGAGGGCGAGCACGGCGTCAGCCAGGTACTGGAGACGCTCGACCTGCTGTCCACAGTGATCGCTCTCGTGCTTCGCTCATCGAGCCTTCACGAAGAGCAGGAAGCGATCATTGATGACCGGACCCGCGAGCTCGCGGATTCGGTCGGGGCACTCCGTGCCGAGATCACCGAGCGCAAGCTGGCCAAGGAGGCGCTGGAAGAGCGCTCTGACGAGCTGCGCAAGGCAGTCGACCTGATGGCCGGGCGAGAGATTCGCATGGCGGAGCTGAAGGAGGAAGTACGAAGGACGAAGGACGAAGTACGAAAGCTGGAGGAAGAAGTACGAAGGACGAAGAGCGAAGGACGAAGAGCGAAGTACGAAGGGCGGACATGACGCAACCAGAGGGGAAGCGTGAAGGATGATGGAGAGAACGATGAGGTGTTTTCGCTCTTCGTACTTCGCTCTTCGTACTTCATACTTCATACTTCCTCCAAAGGAGGCTGAGGCATGAACACGATCAAACGCATCCTGCTGGTCGACGACGACCCCAACGATGTCGAGCTGACACTGACGAGCCTCGAGAAGCACCACTTGGCCAACGAGGTCATGGTGGCGCACGACGGCGAGGAGGCCCTGGACATCCTGTTCCGCCGCGGGGACTACCAGGACCTGCCCGACGGCAACCCGACCGCCGTACTCCTCGACCTGAAGATGCCCAAGGTCGACGGCCTCGAGGTCCTGCGCCAGCTCAGGGCGAACGAGAAGACGAAGCTGATTCCGGTGGTCGTGCTCACCACCTCGCGCGAGGAAAAGGACATCGTCGAGAGCTACCGGCTGGGCGTCAACGCCTACGTGGTGAAGCCGGTCGACTTCCTGAAGTTCACGGAAGCGGTGCGCGAGATCGGGCTGTTCTGGGTGGTGGTCAACGAGCCGCCACCGGGGAGCGTGCCCCGGATGGTCCGTGAGAAACCGACGGGAAAGGAGTAGATCGCGATGCCGCCGATTCGAATCCTGCAGCTCGAGGACGACGCCTTCGACGCCGAGTTGGTCACTTCGTTGCTCGAGAAGGACGGCATCGAGTTCGACGCGGTGCTGGTCGATACCCGCGAGGACTTTGTCGCCGCGATCGAGGGCGAGGCCTTTGATCTGATCCTGGCCGACTACTCGCTGCCGGCCTTCGACGGGCTCGCCGCGCTCGACATCGTGAATAAGCGTCTCCCCGACGTACCGTTCATTCTGGTTTCGGGAACCCTCGGCGAGGAGGTGGCCATCGAGTCGCTGAAGGCCGGCGCGACCGATTATGTGCTCAAGCACAACCTGTCCCGGCTGGCTCCGTCGGTGCGACGGTCGCTGCGCGAGGCCGAGGTGCTCGCGGAAGGACGGAAGACGGTGGCCGAGCTGCGGATGAGCGAGGAGAGGTACCGGAGTCTTTTCGACGATGCGATGGACATGATCCACATCGTGGACAGCGAAGGCCGGATCATCGACGCCAACCCGGCCGAGCTCGAAAGGCTGGGCTACACCCGGGACGAGCTCATGGGCCGACCGCTGCTCGAGATCATCCACCCCGATGAGCGGGAAACGACCCGTTCGAACATGAAGGAGGCTTTCGAGGGCGAGGCCATTCAAATGTACGAGACGGCGCTCGTGACCAGGGATGGCACGATGGTGGAGGTCGAGGTCTCCGTTTCGCCCCAATACGAAGACGATCGGGCGGTGTGTGTGCGGGCGATCCTCCGGGACATTACCGAGCGCCGGGCACTGGAGCAACAGCTGGCGCAGGCGCAGAAGCTGGAGGCGCTGGGCCAGCTCGCGGGCGGCATCGCCCACGACTTCAACAACCTCCTGATGTCGATCTCAGGCTCGGCCAAGTTGCTGGGGTTTCGCTTTTCCGAGAACGGCGCCGAAACGCAGGAGCTGGTCACGATCCGCGAAACGGTGGAGCGAGGCGCCGGGCTCACCCGACGCCTGCTCGCCATCGCCCGCCAGCAGGTGCTGAAGATCGAGGTGTTGGATCTGTCGGCGGTTGTCGAGGATGAGCTCAAGATCCTGCGCTGGTTGATTCCGGAGAGCATCGAGATCGATCTCCGGCTTGCCGAGGGCCTTCCGGTAGTAGGCGCCGACAGTGGCCAGCTTGGACAGGTCCTGATGAACCTGATGGTGAACGCGCGCGATGCGATGCCCGATGGCGGAGCAATCACCGTGACGACAAGGGGTGCCGTCGTTGACGACGACACCACACTGAACCGGCCCGGGGTTCGTGCGGGGGCGTATGTGTGCCTGTCGGTGAACGACACCGGCGTCGGCATGGATGCGGAGACCCTGACCCACATCTTCGAGCCCTTCTTCACCACCAAGGTGGAGAGCGAGGGTACCGGCATGGGCCTGCCAACGGTGTACGGCATAGTGAGGCAGCACGAGGGGTTCATCGAGGTCGAGAGTGCGCCGGGGGAGGGCACCAGGTTCGAGGTCTTCCTGCCGGTCGCGACCGGGCCGGCCGACAAGAAGAGCAGCTCGGGCGAGCACGACGCCCTGAGTGGGGATGAGAAGGTTTTGGTGGTGGAGGACGAGGCAGCCGTGCGCGCGGCGGTGGCGGGGATGTTGGAGGCCCTGGGCTACACCGTGGTCGAGGCGGCGGACGGGGAGGAGGCCCTCGAGTTGCTCGAGGGAGGGACCGCTATCGATCTGGTGGTCAGCGACGTGGTGATGCCGAAGATGGGGGGGCGGGAGCTGCTGGAGGGCGCGCGAAAACTGACGCCGCAGGTGCCCTTCCTCTTTTCGTCGGGTTACACCAACGAGAAGCTGCGCGACCTGCTGGAGACCGAAGAACAGACCTCGTTCATCGCCAAACCGTACACCATGGAGCGACTATCTCGGGCTGTGCGCCAGGCGCTTGGGGGGAGGGGGTAGGAGTGGTTGCCGACGTCAATTCCTGTGATGAGAGTTGGTGGAGAAAACTGGAACAGGTAGAAGCTGCAGTGTCGGCGATAGCTGAAGACAGCGAAGCCGCCGAAAGGCCGAGTGCAGGCGCCGATGAGGCCGTTGCAGCCGTGAGGGATCTCCGCCGAGCGCTGGAGGGTGACGAGCGGGCGGCGGGCAGCGGCATGCCCAATCTGGGACGCCTGGAGGTCCTCGGCCGTCTCGCGGCGGGAGTCGCGCATGAGCTCAACAATATCCTCTTCGTCATCAGGGGTTTTGCCGAGCTTGCGAGGCTGGATCTGCCGAGTGGAGACCCGATCGCGACGAAGTTGGATCGGATCGAGGAGGCCGTCGACCGTGCGGAGGGCCTGACCCGGATGGTCCTCGTCACTGCCTGGCCGTCCGATGGCGGGCCCGTCCCCATACAGCTCCATCCTCTGGTCAAGGAGGGCATCAAGCTGATCCGCGAGTCTTTGTCCGATGATGTCCGGGTTCAACAGGACATCGCGACCGACGCGGCCGGTGTCGAGATCGACGCTGTACAGGCACATCGGGTGATAATGACCCTCCTGGAAAACGCGGCGACCGCTCTCGGCGAGGAAGGCGGCTTCCTGTCGGTCACCTTGGCCGAGACGGAGTCCGAGGCGTCGATCGGGGGTTCCTCTCTCCTGCTGACGGTGACCTACGCGACAGGGGAGGATGGGGAAGAGGTCTGGAAACGGCTGATCGAGCAAGGTGGTGAGCAGGCGTCACCGCTGCCGGAAAGCGGGGGAGTCCCGCAATCCGTCCGCGACATTGTCGAAGGCTTTGGCGGAGTCGTGCGATCTCGATCCCTCGACGATCGAGGACGAAGCTTCGAGGTCGTGCTGCCGCTGTCACCGAACCCGGCGCTTCGCTGATTCATGCCGGAATTCTGTTCATCTAGATGTGCAGCCGAGACGGCTGAACCATCCGGCATCGCCCTTTGGGCTCCGCCGTGACAAGTGGGCTTCGCCGTGACGAGCGGGGCTGGCAGGCTTGTGACGGCGTAGCGCATAGCGCGAAGCCGCATGGTGCAGGCGTCCCGCCTGCACATGCCGGCGTTAACTTTCTTGGGTGTTGTGCGACTTGTGGGGAGCACGGCGTGGGTGGGGGAGGCCCCAGGCCAACAAAGTTTAGAAGGT
>SDBS01005343.1_pt1 | contig 12538 bp, 12 predicted proteins | sample 2277091 | NCBI WGS metagenome assembly SDBS01 (sample SAMN10404972, study PRJNA504765) | marine sediment metagenome | isolation source: marine sediment core GS10_PC15, 163 cmbsf | place: Arctic Ocean: Southern Knipovich Ridge | collected 2010 | reverse complement strand
GCCTGCCCCCCCCAGCCAACCAAAGCGGTTCACAATGGCCACCGCAACGACAGGTACGACTATGGCGATCACGACTCGGCTGACTAACCTTCGCGGTGGGGACACTTTCGGCGCCCCACCTAGCGAGACGTGCGGTAGCTGCGGTCGAACCTATTTAGACCGCCGTGCCGTCTCACAATGTCCTGAACGAAGGCCAGCGTCCTTTGCTCTTCGAGGCACGCTTCGTAAATGTCGGCACCAACTTTATGGCTTTCAGCCTGGCACAGCGCGGCAATCCCTTCCTCTGGCTCACCTACCGTATGAAAAATCCCTGGACTGCACATTACATACAGCCATCCTTACAAAAAGGCCGCGGCGACCTGTTCAAATACCTCTGGTATACCACCGGCCTGGAAACGAAACAGCGCGAGGAACTCATACCATCTCATCACTTCCCGGTCAAAGGAACCATGTTTATGCGTTCCGGCTGGTCCGATGACGGAACCATACTGGTATTCAAGAGCGGCCCGAATTCGAATCACTACCACCTGGACCAGGGTTCATTGATCATGATGACCAACGGCGAACTGCTGCTGAGTGAAGCCGGCCTCGAAAGTATCCGCGGTTTTCATGCATACTACAGCAATCCTTACTATCCTGCTTACGATACCCAGGCCATGGGCCACAATGTCATGATCGTCGACGGCGATCCGGAAAGCCAGACAGCGGCCGACTATGAGAACGGGATTGCCGCGCTCCGTAACTACCCACGTATCCTCCACAGTTTCGCCGGATGGAACGTTGACGAGGTCGAAGGCGATCTGGCCTGCGTGTATAAGGGCAAGTTGTCGAAGTATACACGTTCCCTTCTCTTAATAAAGCCGGATATATTTATCCTCTATGACAGTGTGCAAAGCCCGGACGAACATTTTTTCAGTTGGATTTTCCATGCGGAAGATATCGATGGCAAAAGTTCTATCACACGAGAAGACAACCGTGTCAGCATTGTCAGGCCGAAAGCCCGCCTCGACATGGATGTTCTGTCTCCCGATATAGCATCATCGAGGATTCGTCCCGCTATCCATCATGAAACCCTCATTCAGCTTACCAGCGAAAAAGGGCTTACCGGTGCGGAATTTCTTGCGGTGATGGTTCCGAAAGCGGTGACATCCACATCCGATCCTGCGACTCGATTCAGTTCCTCTCTTATAACCGAACCCGGGTGGACAGGCGCCAGAATTGAAAAAGACGGTTCGACAACCCGTGTATACTTCCGTACGGGAAAGCCGGGAAAGACATCGGTGGAGGGCTATACTACAGATGCCGAGCGTTTCGCAGTGGTTACGGATCATCAGGGCAATGTTACCGGCATGTTCCTGCGCGGGAGTTTGCTCTCGGACGGCTCCACATCGTTCACCGGCAGCGTTCCTGTGTCCGCGTCTGTTGTCTATACACCGGCAGAGACGGAAATAGAGGTGGATGCCCCGGAGACAGTCGATATATCGGTCAGCATACCACGCCGTCCCTCTTCAGTGAAAATGAACGGTAAATCTGTGAAAAAATGGAATTATGACGCTGCTTCCCGCATCATGAAGATCAGGCTTCCTGCGGGACATGCGGTGGTGAAAACGCTTTGATAGAAAGAATTATACGAGGCTTGCGCCGGGGTAAAAAATAGCGCTTATCGTTGCAGAGTTACGGGCTTTGACGGCACAGGCTGATTGGGACGGCTACGAAGTTATCACGAGGTCGACAGCGTCGAACTCCTTGAATCCCTCCCATGTGCCATCCACATACCTCATCTGACCAAGAGGAGTATCAACAGGCGTAGGTTTTTTCCTCGAGAAGGATATGGCTGCTGCTTTGGATAACGATCGAGATCCCCGGTGGCATTCACACACGCCATCCACTGGATTGAATGGTTAGGCTTACGAAGCCTACCAAGCATCCGAGCCAGCTTCAGGAATGTCAAATTCAGCAATCATCTTGGAAAAAAATTGATTATCTCGCATCCTAATGTTTGAACCCCCTGCAATCCGGATACCTGAACCTGAGGAACCTACAAAACTTCGGTAGTATTTCTCGCAAAGGTCGGCAAAAGCTGTGTGGTTCCACGAGCCTTTGTAAGGACCTTTGGGCCCTCCAACCTCCAGAGGTTCGGTCTCGTAATCCGTTCCATATGGCTGCCGAAGTTCAACTTTCATGTTTGGATACGTTTTGCCACCAACTTCAATACTGAATTTGATCAATGATACCATATGGTCCTCACGTTTGTCGAAGCTCTCATAATCTTGAGAGTTTTGAACAAGGGAGTGAAATATGATCTTTGCACGGGGCATTATTTCCTCCTGTCTAACCTCTTATTATAAAGTTTCTGTATAAATCTTTTGCAAATCAATCTATCGCTGCATAATGCACTCACATCTGTCAGCGTTCACATGCCAGAATGACAATATGTATAAATTATTATCACAAAAGTAATCTGTCAAGTAAAATATTTTCCTGTTATCACTGACCCGGATTATTCAAAAAATGATTGAATATATGATGCAACAATTTTTTTTCAAGACAATTTACCCGCTAAACACGCGAAACACGCGAAAAAAGAAAAATATTCAGTTAAACTCCATAGATTATGCAACTTATGTTATCGCGGAAATAACAATACATTAACTTTATAGTCTCCTTCATTTAATTTATTTTTAACTGTTAGTCAAGTCCTAAAAGTTCTGTAAATTCACCCTCCGATATGTATTTCATTGTCTTTTGTATTATTGCGATTTGGCCATGACAGATTTTGACACTCCCTTCGTATCGCATCATCTCCTTCACTAATCGCCCATTGCAGAATCGCCAATCCTGTCTTATTTTGCTCTTGGTGAGTCATCGACACCTCCTTTTTGGGAAACTTTCTACTTATCGAAGAGGTGTAGTATGGCTCACCTACTACTCTTTGTCAATTTTACAGAAATTTATGGACACAATCACTGAAAACTTTATATAATTACTTTCCTTTTCTAAAACCTCTTTATCAGCCACCCTTTTTCCCCTATATTAGCAACATCATTAATTCAAAATAGAATCTTCTGTATTCTCTATTCTGTCATATGAACTTTCGGGCCGGAAGACATTTGAAAACCCAATAATCCCAATACCCTGAGTACCGGTAACAACGGGGATAGAACATGATAAAAACAAAAAGACTATCAGTACATCCGGACGCACAGGTCGGAAACGATGTCGAAATCGGACTGTTTGCCGTAATCGAAGCTGATGCGATTATCGGCGACGGCTGCTTTATCGGACATCATGCTGTTGTGCATGCCGGGACGAAAATCGGCGCGGGCGTCCGTATCGATGACCATGCGGTTGTCGGCAAACACCCTGTATCGGCCCGGCGGAGCAAGACGACGAAGGCCGGACGGGAACTCGATGCTCTCGTGGTCGGCGACGGTTGTATCATCGGCACCGGAGCGATAGTCTATGCAGGCGCTGTGCTCGGTGAAGGAGTGCTTGTCGCAGATACAGCTTCCGTCCGTGAGGATGTGACCGTAGGCGATCACACCATAATCGGCCGTAACGTAACCATCGAGAACAGGGTTACTGTCGGCGCACGGTGCAAGATCATGACGGATGCGTATATATGCGCGTTCTCGGAGATCGGCGATGACTGTTTTGTTGCGCCCTGTGTCGCCACATCGAACGACAATTATGCGGGCAGGTGGAAAGAACGGACAAAATACTACAAAGGCGTTACCATACAAAACGGGGGACGGCTCGGTGTCAATGTTACAACACTTCCCGGCAGAGTTATCGAATCGGACGGCATGGTTGCAGCGGGGACTGTCGTTACACGTGATGTGCCTGAGGGGACAATAGTATGCGGAAATCCCGGTAAGACATTACGTCCCGTACCGGAAAATCAATTGTTAAAAAACCAGGAAGAATGAGAGTGATATATGAAAGTCCCTCTGCTTGATCTTAAAGCCCAGTATGCAACCATACGTGATGAAATCGAACCGGTTGTAAAAGACGTGTTCGAAAGCCAGTATTTTATTTTAGGCCCGAAGGTTAAGGAGTTCGAGCAGGAAGTGGCTAATTACTGCGGAGCTGACTATGCGACAGGCTGTGCATCAGGAACCGATGCCCTTCTGCTTGCCCTCATGGCGCTGGACATACAACCGGGGGACGAGGTCATCACCACTCCCTATACCTTTTTTGCGACCGGTGGATCGATAGCCCGTCTCGGAGCAAAAATCGTGTTCTGCGATATCAAGCCCGACACTTATAATCTCGATCCCGGCCACTTAGATAACCTGATCACCGAAAAAACAAAAGCGATTATTCCAGTACACCTGTACGGCCTCATTGCCGAGATGGACAGAATCAATGAAATTGCAGGAGCCCGTGCCATACCTGTTGTCGAGGATGCCGCACAGGCAATTGGATCGACTGCGCCTTATGGCAGAGCAGGTTCTCTTGGCACGATCGGTTGTTTTTCATTTTTCCCGTCCAAAAATCTCGGCGGCGCCGGTGACGGTGGCATGGTGGTGACCAATGATCAGGACATCGCCGAAAGGCTCGGTATCCTCCGTGTACATGGCTCCAAACCCAAGTATTATCACAGTATTGTGGGAATCAACTCACGGCTGGATGCACTTCAGGCTGCGGTGCTTCAGGTAAAGCTCCGACATCTCGATTCGTGGTCAGCGGCACGGCGGGCGAATGCGGATACCTATTACAGGCTGTTTGCCGGTCGTGACCTGTCAGACAAGGTAACGCTTCCTGTTATCCCTGACGGTTACGGGCATATATTCAACCAGTTTGTCATCAGGGTAAAAGACCGTGATGCCCTGAGGGAGCATCTCAGGGAAAACGGTGTCGGTACCGAAATATATTATCCTGTTCCCCTTCATTTACAGGAGTGTTTCGCTGAATTAAGTTGTCACGAGGGAGATATGCCTGAAAGCGAAGACGCGGCGAAAACAACGCTTGCGCTTCCCATATATCCCGAACTGACCGGCGACATGCAGGAATATGTAGTCGAGACTATCGACTCTTTCTACAGGAAAGGTTAATTTTATATTTATTGCCATTCTTTTTCACAGTCACTATTCACCATTCACCATTCATAATTCATAATTCATGAAAGTCTGCCACCTGACATCGGTTCATATTCCATTCGATACCCGTATTTTCTACAAAGAATGCAGGAGTTTGGCCGATGCGGGATATGAAGTCCACCTCATCGCCCCTCATGACAGGAATGAAACTGTCGACGGCATTCACATACATGCTGTCCCGAAACGCAGTAACAAACTGAAAAGGATGGTGTTCACTACTGCCGCTGTCCTGAAAAAAGCGCTTTCCTTAGATGCGGTATTGTATCACTTTCATGATCCCGAACTCATTCCCTGCGGTGTTGTGCTTCGCCTGTCAGGGCGGAATGTGGTGTATGATATTCATGAAGATTACCCGGAGATTATTCCCCGCAAGAAGAATATTCCTTACATAATCAGGATGTTCGCAGCGATGATGACAGAATTGTTAGAACGTTTGTCCGCACACTATTTCAGCGCAGTGGTAACAGTCACGCCCAATATATATGAACGGTTCAGGCATAGTGCCCGAAGGAGATGCGCTATTCACAATTATCCGGTTATCAGGGAGCATGATTCCGTGCCATGGGACAGTCGTGCGGATGAAGTATTCTATATCGGCTCGATAGCACACAACCGGGGGATCGTGGAAATGGTAAAAGCTATCGGCCTCGTTCAAAAAAGGATGCGTGTCAGGCTCGTATTAGCCGGGGAATTTACTACCGAGGCATTGGAGCGTGAAATCAGGGCGCTTCCTGAGTTTATGTATGTCGATTACCGCAGTTTTGTGAACCGTAACGAGGCCGGGAGACTCATGTCCCGTGTCAGAGTCGGTCTTATTGTGCTCCATCCCGAACCGCGCTATAAGGTTTCCTATCCGAATAAGCTTTTTGAATACATGGCTGCGGGAATTCCGGTAATTGCATCTGATTTCCCTCTCTGGCGTCAAATTATCGAGGAGTCACGCTGCGGTTTTCTTGTCGAGCCGTTGAATCCGGCCGCACTTGCCGAGGCTATCATCGCTGTCCTTCAGAAACCCGGGGAAGCGGAAGCGATGGGAAAACACGGCCGTGAAGCCGCCGTAAAAAAATTCAGGTGGGAAAACGAGAAGAAGAAGCTTCTCGATCTGTATGCGGACATTCTGAGCTGAGTATTCATACATTTTCAATAAATAAAAATGGCCTATAATTCTGTAAACGAACGTTTGACCGGTATGCTCTATAAGGCGCACTCATGCCCCTATCTGTTCGGCGGCACCCGGTGTGCAGGCGGTGATTACTGCCCGTTTCCCGAGGGAGATGACGTGCTGTGTTGTTTTTATTGCAGCCGCCTCGATGCATGCCCCGACAGGACAGGAATATGCAAACGGCTGGAGTAAAAAGCGATGAGAAGCGCAAACCCGGATTATTCACAAAAAAAACAAATAGAACGCGGATTTACGCGGATCGAGCGGATACGAAAAATGTAAAATGTAAAGTATAAAATGTAAAAAAATTAAACACAGTAGTTCACGGTAGGGGCAAAGCATTCCATCGATACTCATTTAAATAATTTTATACTGCTTAAGAGAATGCTTTGCCCTTACTTCTTTGCGCTTTTGCGTCTTTGCGAGATGAAATAAATTTATAAATTAATCGGGCTATAGCGATTCATCAACGTTTATCTATCGGAAGCCCGCACAATGACATCGACAGGAACCGCACCGCTGACACAAAAAACCTTTAACCAGGCGTTAGCCGTTTTAGGGGACAGCGATCCCGACTTTGGCGATGTCCTGGCAACTTTAGGCCCGCCGCCGATGTGGGCGCGTGAACCGGGTTTCCCGACCCTCTTGCACATCATTCTCGAACAGCAGGTCTCTTTAGCTTCCGCCAAAGCAGCATTCGACCGTCTCCGTCAGGCGGCTCCAACACTCACTCCCTCAGAATTTCTCAAACTCGACGATGCGTCGCTTAAAAATATAGGTTTCAGCCGTCAGAAAACACGGTACTGCAGGATTTTATCCCGTGCAGTCGCCGATGGCTCCCTTCCTCTCGACCGTCTCGGTGAGATGGATGACAACAGCGCCCGTACCGAGTTGGTCAGGATAACCGGTATAGGACGGTGGACTGCGGACATTTACTGTCTGATGGCGCTTCGCCGCCCGGATATCTGGCCGTCGGGCGACCTTGCGCTGTGTACCGCAGTGCAGCGTGTGAAGCGTCTCCAGTCACGGCCCACTCCTGAAGAACTCGATGCGCTCAGTGAACGATGGAAACCCTGGCGGGCGGTCGCCGCACGGATATTCTGGCATCATTATTTGGAGAGTGACAGTAGTGATCACCATCAAAAAGGCAGGGCCGAATGAAAGCTGAAATAATGATACTAATAGTTCTGACAGGAATTCTAATTACTGCATGTCAAACATCCGTCGATGTAGAAAATGAAAAGATGGTTTTGCTGCAAACAGACCGGGAATTTGCACAAACTTCAGTGGAACTCGGTGCAGCGGAAGCATTTAAACGGTTTCTCGATGCAAATGCTTTACAATTACCTGCCGGTCAAAAACCTGTCAGAGGTGTCGAGAACATTTATCGACAGATGAAAAAGGGCGCTGACAGTTATACGATGAGCTGGGAACCGCAGGAAGGCGATGTAGCTGCATCGGGAGATTTGGGTTATACTTGGGGAATCTATAAAGTTACCGTTAAAAATCAGGATGACAGTGAGATAAATAGTTACGGGAAATATTTGAATATCTGGAAGAAACAGCCGGATGGCAGTTGGAAGGTATTAGTAGATATGGGTAATCAAAATCCGGATGAATCAAAAGATGCTCAGGACGAATGAGCTGATCCGACGCATGCATTACGGCAGGTGTTTGCTTTTTGTTTTTGTAATGCTGGATTATTTTAATATTTTAGTTGACAGATTTTGTTTTTGATAGTAGTTTGTGCATAATCACTTCTGTATTCATATTCACTATGATTTTGAATTATTGGCTTTTATACAGACTGTATATCATTCCTGCAAAACTTATGATAATTGCATCACAACAGATTGATATTTCAGTGAGGTCTTATACATCGCAAATAGCTGTATATAGGTTCTTTAAACAGTTCTTTATATGTCGCGTTATGCACATCAAAGGAGAATCTGTAATTGCAATTCATCTATAATGACTTAGGCCAAAGGAAACGCGGAGAAATAGTTGAGGTGACACTTACAAGTGGTGCAAATGTTCGATTGATGGACAGCTCCAATTTTTCGAATTATAAAAATGGTCGTCGTCATCGTTACACTGGCGGATTGGCTAAGCGATCACCTCTTAGGCTTCAAATTCCAAACTCTGGTCATTGGCACGTAGCTATTGATATGCAGGGCTTGAGAGGCAGCACAAGAGCTTCAGTAATTGTACTTCCAGGTGCTCTACCAGAAATAAGAGAAGCACCTCTTTCTTCTGTTCCTAGTCTTGTTCAAGATAATGTACCGCCATCTCTCACATCGGATCGGCGAGCGCATGATGTATTTATTTCGCATGCGTCAGAAGATAAAGACGAAATTGTCAGACCATTGGCAAACGCCCTCATGAGTGAAGGGCTAGATGTTTGGTACGATGAGTTTACTCTTCGAATTGGTGATAGCCTTCGGCAAAAAATCGACCAGGGACTTGCTAACAGCCGTGTTGGTTTGGTTGTTCTTTCTTCTGCCTTCATATCTAAAGGCTGGACAAATTATGAATTGGACGGAATTGTTACCCGCGCCGTATCTGGTGACCAAATTCTCCTTCCAATTTGGCACAACATAACAAAACAACAAGTTGTTGATTTTAGTCCGTCATTAGCTGACAAGGTAGCACGTAGTTCTGCAACCCATACTGTTGAGGAAATCGCTAAAGAAATTGCGGAGTTATTAAGGTCTGCAACCCAATGAGTTGAGTTTATATTGAGGATTAATCAATAATGAACGTATTCATTAGTTATAGTCAGCGAGACAAATTTTACGCTGAACTAATCGCCACCAAATTACGCGAAGTGGGGCATGAGGTATGGTATGACACTTGGAAACTGAGAGTAGGCGACAATCTCATCGATAAGATCAATAAAGGATTAAAAGAGGCCAAAGCGCTCATTGTTATTATTAGTAAACACTCTCTCCGGTCAAAATGGGTAATGCATGAATTTTCAGCACTTGCCCTTGGTGATATCTCAGGCAGAAAAGGCCGAATTATACCTGTCCTAATAGATAACAGCTCTGTTCCTGAATATCTAGCCAGGTATGTTTATGTTGATCTTACTGTGGATGAGGAAGCCGGCCTTCAAAGCATATTATCTGCCCTCACGGAAGAACCTAAACCTCGTGAAAAACCAAAGGCAGAACGAAAGAGGACGTATGATAAGGCAGTATCTGCACTTTCACAGGAATTACATGCTGGCAGATTGACTCTTATCAGCGGTGCTGGTGTATCTATTGGAGCGGGTATACCATCATGGAATAGTCTTTTGCTCAGACTTCTGGAGTCAATGATGGTTAGAATATCTCAAGACCATTCAATTTCCTTGGATAACTCTGATGCAAATGAGTTTCAAAAACGCTATAGGCCTTCTGTATTGGTGGTGGGTAAATATCTTAAATCAAATCTTGGGAACGAATTCTTACCTCAGTTGAGAGACACACTTTATTCAGAAAATCCTACGACTTGTGACATCATTGATGCTATCGTAGAATTAGCACGTCCTCAAAGGGATGACAAGCCACTTGATTCTATAATAACCTTAAATTTTGACGGAATGATTGAAGAAAATTTGAAAAAAAATAGCATTCGTCATAAGGCAATTTCAAAGGAAGGAACAAGAAATGCCCCGAATGAGCTTCCTGTTTACCATGTACATGGTTATCTACCCAGAAAAGGTCGGATAAGAAAAGATGCTGAAATCGTTTTTAGTGAGGATGCTTACCACAGTCAATTTATTGAACCATTCAGTTGGTCTAATTTAATTCAGCTCAATAAGCTTAGCCAAAACACGTGTTTATTTGTTGGATTGAGTCTAACAGATCCAAATTTGAGGCGTCTTTTAGACGTTACCAACCGCAAGAATCCATCACGCTTACTAAGTCATTACATAATAAAGAAGGTCCCCAATTCTGCTAACAATAGTGATACGGTCGATGAACTCGCTTTATTGCTGGAAGAGCAGGACGCAATTGAGTTGGGACTTAATGTTATTTGGATACAAGACTTCATGGAAATTGCTCCATTACTCCGAAAAATAGCAGAGAATCAAACATAACAACTGCATCAACTTGGACGTGCAATTCCGCTGTGCTCCATTGCAAGCCTGTTATGCGGAACGTTAGGCTGTAAATTTGGAATTCAGAAATTGCACTTATTTTTTTATTGTACTGTTTTTCACTTTTTGAACCTTTGCACAAGCCAATCATTTACAAGTGTCTGAGCATCGGTGTTTTTCTTCCGGGCTAAATTATTTATTATTTTCTCGACTTTTGGGTCAAGGTAGATTGGCACATGATACTTTGCATTCTCGCGATAAAATTTACCGCGCTCTCCCTTTGAAAAATCATACTGTTTTTTCATAATTATTTTTCCTGATATCGTTATATTTCTTTACCCGCAGCTTTGCGTGCCGATATTAATTGTACTCATCCCATACTCCACCTGAACTCACCCCGCGATTAACACTTTGTCGGGATGAGGCACAGTGGCGCTTCCCCTCTCTTTCCAAGAGAGGGGCCAGGGGTGAGTTAAATCCCCCCCTCCTCACTCCACCAGCCGCTCCTCCTCCGGAATCCCGACCACAAACAGCGACGGTTTTCCGAAATGCTTGTCACGGCCCTGGAACGAACCATTCATACAGATTATAAGCGTCGAGTCGTCTTCGGTCAATTCTATCCCGTAGGTTCCTCCGACCCAGTAGCCGTATTTTTCAAAATAATACTCCTCGAGCCAGCACAGCACTTTCTTTTTGCCGGTTTTAACATCGAACTGCACAAGAGGGGGGCTTACCTCCTTATCATAACTTACCGGAAAGTAATATATATAACGGCCGCTTTTGTCTAATGCGAACTGCAGGACATCGCATCCCTTGTCCCAGTTTAAACAGACCGGCTCGATGACCGGCCCCTCAGGCCCTTCGGGTTCGAACCTGAAAATGTTTCCGCTCATGGTCGACCAGTAAAACCAGCCGTCCATCGCACGCCGGTCGGTGCAGCAGCGGATAACACCGATTCCGTGTTCAGGATGCGCCGGAGGAGAAACATCATACCGCTCGAATTTGTTGTATTCCGGGTTAAAACTGAGGAATCTATGACGTTTTCTGTCATTCAAATCGATACCCCAGAACTTGCCTGTGTCCGTATCGCACATCATGGCACGCTGGTACCATATCCAGCCGTTTGGCGGGTAACCGGCATACCGGGTTTTCCCGTTGATCGTATCATAGCAGAGAACCGTATTGCTCAGCCCGCCTGTACCTAACAGAATACCGCGCCGTGTGTCGACACAAAAACAGGCAAGATTGCTCCCGACAAGCGGCACTCCATGGTTTTTCGCTTCGTGTGTGTTGATGTTATAGCTTAAAAGCCAGCTTCCGCGGTACCCGTTGGCAAACCAGGATGAATCGGGAAATACGCCGTAATGTGTTGCGCCCCAGAGAGTGCCGTCCGGCATAATTCCCATATAGCCGTGAATCTTGCCGTCGGTGTAGGAATACCGTGTCCATCCAAGCAACTCGTCGACATCGAGTACCTTATGGACGATGTCACGTGCGGGGGAGTATTCATAGAGATTTATCTGGCACCCGGAACCGCGATGGTCGCCTACCGAGAAAAAGAAGCGGTTATCATCGCTCCGGGTCATATGCGCCCAGTTTGCCCAGGCAACCATATACGCTTCACCTTCCGGGAAGTATTCGGGAACCATGTCAGGAAGAATCATCATTTTTATTTCGGGTGGATTTGTAGCTACCGAGTAGTCGCCTGCGGCTGCTTTCCCCGGCTGAACAAGGAGTTTTTCAGAGCTGTCGACAACAAATTCATTTTTATAACGGATTTCAAGTTTGTCAAATTTTTCATTGAGTTCTTTACGTTTCTGTTCTTCCTCGCTGAGTTTTTCCTGTGAATAAGCTGTTGATACAAACAATACGGCTATGAACAAGATAAGTCCCTTGCGTAATGTAATCATGAAACCCTCCTAAAATCGATCAGATTTTTTTTCGTTATATCCATTCTTTACACAATACACGACAATTGAACAGAGTATGTTTATATCCTTTAATTCAAGATGATGTTTTATTCATTTGAAAAAAAGCATTTTTTTCATATAATTAATGATTCCGTTGATTAAATAATTTTTCCAAAATGAACAGTGGAATGAAATAAACCTCTCAATACAGTTAAAAAGATATTTTAGAGAGTCGTTTTCGATGTTTTTTCTTTTTCAAAAAGACAAATTGCCCAAATAA
>SDBS01005342.1_pt1 | contig 12539 bp, 22 predicted proteins | sample 2277091 | NCBI WGS metagenome assembly SDBS01 (sample SAMN10404972, study PRJNA504765) | marine sediment metagenome | isolation source: marine sediment core GS10_PC15, 163 cmbsf | place: Arctic Ocean: Southern Knipovich Ridge | collected 2010 | reverse complement strand
CCTGACCGTAGAGCTGATCACACCGGTGGCGCTGGAGAAGGGATCGAAGTTTGCGATCCGTGAAGGCGGTCTTACGGTTGGTGCAGGCGTGATCACAGACATTATTGAGTAGGATAACTATATGGCCAAACAGAAAATCAGAATTCGTTTGAAGGCTTATGACCACCGAGTCCTGGACCAATCGGCAAAGCGCATCGTGGAAACCGCGGAGCGCACTGGTGCGAAAGTCGTCGGCCCGGTGCCATTGCCAACCAGGATCGAGAGATTTACGGTTAGACGTTCAACCTTTATTGATAAAGACTCACATGAGCACTTTGAGATTCGAACGCATAAAAGGTTGATAGATGTCATTGAGCCGGATTCAAAGACAATCGATACATTGATGCGTCTGAATCTACCGGCTGGTGTGGATATTGAGATTAAGATCTAGCAGCCAGCTTTCAGCCATCAGCCTTCAGGAATTACCAAGCTGATTGCTGGTAGCTGAGAGCTATAGTGGCAGGGTAAGAACGGGTTTGATATTGGACTACAACCATTGCTTAAGCCCACTACAAGTCAGTTGACTGCCCTGTAATCGAGGATGATGCAGCATAAGCCCAAGCTGACAGTCCTGCAGGAAGAATGACAACGGAGAAGATAGATGAAGGGGCTATTAGGGACGAAAGTCGGAATGACCCAGATATTCGATGAGACGGGAGATGTCTTGCCGATCACACTCATCGAAGCTGGGCCTTGCTTTGTCACTCAAGTGCGTGAGCCGAAGAGTGATGGCTATGTCGCAGTACAGTTAGGATTTAGAGAGATTAAGCCAAAGCGATTAACTGGTGGTCAATTGGGTCACTTGAAGCGCAACGATCTTCCACCTTTGCGATTTCTCAGAGAGTTCCGCCTAAAGAAATCAGATGGGATATCTGAAGGCGATAAACTCACGGTTGACATCTTTGCAGTTGGCGATCGAGTAGATGTTGTTGGAATCAGTAAGGGCAAAGGATTTCAAGGCGGTATCAAGCGTCATGGTTTCAGCAGTCAACCCAAAACCCACGGCCAGTCGGATAGAGAACGGGCACCGGGTTCACATGGTGCTGGCACAAACCCAGGCCGAGTCTTTAAAGGTAGTAGAGGACCAGGGCATATGGGATCGGAGCGAGTAACATCGCAGAACGTGAAAGTTGTTTTAGTTGATATCGAGCGGAATCTATTAGGAGTTCGAGGAAGCGTGCCAGGCCCGAAAGGCGGACTGGTGATGATCAGAGAGATCCGCAAACAATGACCTTTCAGGTCCGGAGGCTGGCGTAGATTCAGGAGGTAGGCTCAATTGCACTACCTGATTAGGCGTCAATCTCCGATTGGAGCGATCGAAGGATGAAGGTTAACGTAGTCGATATGCAGGGCAAGAAAGTAAAAACAGCGGATCTACCCGCTGACATCTTTGAGGCCCCCATAAAACAAGACCTGATGCACCAGGCACTGGTCCGCCAGATGGCGAATGCTCGATTGGGCACTCGGAAGACCAAGACCCGGGGAGAAGTTAGAGGCGGCGGGCGTAAACCTTGGCGCCAGAAGGGCACTGGGCGAGCGCGGCATGGTTCAAGAAGATCACCCATTTGGGTTGGTGGTGGTAAAGCACATACACCCCAGCCGAAAAGTTTTAGGAAAAAGATGCCTCGCAAAATGCGCCGTGCGGCCTTGCGTTCAGCTCTTTCTGTAAAAGCAGCCCAGTCTGAAATTATTGTTCTGGATGAATGGAAGATTGAGTCGGGGAAAGCAAAGGTCATGGAAGGGGTTTTGAAGAACTTAGTTGGTGATTCGAGTGTATTACTTCTTCTAGCCGGTTCAGATGACCTTTTGGAAAAATCTACCAGGAATTTGCAGAGTGCCAAGACGCTCAATGCCAATTATTTAAACATTCGCGACCTGCTCAACTTCGACAGAATTATTCTGCCACTAGGCGCAGTAGAAGTCATTCAGTCTTATTTGGGGCAGTGAGGAGGCTTTGAAGATGACGACAATATATGAGGTCTTAAGGCGCCCAATCATCACCGAAAAAACGAATTACCAAACCAGTGCGCTCAATCAATACGTATTTGAGGTTGACCGGAGAGCGACAAAAGCGATGGTGAAGGATGCGGTAGAGACCCTCTTCGACGTAAAAGTTGATCGAGTGAACGTCATAAACGTCCCCGCCAAACGGACAAGAAGGGCGAGAAGCAGACGATTAATGGTTAGACGATCTGGTTTCAAGAAAGCGATTGTGACTTTGCCACCTGGTGAGAGCATCGACATCTTTGAAGGGGTGAAATAATGCCGGTAAAGAAATATAAACCTACCTCACCGGGTCGTCGAGACATGACTGGAGCGACCTTCGAGGAGATTACCAAATCCAAGCCAGAGAGATCATTACTCAGACCTAAAAAACAGCGAGCAGGGCGAAACAACCAAGGCAGGATCACTGTTCGACATCGTGGAGGCGGGCATCGAAGACGTCTGCGCATAGTGGATTTCAAGCGCAAGAAGCATGATATCCCCGCAAAGGTAGCGGCAATTGAATATGATCCCAATCGATCAGCACGGTTAGCTTTGTTGAATTATGCCGATGGCGAGAAAGCTTATATTATCGCCCCGCTGGGCCTTCAAGTAGGAGATCGCGTTTCCTCTGGACCGCAAGCTGAAATTCGACCTGGGAATTCTCTTCCGCTCAGTATCATACCTCTTGGTACACAGATCCATAACATTGAGTTACAGGAAGGACGCGGGGGCCAGTTGGTACGTTCTGCGGGAACATCGGCACAGCTCTTGGGTAAGGAGGGCGCATACGCCGCAGTGCGTTTGCCATCTGGAGAAGTTCGTCGGATCCGCCTGACTTGCTACGCCACAATAGGCGAGGTTGGCAATCCAGATCATGGAAATATCAAGTTAGGAAAAGCGGGTCGAAAACGACATATAGGATTCCGTCCAGCTGTTCGAGGATCCGCGATGTCACCCCGCGATCATCCCCATGGTGGGGGGGAGGGGCGCTCACCGATTGGTATGCCCTCTCCAAAGAGCCCTTGGGGGAAACCAACGTTGGGGAAGAAAACTCGCAGGAATAAATCAACTGAGAAATATATCATCCGTCATCGGTCGAAACGACGACGATAGAACGAAATTATTATGAACTGGAAGCGAGAAGAACTATGTCGAGATCATTGAAAAAAGGGCCGTTCATCAACCCTAAGCTATTAAAGAAGATTGAGGAATTGAACCAGATTGGTGAAAAGAAAGTGATTCGCACTTGGAGTAGGGCGAGCACCATCTTTCCACAAATGGTAGGACACACCATCGCGGTTCACGACGGCCGCAGACATGTTCCCATTTACATCACGGAGAACATGGTGGGCCATAAACTGGGGGAATTTGCTCCCACAAGGACGTATCGAGGTCATGTCCGTAGGGACAGGACCACACGAACAGGGTAAGAATATGGTTGAGGAAACAGCTATTCACGCTTGCGCACGTTATGTCTCAATGTCTCCACAGAAAGTACGCAAAGTCATTGCCCTTGTCCGTGGGTTGGATGCGAATTCTGCCCTGGATGTCTTGCAGTTCACGCCCAATGCTGCTGCCAAGCCGATCCGGAAAGTACTTCGCTCAGCGATTGCAAACGCCGAAGAGAATTTCGGATTTAATCGAGATGAGCTTTACATACACAGAATAGTGGCCGATCAAGGGCCCATCCGCCGTTGGCGCAGATTTGGGGCGCGAGGTCGATTCAAGCCTATTCTACGTCGTTCCTCGCACATTACTGTCGTCCTGCGTGAAGTTGAGCAGGAAGCCGGGTAGATCGATCTAAAGGAGCAATTATGGGACGCAAAGTCCATCCAATTGGCTTTCGCCTGGGGATTAATAAGACTTGGGAATCGCGCTGGTTTGCGAATCCGGATAAATATGCCGACCAGCTTCATGAGGACCGTAAAATCCGCGAGCTGATATTTGGGATTGCACCGCGGGCAGGAATATCGCGAATTGAGATTGAGCGGTTCCCTAACAGCGTGCAAATCACTGTTTTCACCTCGAAACCTGGAATCGTAATCGGTAGAAAAGGTGTGACGGTTAAGGAGATGAGGAAGAACATCCAAGAATTAACCGGTACGAATGTGAAACTTGATGTCTCAGAGATCAAGATTCCGGAATTGGATGCTCGCCTCGTGGCCGAGAATATCGTAAACCAGCTTGAGCGGAGAATTAGTCACCGTCGAGCTATGCAGCGGGCCGTGAATCAAGCGATGCGCCAAGGAGCTGAGGGTATCAAGGTGATGTGCGCAGGAAGACTCTCGGGGACGGAAATGGCACGGCGAGAATGGGTGAGAGAGGGACGCGTACCTGCCCAAACATTAAGAGCCGACTTGGATTTCGCGCGAGTTGAGGCGCTGACCACCTATGGTCGCATCGGGGTGAAAGTTTGGATTTATAAGGGTGACATTCTGCCGGAAGCAGAAGAGGCCTCGGAATCAATGGATGTTTATGTGAGTGAATGAGCCAAATGGCTGGCGCCATTTGGCTTTAAAGAATGGTTTCGCCATTCTTTGAGCTGGGAAGTCAGTAGGAAGCAAGAGATCAATAGGTCGCAGAGCAAAGCTCTGCGTCGAGGTCTTGCGACGAGGTGTATGAATGTTAATGCCGAAACGAGTTAAATACCGCAAACAGATGCGGGGTCGAATGAAAGGAAAAGCCTCAAGGGGAACTGAGGTGACCTTCGGTGATTACGGACTTCAGGCACTCGAGCCGGGATGGGTGACTGCGAGGCAAATCGAGGCAGCCCGGCGGGCGCTGGTTCGATTTATGCGTCGTCGCGGTAAGGTGTGGATCCGAATATTTCCAGATAAGCCAGTCACCAAAAAACCGGCGGAAACCCGTATGGGAAAAGGAAAGGGGCCGGTAGATCATTGGGTGGCAGTTGTAAAGCCAGGTAGGATCATGTTTGAACTCTCCGGACTGGACGCGGATGCAGCGCGTGATGCGATGCGTTTAGCTTCCCATAAATTAGCCATCAAGACTAAGTTCATTCGACGTGGCAGTGTACTGGGAGGCGGAGAAAAATGAAGGCAAATGAAATTCGATCGAAATCGGTCGATAAAATTGAAGAATTGCTTGTGGATGCGCGTGAGAATTATTTCAAGCTGCGCTTCCAATTTTCAAGTGGACAGCTTACTGATTCGTCCAAACTTAGAACGGCTCGCCAAACGATTGCTCGGATCGAGACAATCCTGCGCGAATCCAAGTTGATGGTAGTGGAAGGTGGAGAAGAATGAGCACAAATAACCGACGACGACTTGAGGGAACGGTGAGTAGTGCCAATATGATTAAAACAGTCAAGGTTCGTGTCGACCGAAGCTACCGCCACCATCTCTATGGCAAAGTGGTTCGGAGCCATAAGAATTATCTTGTTCACGATGAAATAGGCTGCCAACCGGGCGATATCGTATGCATTGTCGAAAGTCGGCCGATATCCAAACGTAAGCGCTGGGTTGTCCAAGAGGTTCTTAGAAGGGCACCTGAAGCAGTATTAGCTGCGGAGCGCGAGGTTCTCATCGATGAACCAATCCTTGAAACGGAAGCATCAGATGAACCTGAGGGTGCTGTTGAAGAGCCAGAGGCTGCTATTGATGAGCCGGATGACAAGGCGGAAGAATGATTCAACAAGAAAGCCGAGTGAAAGTTGCCGATAACACAGGCGGTCGAGAATTGCTCGTAATCCGTGTATTAGGTGGATCGAAGCGTAGATATGGTGGGGTTGGGGACACCGTTGTTGGAACGATTAAATCGGCGACTCCCCACGGTGCGGTTAGAAAAAGTGACGTCGTTCGCGCCGTAATTGTCAGAACGGCTAAGGAATATCGTCGAGACGATGGCTCGTACATCCGATTTGACGACAATGCAGTTGTAATTTTGGACGCAGACGGTAGGAATCCCCGGGGAACACGCATTTTTGGACCCGTCGCTCGGGAATTACGAGAAAAGGGATTCACCAAGATTGTGTCGTTAGCACCTGAAGTGTTGTAGGAGGCAAGGTCGTGTCGAATATTAGAATTAGACGTGGTGATACGGTCCAGGTAATTAGTGGTAGGGAAAAAGGCCAGCGCGGTGAGGTTTTACGGGTGTTACCTAAAGATAAGCGGGTTCTGGTTCAAGGCGTTGCGATGAGGAAGAAACATCAACGCCAGGTCCAGGCAGGTGGGCGGACAATGTCACCGGGAATTATTCATTTTGAAGCACCGATCGATTTATCCAACGTTCAGGTTGTTTGCCCAAAATGCGATGAAATCACCCGTATCGGAATCATTCGTGAAGATGGCGAACGAAAACGCGTTTGTAAAAAATGTGACGCCGTACTTGAGAAATAAGCCTCGAGGAGTAATTGTAGATGGCTCATTATTTGAAGGAAAGATATCAGACTGAAACCACTCCTGCACTGATGAAAGAGTTTGGTTTCAGCAACCTAATGCAGGTTCCGAAAGTGGAGAAAATTGTGGTGAACGTTGGTGTGGGAGAGGCATTGGAAAACGCCAAGGCACTTGATGCAACTGTCAATGACGTTACCATTATTACGGCTCAGAAACCTATCATTACGAAAGCGCGCACTAGTATCGCCAATTTTAAGTTGCGCGAAGGACGATCGATCGGTGTAAAAGTCACACTTCGTGGGGAAAAAATGTGGGCGTTTCTTGATCGGTTAGTGAACGTCGCCCTCCCACGCAAGAGGGATTTTCGAGGGGTGTCTCCCAACAGTTTCGATGGGCGAGGAAATTTCACCCTGGGTGTAAACGAACAGCTGATATTTCCAGAAGTTGATTACGACAAAATCGATAAAATCCGCGGCTTTGAAGTTACCATCGTAACAAGTGCTCCGGATGATGAGCAAGGGAGAAGATTGTTACAGATGTTGGGAATGCCATTTGCGAGAGGCGAACAGAATGTCTAAAAAATGTATGCCGATTCGAGAAACCAGAAGGAAGTACAAAGTACGGATACGGAACCGCTGTCTGATATGTGGGCGTCCGCGCGGTTACTACCGCAGATTCAAACTTTGTCGAATTTGTCTCCGGGAACAAGCCTTGGAAGGTAAGATTCCAGGTTTGGTGAAATCATCGTGGTAAATCGGTCTTGGGAGTGTAATTAATGAGCGTATCAGATCCAATCGCGGACATGTTGACCAGGATAAGAAATGCTGTGATGGCAGGGCATCAGACCGTGTCTATACCCAGCTCCAAGCTAAAGGCTTCGATTGCTAAAATCCTGGCGCAAGAAGGTTTTATTGAGAGTTACAAAGAGGTTAACACTGAGGTAGCTTATCGTCAGAATATTCGTATCAAGCTCAAGTATGTTGGAAAGAGAAGGTCGCGTAAACCTGTAATCAGTGGAATCGAGCGAGTTAGCCGACCTGGTCGGCGGGTTTACGCCGGCAGGAAAGAAATTCCTTGGGTACGCTCAGGAATCGGCGTAGCTATAGTCTCAACTCCTAAAGGTGTAATGACGGGGAATCGTGCAAGGCAGCTAAAAGTTGGAGGCGAGGTATTGTGCAAGATATGGTGATGAATCAGCACGATATTCGCGCTTTGAACGGATCTGTAGGGAGGATGAAACTGTGTCTAGAGTAGGACAAATGCCCATCACAGTACCCGATGGGGTCAAGGTGTCCATCAAGGATAACTTTGTACAAGTTGAAGGCCCTAAGGGAAAGCTGGAACGAACCCTTCGACCTGAAATGGGCATAACGCAGGATGGGAATGTGATTACGGTCGTGAGACCATCTGACGAAGCTCAAATGAAGGCGTTTCATGGGTTGACACGCTCATTGTTGAATAACATGGTCATCGGTGTGAGTGACGGCTTTGAGAAGGTCCTTCAAATTGAGGGCGTGGGTTACCGACCCGAATTGGATGGGAAAACTTTAGTTCTTCATGTCGGATTTTCGCATGACGTGCGGGTTGAACCGCCCGACGGAATCATTTTCGACGTCGACACACGTGCTCGCATCATTCGAGTCCAGGGGATTGACAAACAGGTTGTCGGGCATGTTGCAGCTGATATTCGGAAAATACGCCCTCCTGAGCCATACAAAGGGAAAGGTATTCGCTATCAAGGCGAGTACGTTCGACGTAAGGCCGGGAAGGCAGGCAAGGTAGCGTAGAAATGGCGAAGAAAACGAGATCTGAAATGCGTAAACGAAGACACCATCGGGTGCGGAAGAAGATTGTTGGGACTAATGAACGTCCTCGGTTGAATGTCTTTCGAAGCCTGAATCAAATGTATGCACAGGTCATTGACGACAGTTCTGGACAAACGCTTGTATCGGCTTCAACTTTGGATCCCAAAGTGAGGCCGAGTGCCAAGAAACTTTCAAAGACTGAGCAAGCCAAATTTGTCGGCACAGAAATTGCGAAGCGAGCAAAGAAGAAAGGCATAAAGCAAGTGATTTTCGATCGTGGTGGATATAAATATCACGGCAGGGTCAAAGCGCTATCAGAGGCGGCTCGAGAAGAAGGCCTTGAGTTTTAGACCAGAGGGAGCGATTAAGTGAGAAGAGGTTTTGTGAAACGCGATGATGAACGTGATGAGCTTGATGAACGCGTGATTGATATCTCCCGCGTTGCCAAAGTGGTTAAGGGAGGCAGGCGTTTTGCGTTCCGCGTAACAGTGGTTGTTGGCGATAATGCCGGGAAGGTTGGACTTGGCGTTGGGAAAGCACGTGGCGTTCCAGATGCAATTCGGAAGGCAAACGAGCGCGCTCGGAAGAATATGCAGCCAATTCCGCTGGTTGGAACCACAGTTCCACATGAATTAATTTCCAAACATGGCGGTGCCAAGGTTTTGCTCAAACCCGCTTCGCTCGGTACCGGCGTAAAAGCTGGGGGTCCCGTACGCGCGGTCTTGGAAGTTGCTGGAGTTCGAGATATTCTCACCAAATCCCTGGGCAGCCACAATGTATTAAACGTTGCCAGGGCGACGCTTAAGGGCTTGCTCGAGATGAAGCAAGTGTCGGAAGAGGCCCGCAATAGAGGGAAAGATCCATCCCAATTGATCCCATTCTGGGAGCGAAAGAAAGATGGCTAAACGATCTACAAAGGCGAACAAGTTGAGAATCACACTCGTCAGGAGCCCAATTGGGTATTCAATACGGCAGAAACGAACTGTACTGGCGCTTGGTTTAAAGCGTCTGCGGCAGACGGTCGAACAAGAAGACACGCCTGTGATTCGTGGAATGCTTGCAAAAGTGAGCCATTTGGTAGTGGTGGAGGAGTAGAAACGATATGAAGCTTCACGATTTGAAACCAAGAAAAGGCTCAAAGAAATCTCGTAAGCGTGTGGGTCGCGGGATTTCAGCCGGACAAGGGAAAACAGCCGGACGTGGAACGAAAGGACAGAAGTCGCGATCGGGTTATAGCGGGGGACTTTATCGTCAGGGTGGTAATTTACCCCTTTATAGGAAGCTGCCTTTCAAACGAGGTTTCACCAATATCAACAGGATTGCGTGGTCTGAAATTACCCTTGAGCGATTGGGAGATTTTCCCGCAGATGCCGAGATTTCCCCATCAACGTTGGTTGAAGCAGGCATCCTTCGAAATGCACGTAAACCGATTGTTCTCCTGGGAAGTGGGGAATTGAAAACCCCGTTAAAAGTTCGTCTTCACAGAGTGACTCGAGGTGCACGCGCGGCGGTTGAGGCCGCAGGTGGCTCCGTAGAATTGATTGAGCTTTAGCAGGGTAAATGCGAGATGATGTTCTGTGATTAAGGCTGTGAAGACGATAAAAATGAAATTGAGTATGTTAGTGAGCAGTCAGGAAAGGAAGTTGATATGAAACGCTCAGCGTGGCGCTTCCTGTTCTTATCCACTGAGATTCGAAACCGGTTGTTAATTTCAATCGGTCTGTTGGTGATCTACCGGCTCGCCGCACATGTGCCGGTACCTGGTGTAGATCGAGCCGCCATTGCGCAGATATTCGAGGGTGGTGGTGCAGGGCAAACGATTTTTGGATTGTTGGACCTTCTCTCGGGCGGTACGGCGTCGAACTTTTCAGTTCTCGCCATGGGCGTCTACCCGTATATAACCGCGCAAATTATTCTCCAGCTAGTAGTCCCGATCATCCCTTCATTGCAACAGCGGATGGAGGATGATCCGCGCGAGGGCAGGAAATGGATGGAGAAGTGGACATACCTGTTGGCAGTTCCAATGGCAGCTCTGAACGCTGTTGGTCAGATCCGATTATTCCAGCAATTTGCCCAATCAGGAGACATTATTAACACACCTTTGGGCTTAAATTTATCTACACTCACGATGATCTTAACTATGACCGGTGGGACGATGTTTGCTATTTGGCTAGGCGAACTGATCTCTGAACACGGGATCCGCAATCAAGGTCTCTCGTTGATCATCTTCGCCGGAATTGTTTCTAGGCTTCCTGCAAACTTGGGACGGCTGCTTAGCGATCAAGCGACCCGTCTTCCATTAATGGTATTCATGTCCATCATCATGGTTTTTACGATCTTCGTGATTGTTTATGTGCAAGAGGGACGGCGGCACGTCCCGGTGATGTATCCTGGTCGTCGAGTTGGGAATCGAATGTCGATGCCAGTGAAAGGCACCTTGCCACTGATGGTGAACATGGCTGGAATGATCCCAATCATCTTTGGGCAATCGCTTCTGACTTTCCCGGCTATTGCAGCCCAGTTCTTTGTGACCAACTCGAACGAGACTGTACAGCGTGTGGCGATTTGGATGCAAACAAATTTCGGCGGTGTCGGTGACCTGTATTGGATCCTGTATTTCCTTTTTGTTGTTGGATTTACCTTCTTTTACACAGATATTCTATTCGCCCAACAGAACTATGGCGAAAACCTGAAACGATCAGGTGCACAAATACCCGGGGTCACGAAAGGTGCACCTACGCAACGATATCTTACTAGAGTACTTCGAAGGATCACGCTCGCCGGGGCTTTGTTCTTGGGACTCGTAGCAGTTACACCCTTCCTGGTTGGGTTGATATATCCAGTGGCTGGGGAGCAATCCGGGTTGTTGTTGATTTCTTCTGCGGGGTTGCTCATTGTCGTAGGTGTTATTCGGGACACATATCGAAACATTGAAGCGGAATTAAAATTGAGAGGGTATGACTCCGCAGTCTTGGTCCGATAAATCGACCAATGCTGATCGTGACTGTTGAGTAGATGTTGAAAAAGGGTATCAAGTGATGTCTTGGCAACGCGGCATAAATCTGAAGAGTGAGCGAGAACTCGCGATCATGCGTCGGGCTGGAAGGATTAACGCGCTCGCGCTTCTTGCCGCGATTAAAGTTGCCGAAATCGGTGCGACAACGGCCGAAATTAACGCGGCTGCGGCCAAAGTGCTTGAAAATCACGCCGTAAAACCTGCGTTTTTAGGGTATCCAGGTGCGTACCCGTTCCCTGCTGTGACGACAATTTCAATTAATGAGGAATTGGTGCATGGCATTCCTGGTGACCGAAAGCTGCAGGAGGGTGACATCGTTAGCATTGACTGCGGATCAATCATCGAAGGCTTTGTAGCTGACTCTGCGCTCACAATAGGCATAGGCCGAATTTCACCTGAAGCACAAGAGCTCATCGATACAACCATGAATGCATTGTTCATTGGAATTGATCAAATGCAGATTGGAAATAGGACAGGGGATATTTCTTCCGCCATACAGTCCTTTGTTGAGGGAAAAGGGTTTAATGTAGTTCGTGAGTACACTGGACATGGTGTGGGAAGAAATATGCATGAAGACCCTCAGGTTCCCAATTACGGGACTGCTGGTAAGGGTATTGATTTAAGGCAGGGGATGACAATTGCATTAGAGCCAATGGTCCTTGCTGGAGTGATGGAAACCAGGGTTCAGAAGGATCAATGGACCGTTTCATCGAAGGATAGCAGCCTCACTGCACATTTTGAACATACTGTTGCAGTAACGCGGAACGGACCAGAAATCCTCACAACCCTTGATCCTGATCTGGACGGGCCTGAAGCGTTCCGATATAATGGCTATTTTGTGGGTCGCGCTCAGCCCGCACAGGAATAAAGGAGAAGACTGCTATGAAGGTATCTTCATCAGTCAAACGTCGGTGTCCGAAATGTAAAGTTGTTCGTAGACGGGGCAAAGTTTACATAATTTGTGAGAATCCTCGCCACAAACAAAGACAAGGATAGAACTATGGCACGTATTGAAGGTGTAGATCTGCCGCGGAACAAGCGCATTGAAATTGGATTGACGTATATCCTTGGGATCGGGAAATCCACCGCGCGTGATGCGTTGAGTTCCGCACGCATCGACCCAAATACCAAGGTAATCGACCTCACCGAGGATGAAGTTACCGCTTTGCGTGATTACATATCACAAAACTTAACCGTTGAGGGTGATTTGCGTCGCGAAGTACAAATGAACATCAAGAGAATGATTGATATCGGATGCTACCGAGGTTTACGACATCGGCGCGGACTTCCGGTAAGAGGCCAACGAACTCGTACGAACGCTCGGACGCGAAAAGGCCC
>SDBS01005340.1_pt1 | contig 12541 bp, 6 predicted proteins | sample 2277091 | NCBI WGS metagenome assembly SDBS01 (sample SAMN10404972, study PRJNA504765) | marine sediment metagenome | isolation source: marine sediment core GS10_PC15, 163 cmbsf | place: Arctic Ocean: Southern Knipovich Ridge | collected 2010 | reverse complement strand
CTGATCGACACCTACCCCGCCACTCAGGACTGCAATTCCAAGGCCGTGTTCGACCTTATGGTGCGTGACATGGTCACGAAAAAGTAGACCGTAACCTCAGTTATCTGTCCCCCACAGTCTCCTTGACCAGGAGCCCATCGTCCTATGCTGGGTCAAGGTCATTGATTCCCCTGTGCTGGTTGTGATAAGTTCGTTCTGATTAGCCTAAGGAGAGAAGAATGAGCCATACAAAAAGGAGTTTTCTGCTTATCACGACCGCGGTCTGTTTCGTGTTCTGCCTGGTCATGCTAAACGGCCAGGATCAGGCCGAAAAAGACAATGAGGCGAGATACTGGACCGTTCCCGGATACCGGCACGGCCCCAGTTTTTTCCCACGCAGCAATTATGCAGAGACAGAACCCCTTGAGAAAGGGGTCATGGATTTCAAGCATTACCACACTTACAAGGAAATGGTCTGGTGGTTCAAGAAATGGGCCGAGGAATATCCCGACCTGGTGGACCTGTATGTGGCGGCCGAGAGCTTCGGGGGCATACCCATCTACCAGCTCACGGTCACCAACAAGAAGACCGGAAAGGACACGGACAAGCCGGCCATGTTCATCGACGGGAACCGCCACAGCGGCGAGGTGACGGCAGCGGAATCCGCCTTCTGGATGCTGCATCACATGGTGACCAGCTATGGATCGGATCCTGAGATAACACGCCTGCTGGACAATTTCACGTTCTATTTCCGGCCCAAGAACAACCCGGACGGGAGCCTGCTCTACCTCATGACCGCCCAGACACTGAGGAGCACGATCCGCCCCTATGACAATGACCTGGATGGTCTCCTGGACGAAGATCCGGCCGAGGACCTGGACGGGGATGGATGGAGCCGACAGATGCGCATAAAAGTCGAAAAAGGGAAAGGCACCCATACCCTCGATCCCCGGGATCCCCAGGGCCGCCTGATGAAGCCGGCGCCCAAGGGAGAAGGGATCTACAACGTGATGTCCGAAGGCATAGACAACGACGGGGACGGCAGGGTCAACGAGGACGGGATCGGCGGGCTCGACCTGCACCGCAACTATCCCGAGAACTGGAGGCCCATGGCCGAGAACGAGAAGACAGGCCGGGGCTTCACTCAGCGCGGGGCCGGAGCCTATCCCCTGTCCGAGGTGGAGACGCGCTCCCTGGTGGTCTTCCTGCTCGAACACCCGAACATCTCCGTCATGAACACCATGGACACCACAGTCCCCATGCACCTGAGGCCCCCGTCTACCTCCCCCAGCGAAGAGCGCATGTACCCCGAGGATCTCGAGCTCTACAAATATTTCGATAAAAAAGGAAAGGAACTGTCCGGATACGCGAGAGCCGGAGATGTGTACCAGGACTACGGCCGCGGCCGGCCGCTCTTCGGGCACAGCCCGGATTTCGGGTACTGGTACTACGGCGCCATATGGTACGGCGACGAGCTCTGGAATGGAGGCAGGATAGGAGACTACGATAACGACGGCACCCAAGACGAATGGGACCGGCTGCAGTTCAACGACAAGGAGCTGGAGACCAGCCGCTTCCAGGAATGGACCAAGGCCATGCACCCGGTCTATGGCGAGGTCGAGGTCGGGGGCTGGGACGGGAAATTCTACCGCCAGAATCCGCCTCCCGAGCTATTGGAAGAATGGGCCATCAAAGAGGCCCGTTTCAACCTCATGTTGGCCAACAGTCTTCCCCGGATTGTGATGGCAGAGCCCAAGATAAGCGAAAAAGACGGCGAATACACCATAGAGGTGGAAGTCGAGAACCAGGGCTACCTGCCTACCGCGTTGAAACAGGCCCAGTTGGTCAAGATGGTCATGCCTGATCGGATCACACTGGAGTTTCCCGAGGGCATGCTCCCGAGGCGCATGGAGAGAGGGAGATTCGGCGGAATGTACGGATACGGACGAGGGCAGCAGACCCAGGAACCTCAGGAAGAAGCAAAAGTCGAGATCATAGAACCGAAGGGAAGCCGGCCCTATGTCGAGATCGGCCGCATCCCTGGTAATGACAAAGCTAAAGTTACATTCAAGCTCAAATTCAACGGCATCGCCGGAACGGAATGCACTGTCAAGTACACCTCTACACGTGGAGGTGTCATATCCAAAAAGATAAAAATCGGAGATTGAGAAAAAAAGGAATTTTTTCGACAGAGAAAACGACTTTACTTGTGTCGTTCTGATTCATACAATGTTTAGCATTAGCATGGGTATCCCTGCAGTACCCACACCCGAAAAACGGAGGAACAAATGAAAAAAAATTGGCACAGACTCTCTATTTGCCTGCTGGCGGTTTTTTTGGCCAGTTCCGGCTGCGCTCAGAAGACGGAGACTGCCGGGGAATTCAAGATCGACTACGCAAAGTATACCCTGGACAATGGGCTGGAGGTCATTCTGCATGAGGATCGATCCGATCCCATCGTGGCTGTGGCGCTCCAGTTTCATGTCGGCTCCAATCGTGAGGATCTGGGCCGCACCGGATTCGCTCACCTGTTCGAGCACATGATGTTCCAGGAATCTCAGCATGTGGGACAGGACCAGTTCTTCAAGAAGATCCAGGCGGCTGGGGGCACCCTGAATGGAGGAACCAGCAGGGACGGTACCATCTATTTCGAAGTCCTGCCTAAGAATGCCTTGGAACTGGCGCTCTGGCTGGAATCGGACCGTTTGGGTTATCTGCGCAGCACCATCACCCAGGAAGCCTTCGCCAACCAGCAGGGTGTAGTGAAAAATGAAAAGCGCCAGGGTGTGGACAACCGACCCTACGGCTATACGAGCTACATCATAGGTAAACTGCTCTACCCGGAGGGCCATCCCTACAGCTGGCAGGTGATCGGCTCCATGGAGGACCTGAACAACGCCACCCTGAGAGACGTCCATGGGTTCCATGAGAAATGGTATCGCCCCAACAACTGCACCCTGGTCGTAGCTGGAGATTTTGATGTAACCGAGACCAAGGCCCTGATCGAGAAATATTTCGGGGAGATTCCGGGAGGCAGTAAGCTCAGGGCGTCCAAACCGATGCCCGTCACCCTGGAGGCTTCAAAGCTGGCATTCCATGAGGATAACTTCGCACGCTCCCCGGAGATCAGCATGGTGTTCCCCACCGTGGAAGAGTACCACGCTGACTCCTATCCTTTGAGTTTCCTGGGCCGGCTTTTATCCTTCAGCAAGAAGGCCCACATGTACCAGGTCATTGTGGAAGAGAGGAAACTGGCACCCCGGGCATCCGGATATCAGAGGAGCAGTGAAATCGCAGGAGAATTCCAGATCAGGATCCGTACGTTTCCAAAAGTCAATCTCAACGATGTCAAAGCCGCCATTGCCGAGACATTCGAAAGATTCGAGGCCGAATCCTTCTCCGATCAGGATGTGGAACGGATCAAGGCCGGAATAGAGACCGGCTTCTACAACAGGCTCTCCAGTATCCTCATGAAATCATTTCAGCTGGCCAGTTACAACGAATATGCCGGCTCCCCTGATTATCTCGTCACAGACCTGGAAAAGATCCAGGCCGTGACCAAAGAGGACATCCTGCGTGTCTATGAAAAATACATCAAGGACAAGCCCTACGTCATGACCTGTTTTGTCCCCAAAGGCCAGACAGACTTAGTGGTCGAAGGTGCAGAGAGATTCCCTATCGCAGAAGAAAGCATCACGGCCGAAGAAACCACGGCCGCACCGGATGAAGAATTCACGGTAGAACCAAGTCCCTCCTCATTCGACCGCAGCATAGAGCCCAATGTGGGATCCGATCCGGATATAATCCTCCCGACGGTGTGGCAGGAAACTCTAAGCAGCGGCTTGAGGCTTTACGGCATCGAACAGCATGAGCTTCCCCTTATCCAATTCTCTATGACTTTAAAAGGCGGTCAGTTATTAGATGATTTTGAGAAAGTCGGCGTAGCTAACCTGGTAAGCGACCTTCTCATGGAAGGCACACAGAACAAAACCCCAATCGAGCTGGAAGAGGCCATCGATGATCTGGGGGCCAGCATCACGATGTATACGGGACGGGAGTCTATAACCATCCGCGCCAACTGTCTATCCTCCAAATTTGCCGATGTCTACGCACTTGTCGAGGAGATCCTGCTGGAGCCCCGTTGGGACGCCAAGGAATTCGAGCGCGTGAAGAGAGAAACCCTGGAGTCCATAAACCGCAACAAGGCCAATCCCAATGCCATCTCCGCAAACGTATTCAATGATCTCGTATACGGGGAGAAACACATCTTCCGCTATCCCGTAATCGGCACCACGGAATTCGTGGAAACCATCACCCTGGATGACCTCAAATCCTATTACGATAAACACTTCTCTCCTTCCGTGACTCACTTGGCCATCGCGGGAAATATCTCGCAGGCGGAAGCCGTACGGCGCTTCAAATCCCTGGAGGCCAAATGGGAGGCCAAGGATGTGGTCTTTCCTGAGTATCCGCTCCCTAAACCGAGGGATAGGGCCATGGTATGTTTCGTGGACGTTCCCGATGCCAAACAGTCCGTCATCCGGATCGGCTACCTTGGTCTGGCATACACGAATGCGGACTATTACCCGGCCTATGTCATGAACTACAAACTCGGAGGCAGCTTCAACAGCATCGTCAACATGATCCTCCGGGAGGAGAAGGGCTATACCTACGGCGCCCGTTCCGGTTTCAGCGGCACCCACATCCCGGGACCCTTTTCAGCTTCGTCTTCCGTGCAGTCTCGGGTCACGTTGGAGTCAGTCCAGATCTTCAAGGATTCGATGACTGGCTACCGGGATGGGATCTCGGCCGAAGACCTGGAGTTCACCAAGGGCGCCCTGGTCAAGTCCAATGCGCGCCGTTTCGAGACGCTGGGGGCCTTGATCGGCATGCTGAATACCATGGGCAATTATGGTTTCCCAGCAGACTACATCAAGAAACAGGAAGACTTAGCCAGGAACATGACCCTGGACCGGCATAAAGAGCTGGCACAGAGATACATCGAGCCGAACAAGATGATCTACCTGGTGGTGGGTGATGCCGCCACCCAGATGAAAGGGCTGGAACAACTGGGGCTGGGAAAACCCGTACTGATCGAGAATAAATAATTCGTGGCCGCTGCGGCGCCTCTCACTCGTACCGCAGGCTGTCCGCCGGGTTGGCCGTGGCCGCCCTGACCTGGCATCCGTCGTCCGACTCCGCCCTGGGATGGACTCCGGACGGCAGAGGGATCCTGTTCGCCTCCGGCAGGACCGCTTACTCCCGGTTTGTTGAGCTTTTCACCGTGAACCTGGACGGCGGCTATGTGTCATCTCCCAGTTCCGATGTATGGAGCCCCGACGGCCATTGTATCGCGGAGAACATCGGGATTATCCCGGACGTGGAGGTGGAGCTCGACCCCGAGCTGGTCAGGCAGGGTAAGGATCCCCAGCTGGATAAGGCCATAGAGATCGTGATGGACGAGCTGGCCAGGAATCCCCTGCCCAAGCCCAAGAGGCCGGCTTATCCCGATCATCACAAGAAAAAGTGACGGATGACCCTTACCGCATCAAGGCATTGAACAGCAGCTTGTAAGTGCCGTGGGCCTGGCTGCGGTGCTGGGTCCGGAACCCGATCAGGATCACTTCCCCTTTGCCGTGTTGGGCGGATATCATGGCCGCCTTTCCCGACAGGTACTTTTCCCCGATCAGCCATCCGCTCTGCAGGATGTCCCTGTCCACGAAGCGGACCAGGGTTCGGTAATCCTCGTTGTGCTGGCCTGGGGTGACCTCGAAAGCCAGGCTGCCGTAGAATACCACAAAGCCCGCTTCCGGCATTCCATACGCCAGCGGATGGTGGTTTTCGAACGAGACCCGGAGCGTGGAACCGGCACAGTAGAACTCCTGAGGAGGGAGGCCGGCCGCAACTCTGCGGACGTTCAGCCCGAATTTCTCGATGGCGAAGCCGCAGGCTTCGGCAAAAGTGATCAGCGTACCGCCCTCCCGGACAAAGGTTTTGAGGGCCGCGACTCCTTCACTCCCGATGCCACTCCTGTATTCGGGCGGGACCGCCGTGGAGACATACCTCCGGGCATTGGGCGGGATCTGACCGGTTATCATGCCGCTGGAGTCGCTGGGCAGGATGATGACATCGTAGTTTTTGATGAGGCCGCCCTTCTTGATCTCCGCGTCCTTGAGCGAGGTGTACGGGAACGCGAACTGCTCCAGCACAAAACGGGTCCAGCCTTCGTCCATGTTACCGCCCCAATAGCGGTGATACATGCCGACTCGCATGCGTGTGAGGTGGTGGATTCCTTTTCCGGGAACATCCTCAATGGCCTTGAAACCGACCCCGGTTTCCTGTGCAACATCCCTCAGGACCTCCTCAGAGACGCCTGAGAGGACAAAGTCACCGGGCCGAAGCCCCAGGGTCGCTTTGTCGATCCTTTGGACCTCTACGCCTTTGTCGAGCAGAAGGTTCACGGCCTTGAAGCCCGCGTTCAGGCGCCCGTCGAGCACATAGAACGATCCGCCGGCATCGACCTTGCCTGAGACCTTCACCCCATCGGTCAGTACCTGGAAATCGCCATCGACCGATTCGTCGATCGGATCCACCCGCACGCCCATGAACTCGGCCATGGTGTGGGTGGCCAGGTCATACGGGCGCAGCGGTGTGCCGTCCCGGTCGCGCGTCCAGTCGTTGTCGGCATAGAAAGTCCTGCCGAGGAGGTTGCGGATGAGGCCCATCTTGGGCTGGGCCAGGGAGATGAGCACGGCCCCCCGGGGATAGGTCACGCCGCCGGCCGTGAAATCTGCCCGGGCCTGCCGGATCTCGATCCCGGACTGCAGCAGCGTGTTGACCATCTTGACCGCGGTCAGCGGGTCATGCTGTTGGGTGGGTATGACATACGCCTTGGGTGAGCCCTCGGCGCCCCGCTTGGTCTGCCGCTTGGCTTTCAGATAGGCGTTCCAGAGCACCGTCTCCTTGTTGCGGGCCGCGAGGTCCAGCAGGGCCCAGGCCGAGATCTTCTTCTGTTCCACGATGTCCCGGAGCCTCCACCAGCCGCCCGGCCAGGGATTGGGAAAGGTGCTTTGGGCTTCATACTCGGGGAAAGCCCGTGCGCCCCCACGAAGCTGCTCGGGGTGGATGTACAGTGGGGTAGCCAGCTTCGCGCTGGCCGACTCGGTCAGCATGCCGGCTATGTTGTGGAACGGGGTGATCCAATGCCAGCCGAAATGGCCCCGTCCGGGATATTGGGCCGCATTCAGTATGCCGGATTTGCCGTTTTCTTCCAGCTTGTAGGCGATGTGAGCGCCGTACCAGCTCATCTCCCTCCAGACCAGGGGATCAGCATAGGGACGTATGGGCTCGCAGTAGGGCGGCACATAGAATCGGGCGCCATAGCTCCCCATGTGGTGGTGATCGATGTAGGCCTGCGGGGGCCAGTCCCGGTACATGATCTGGGCCGCATACACCGATTCGATCATGTTGAGGAAGTCACCGTCCCGGTTGTTGTCATGGCCCACGTACTTGTGGTAGAGCCAGGGAAGGCCGGCCCCCTCGTATTCCGTGCCCACGGTCTCGCGGTACCAGTCCGTGACCATGATCTGCCCGTCCGGGTTGAAGCTGGGAATCATGCAGAAGATCACGTTGTCCAGGATGCGCCGCGTTTCTTCATCCGTGCGGGAGAGAAGGTCATAGGTGAGCTCGACCGCCATCTGTGTCCCCCCGATCTCGGTGGCGTGCAGGCTCATGGACTGGCAGATGACGGCTTTTCCCTCATTGACGTATTCTTTGATCTCCGCTTCGGCGATGCCCCTCGGGTCGCTGATCCGGGCGTTCACAACCCGCAAGCGCTCCAGGTCGGACATGTTGCTTGGGGCGGTGATGATCACGAAAAGGAAAGGATTCCCCATAGTGGCCGGCCCCATGTCGATGACCTTGATCGCGTTGCTTTCACGCTCCATGAGCTTGAAATAGTCGACGATCCGGTCCCAGCGGGCTATCTTGCGGTCGGCGCCCATCTGGAAGCCGAAAAACTCCTCGGGCGAAGTGATCGTGTTTTGAGCACCTGCTGTGGGGGCCAACAGCCCCAGGACCAGAAAGCACAGGGCAAAGCGGGAAACCAGGACCTTAAGACGGCAGTTATTCGACATCATTCTCTCCTCCTCGATAGGACTGTCCCCATTATCTCAAAACGGAGCGTCCCGTCAAACGAAATGATGATAACCTCATTGCCAAGCTCCAGCTCAGAAGCAGCCCTCGTGTTTTTAAGAATGACCGGATGTACACAGTAGAAGAGAACGAAGACGGCTTCCACGTGGTCAAGCGCTACCGGATCGGCTGGAATCTGCAGTGAGACCTGTGGTATCCTGATGCCTCACCCGTATCCAAGGAGGCATCTGAATGAGTTTGACACGCGAAGACATCCTCAGGATATTCAAAGACAGCGAGGCCCTGCTCGAGGGCCATTTCATCCTCACCTCTGGGGTCCACAGCGGCTCGTATTTCCAGTGCGCCAAGGTGTTCCAGTATCCCTGGCATGCCGAGACCCTGTGCCGTGAGATCGCCGACCATTTCCGTGACGTGAAGATCGATGTAGTGGTGTCGCCTGCGATCGGAGGGATTGTACTCGGGCAGGAGATCGCCCGGCTCCTGGGAGTCCGATCGATTTTTGCAGAGCGGAAGGACGGACAGATGACGCTCAGGCGCGGGTTCGAGATCCACGCGGGTGAAAGAGTGCTGCTGGCCGAGGATGTCACGACCACAGGCGGCTCTGTCAAGGAAGTGAAACTGGAGGTCGATGCGGCGGGAGGCAATGTCGTGGCCGTCACGGCGGTCGTCGACCGCAGCGGCGGCCATGCGGCGTTCGGTGTCCCCTACTTCTCGCTCTTCCAGATGGAAGTCACCAATTACGAACCAGAAACCTGTCCCCTGTGTCGGGCCGGGGGCACGGCCGTCAAGCCGGGAAGCCGAAGCCTGAAATAAACGGCGGAAGCTGCTGGAATTCCTTTGATTGACACATCTTACCCCCTATGCTATAAAATCATCATTAGTTGGGGCTCATATTTTAACAGGGCTTTTCATCTGTTTTAACAGGACTTATTCAGGAAATAAGCGGGCAGGATAGAGCGTGGAAGAATCTCATAAACGCATCAAACATTTCGAGATTCTGAGGATGATCGGCAAGGGCGGGATGGGCGAGGTTTTCCTGGCCCAGGACACCATCCTCGACCGCAAGGTCGCCATCAAATTCCTGCCTAAAGACCTCCAGAACGATCTTTCCTTCCGTGAGAGGTTCTTTCGCGAAGCCAAGGCAGCCGCCTCCCTGGATCACCCGTACATATGTAAGATTTACGAGACCGGTGAAGTCGAGACAAATGCCTATATCGTCATGGAGTTTATCGAGGGCAAGAGCCTGAAGGCGCAGATGGACGAAGATCCCCTCGCCTTGAAAGACATCATCCGCGTCACCGCGGAGATCGCAGAAGCCCTGGAAAAAGCCCATGAGAACAAGATCGTGCACCGCGACCTGAAGCCCGCCAACATCATGATCACCCCGCAGGGGCATGTCAAGATCATGGATTTCGGGCTGGCCAAGAAGGTCATCTCCCGGGAGGATGTCGCTCGAGCAGAGAAAAAGACGGCTGCTGAGGTGAAATCATCATTGCCCTCAGAAGGCGACGACATGACCCAGACGATCGGGACGGATCCGTCCGAGAGCCAAGCCGCAACGATCGCCGAGCAGGCGGATATCGAAAAAACCCTGCTGGACACCTCAGAAATCCACGACACCTCATATACCGGAAGCACGGATTTTTCCAGTGTCGGCCTCCAGTCCGACCTGACCCAATACGGGGCCTTGGTCGGAACCCTGGCCTATATGTCCCCCGAGCAGGCCCTGGGGAATGAGGTCGATGTGCGCAGCGACATCTTCGCCCTGGGTGTGATGCTGTATCAGATGATCGCCAAGAAACACCCCTTCCTGAGGAAAAATCCTCGCAAGACCATCGACGCCATCGTCCATGATCCCCCGCCCCCGCTCAAGATCAAGCCGAAGAAACTGGTCTCGGGGCTGGCCCCGATCCTCAAGAAAGCCCTGGCCAAGGATGTGGATCACAGATACCAGGGCGTCAAAGACTTTCTGAACGATTTGCAGAAGATGCAGCGGGTGCTGCGCATCGGGAGTCCCCTGTTTTATCTGAGCAAGCCGGCCATGGCCTCGCTGGCCGCGCTGCTCGTCGTACTCACGGTTGGCACATTCTGGCTGGCACGGAGAGGGCGCGTAAGCGCTTCCATGCTCGACCGGGAGCCCATATCCGTGCTCGTTGCCGATTTTCAGAATATGACCGGGGATTCCGTGTTAGATGGTACCGTCGAACAGGCGCTGAACATCGGCCTGGAAGGAGCCTCCTTCATATCCATATTCGAGCGGCCGGAGGCCCGGGAGATCGCGCTTGAGGTGTACCCGGATTCCGGAGGACGGTTGGACACACAGACCGCTCAGCTGGTAAGCGCCAGAGAAGGGATCAATAAGTTTATATCGGGCTCTATCGAACCCAGAGGAGATGGATTCAGGCTGCAGGTGAGTGTCCGGGATCCGGTGGATCTCGAGGATGTGAGGCAATATAACAAGAACTTCAAAAGCAGAGAGGACGTCCTCAATGCGGCAGCCTGGATGGCTAACAAGGTCCGCTCCGGCCTTGGTGATGTTTCTGCCGATCCCAACCAGGCATTCAGCGGCGAAACCTACACGACATCATCCCTGGAAGCCATGAACGCCTATACGAAAGCCCAGGAGCTGTACGGCGAGGGCAAGGAAGAAGAATCTATCATCGAATATCTCCGGGCCATCGAAAAAGATAAGGATTTCGGACGGGCATACGTATCTTTGGGCATGGTCTACAGGAACCGCGGCCAGTACGAAGAATACAAGGCTTATTTGCAGGAAGCCCTGTCCCGTATCGACCGCATGTCTGAGCGCGAGAAACTTCGGACGCGCGCGGTCTACGCCCTGGATACCGGGAAAATTCAACAAGCGATTAACGAGTGCAGCGAATGGGTGGAAAAGTTTCCCGCCGACGCCATCGGATTTTCCAACCTCGCGATGGCTCATTTTTATGCGCGTGATTACGAGCAGGCCAAGGAGATGGGACAGCGGGCTGTGGAGCTTAACCCCAGAAAAATCCAGATCCGCTTCAACTTCAGCTGGTTCGCCCTGGCTGCCAGCGATTTCGAGTCCGCCGCACAGGAGGCCCAGACCATTATTGAGGGAAAACCCGATTTTTACGAGGGCTATGTGGTGCTGGCCCTGTCCGAACTGGCCCAGGGGAATGTCAACGAATCGATCCGGGTCTACAGTGATCTGCGCGAGATCAATCCTGCCGGAGAAGCCCTGGCCGTGCTCGGCCTGGCAGATGTGGCGCTATATGAGGGACGCCTGTCCGATGCCGTCCAGATTCTCGAAGAGGCGCTGGCAGAGGACCGGAAGGAAGACCAAACCTATTATCTTGCCAACAAATGGTCCCTCCTGGCAGAGGCCTTGGTTCTGAAGGGAGATACTGAGCGAGCGATCGAGGCCGCGGATGAGGCCCTTTCGTCAGGACATAATCCCGCGGTGATGTTCATGACGGCTCGGATTATTATGCTAGCCGGCGAGGGAGACCGGGCGCGTTCTGTGGCCGAGGAAATGAACCAACGCCTCGAGCCGGAGCCCAAAGCCTATGCCAAGCTGATCGAGGGTGAGTTGAGCAGGCTGGAGGGAAATCTCCCGGAAGCCATCTCCAAATTCCAGGAAGCCCAGGCCCTTCTAGATACCTGGATCGGGCGCTGCATCCTGGGCAGGGCTTTCCTCGAGATCAAGGAATATCCGGATGCCCATACTGCGCTGGATTCGTGTTTGACACACAGAGGTGAAGCCGCTTCCGTGTTTTCCGATGACACGCCCACGTATCACTTTGTGGCGGCGATCCATTATTACCTGGGAAGGGCGCAGGAAGGGCTCGGCAGTGCCGCGGCAGCAGAATCTTATCAGAATTACTTAACTATCAAAGAAAGGGCGGATTGGGACGATCCCTTGATCACAGACGCCCGCCAGCGGCTCGAAAACCGCTGAGCTTCCTAGTCTTCTCTACTCCACTTCCTATCTGTCGAATTTCACGGTGAGTATGTGACTGATCCTATCCTGTAAGCTGAAGCCAGTTACATATAGGCCCGTGGTGTTCAATGACATTCCAGTGACGATCTGATCGCCCGCGACCAGATCCGCAGGGAGAGGATAGCGCGCGAACCAGAGGATCCCTCCTGTAATCGGATCCAGCTTTAGAATTAGGAAATCCTTACCTTCGGATGCTGTGCTAATATATCCAGCCGCCAGGAGTTGACCGGAATCATCATCATAGGCGATCGTAATTCCCGCATCATTCCCAGCAATACCTTCGAATCCGGATTGTTCCCAGTTCGGTGTTCCGTCACTGTCGTACCTTAACGTTGTGAAAAGGCCTCCATCTAAACCAAAAGTCTGTCCTGTGATGTACGCGTTTCCGGAATCGTCGATGGAAATGGACCTTGCCACGTCGTTTCC
>SDBS01005339.1_pt1 | contig 12544 bp, 14 predicted proteins | sample 2277091 | NCBI WGS metagenome assembly SDBS01 (sample SAMN10404972, study PRJNA504765) | marine sediment metagenome | isolation source: marine sediment core GS10_PC15, 163 cmbsf | place: Arctic Ocean: Southern Knipovich Ridge | collected 2010 | reverse complement strand
CATGTTGTACTCTTTCTGGTAGATGAAGAAGAGAAGCTCCCCCATCTTCTTGGTGGCCGGGATGTACCGGTCTGACCTTGCCCATAAGAATTCTTCCTCCTTGACATTTGAGCCATTGAGGTGAAAAACCGACTTTCTTTAAGTTATCATAAATTTTATTCATTGAAGATAAAATCAGAAAAATCTTTCACGTCGGGCTTTAAAATCATAATAAATTCATTTACTTGCTCTAATTTCTCTAACTATAATATCAACCAAACTATCTTCATCCATTTCCTGAGACTTATATAATTCCTCTGGTCCTGCCGAACCTCCATAATTAGTGATACCTATCCGTTTGAAACGACAATGAACTTGCTTTTCGGCCAAAAAAGTGCCTATGATGGCTCCTATCCCCGTCCTGATATTATGGTCTTCATAAGTAACAACGATTTTTGTTCTTGCTGCACAGAGGACCTTTTCCTCATCAATGCTCAAAGGACAGGACAAATTGAGTATGGCTACGTTATATCCTCTGGTTTTGAGTTTGCTCCACGCTTTCACTGCGTAATGAACCATTGACCCATACGTTATTATAGCCGCATCAGTTCCATTTCTTATCCAATCCGCTTTTCCATATTCAAATTCGTAATTCTTGTCAAAAAGAGGATTGCCATCCCCAGAAAGAAGTATCGGATATTTGGAGCGTCCCATCGCCAAAAGAAAATTACCCGGGGTAGAGGCAATATATCTTGTAGTCCGATCAGTCTGGTTAGTATCCGCCGGAATAATCACTTTATATCCAAATAAGTTTGAGATTATACCTAAATAATCAATACACTGATGTGTTTTCCCATCTTCTCCAACCTCCAGCCCATTATGAGTACATATTAACTTCAACGAGGTTCCATTAATATCATTCAGTCTTTGTTGGTTGTAAGTTTCGTCAATCCCAAATACCCCGAAGTCAGCAAAGAAGGTTAAAATACCACACTTTGATAGTGCACCTGCGATGGTAGCTGTATTATGTTCCTGAATCCCCCCCTGGATAAAATTTGCTGGATATTTTAAGGCGAATTGCTTAATCTTAACCGAAGCCATTAAATCACAATCAAGAACTACAAGCGGGACTTTTCCCGAATGAATATTTGCCTCCGCGATATCAAGAAGTGCCTGTCCAAATGCCGACCTATTATCCATAACGGTTCCAGGGCCGTGTATGCGAGGTGTTCCAATATTCACTTTTCTTTCAATTACTTCACTTTTTCTTGATAAACTTTCATTTAAAGGTTTCAGCTTTTTAGTTTTTGAACCATTCCTTATCCCTGGATCAAATTTCATATCCGTGGACAATCCCAGCTCGGCAAGCCCCTCTTTACATTTCTTAACATTGAGCACGGACCCATGATATTTCCCCTGATTTTCCATAAAAGATATTCCTTTGCCCATTATAGTATGTGCTAATATTAGAGTCGGATTCTCTCTTTTTCTGTGGCATAGACGTAACGCGTGGTATATTTCTCTATGGTCGTGTCCGTTTATCTCCCTTACCTTCCATCCATTTACAGCATAAACTTGAGCAAAATTCTGGGGCATCACATCTTTTATTGCTCCGCTCGCCTGAACGCCATTATTATCAATAATAATTGTAAGATTATTAAGTTTATACTTTACGGCAAATCTCTGCGCCTCACTTATTTCCCCTTTCTGCTGCTCACCATCTCCCATAACAACAAAGACGTGACTCTTATGTCGTAAATAACGGGAGGCAAGAGCAAACCCACATCCCACTGAAAGCCCCTGTCCAAGATTACCACTTGTCCAATCTATCCCAGGAACTCTATTTTCGATATGGCCTTCATATATACTACCCATTCTCCTAAAAGTTGCTAATGCCTGATCAATGTCAAAAAAACCTGTTCTGCCTAAAGCGGCATAAACTGCCGCTGCTGTATGTCCATGGCTCACTACGATACGGTCCCTCTCCGGAGCACTCGGATCTTCAGGATCTACCATGGCACAAAGCCAAAGAATAAGGTAGATATCTATCGAGGAGAGGGAACCTCCAGGATGTCCTGAACCGGCAATGGTTGTCATCTTCAAAATATCTCCCCGCGCGACTCTTGCGAGTTCTTGTATTTGTTTAATATCACCACTACTTAAATCTCTCTTTTTAAATTCTCGTAAGTTCAACTCTCTACATTCCATTAAAAATCCCTTTATATAAGCTCAGGCGCTATCTATCCTCTTTCCTGAAGAACAGCAAAACTAAATCTACCTCCTGTTTTAATACCTATCAACACAGATTCTCCTTGTGGGCTAACCACTCACCCACACATTTTCGAACTTGAGTAACAACGCGCTGAGCAGTCTTAATAGCATCACGTTTAAGTATAATGTTTTCTCCTTTATTGGTCATAGCAATGCTATCAACGAAATATGGAACTACCATGACACCACGAAAATCTCTCACCTGCGAAAATAGCCGACTATAATAGCCTTCCACATCTTCAGGCACGGTGTCTTGAATCTGTAGTGGTATTCGACTACCTAGACGTTCTCGTAAAACTCTAAATGTTTTTACATCACCCATAGGTGAATTATTAATTGCACGCAGTCCTTTAATTTTTAAGAAATTTACAATTTGATGTGAGCCATTACCGCAGTAGTGAATTGTGCCACCGTCAAAAGCTTCAAAGATACGCGAAAGATGGGGAACTACAAACTCCTCGTATAGCTTTGGTCCCACCATTGTTAAGTCATCATCAGATTCCCAAATGCCAATGCCCGGAGGAGACCATATCCCTTCCAAGCCATTGCCTTGATCCAACGGCTCGCCTATGTGTTTCTTCTCAACTCGCACCCACTCAATAAAGGCATCAGTCACCAAATCGAAGAGTTCAAGAACCATCTTTGGTTCCTCATACATCCATATATAAAGCTGCGCTTGACCACACATCTGCCCTAGCGTATCCAAGGGTCCTTGCATATCAGTAAGTCCCACTGGAACATCGCTATGGACACGCATGTAGTCAATAGTTTCAAGGACAAGCGGCATTTGACCATCTCGATATGGCTCAGGCATTTTAATCTTAGCAACATCAGCTACGGTCTTTATACACGGGGCAGCGACTGCTGGGTCGGTACCACTCTCCTCGGCGGAACTGATTGGACAACCAAATGCTGAAGCTAGAACTCCAGTGCCATACCAAGGCATAAGATAAGGAACATAGTCATCTTGAATGTTGACCAGATGCTTTTCAATGCTCCGTACCTGCCACTCGGTCATACTGACCGGATTTGTAAAGTAGTCTTTAGGCTTAGTAGTTGAACCAAAATTAGGATACGAAGGAGCATTAATTGAAATTGGTACATCTTCGGGAGAGGTCACTTCAGTTAAGTTAAAGGCTCGCTCAATCTTGGTCCGTCTTTCAGCTAGGTTAACTCCTTGCCATTCCGCTAATTCCTTCATTGGATTATTCTCCGCTACATTCATTAATAATGCCAAATACTAAAACACAAGAAACAAGAAAATGAAGAAAGATAAAGAATTTACGAGATATTTTCATTCCTCCCCTCTCTCGTCATATTCAACATTCAATTATACACAAGTTTTGGGAAGGTTCTTTGCCTTATCAGCGGCGGAGGCAGCACCGGAAGCATAACCATCAGCCCTTATCTCATCGGCATAGCTCTGGGCAATCGGTGCTCCCCCAATCATTACCTTGACGTTATCTCTTACACCACTTCCCTCTAAGGCCTTGATGACGTCCTTCATAGAGGCCTATTATTTGGGCCTTTTTCTCCTTGGCGGTTTGGACAAACTTCTCAGGAGAGACATCTACTCCTAAATCAACTATATTATTTACAGGTTCTTTTTTATGAAAATAAAAGAGATTCACCCCGCTCATCGTCGAAGACACAAACTAAGGTGCAGAAAACAAATCTGGAGAACCCACGCTAGGAGTATGGCGCGTCTATGTTATGAAATAATTTAATGCTGCAACCAAAAGATCCCATAAGATTACAGCTCTATATCCAGTACCTCGTTCATATTCTCCCAAATTTTCTCGAAAGCATCTGCTATCGTGTCAACAACTTGAATAGACCTGGCTATCGGCAGGTCTATTATTTGTGTACTCGCTTCGATAAACTTCTTCGTCTGAGGATATTCCTCCATGTTATAGGAGATATCTCGATTGTGACATTTCCACGGACAGCCATTGCCGTAGCCCTCCTTTAACTGAAACAATGGAAAATTTGGGCCAGCTTGTGCATCTATCCACTGTCCACATCTTACACCCTCGGCCTCTAAACATGTTTTGACCTTTTCCTTGAATTCCGAATGCGGCATCTCTATCCCCAGCTCTTTTGGCTGGAATCGAGCTCGATACATGTGATATGTATGTTTACAGCCTTCAGGAACATAAGGCGGCTGTATCCCTTTTAGTGACCTCAGTCGCTGAGTGAGTCTGTGGCAGTTTTTTATCCTCATATCATTCAATTTATCGATTTTTCGCAACTGGAACCCGGCGAACGCAGCAGTCATTTGATTTGGGCGATAACTTAATCCAAGGGACTAAACAGGATATTCACGTTCCTTTCCGACTAATCGTACGGTCGCGCTAGTCATAGATACGTTTTCGAGAATTTTTTTATCATTTGTAGTAAGCAATCCTCCTTCAATACCGGGTAGATTCTTGCTTGGATTGAGGCTGAAGCCCGCCACATCTTCTATGGCTCCCGCTTTCCTCCCCTTGTTTTTTGAACCTGTAGCTTGAGCGCCATCCGTTACAACTCCTAAATTGTGCCTTGCAGCGATTCTGTTTATAGGGTCCATGTCGGCTGTAAGTCCAAACATATGTACAGGCATAATCGCCTTTGTTCTACCGGTTATACGCTCTTCTATCTTTGTTGGGTCTATTGTAAATGTTCTGGAATCGACATCAGCAAAAACATGAATAGCATTCTGATGAAAGACAGCAGCAGGCGCTGCCCCATATGAATAGGCAGGAACCAAAACCTCATCTCCTGCACGTACACCTACTCCTCTCACACCCATGTGTATTGCTGATGTGCCAGAATTTGTTGCCAAACAATACGCTACCCCAATGTATTCGGCAAATGCTTTCTCAAGTGCAACGGTTTCTGGGGCACTCGTTCCCAATATTGCTATACCTCTATCAAACACAGTTAAAATCGCCTGCCTATCCTCATCATCCACAATCGGCCAGGTGTGAAACATCGGTATATCTTCAGGAATCACGAAAATTGCCGCTGGAAGCCCCACCCCTTGCGGGTGGGGAGGATGTCACTTCCATACAAACCCTAATAAAAATCGATTCTATGGCGCTTTTACAGAGTCTATTCGTAAGAAACTTTCTCGGTACACCCGCTCTTTGCAGATTTTTTCACAGCTTCCAAAACGGCAATCACTCTTCGTCCTTCTTTCCCCGAGACTGGCACAGGTTTTCCTAGAAGCAGATGGTTAGCAATATCGGTATAATATTGAATCCAATTTGATGGCTTGTATTTAACATTTTTTTCCACGACATGGCCCTCTTTTTCTGTTACCATTCTAAAACTGCCTTTGGAATAGCCAACTGGTTCAAAACAATATCCAGTAAGTGCGTTAGCACCGGAATCAATTATGGCTCCTTTTGTCCCGAGGATATACCAGAGCGGCTTTGAAAGACGTGCGATGCTCGAGGCTATTACTTGTGCTACAGCGCCATTCTCAAAGGAAATGATTGCCAAACCCTGGTCTTCGTTGGTAACATCATTCCAGACAAGTTTGTGGAAGAATCCCGTCACACTTACAATTCTGCTAGGGATGAGATCCAACACCCAATCTATGGCGTGGGAACCCCAATCATACAGAACGCCGCCGGAAATCTTATTGTCAGAGCGCCAACCATATCCTCGAGGGCCATAACTGGTGTCGGCGACTTCCACGTAGAAAACATCACCTATCATACCTTTATCAACCACTTCTTTAATCGTCCGGTAGTTCCCATCGTGGCGGCGGTTGTGAAAAACAGCGAGCATCTTGTTCACTCTTTTTGCCTCTCGTATCATACACGTGGCGTTTCCAACAGTAATGCACATCGGTTTCTCCACTATCACGTGCTTACCAGCTCTTAAACACTGAAGGGCAATGGAAGCGTGGGTGTTATGAGGAGTAACCACTACTACCATATCGATATCTGCTTTTTTTAACATTGTAGTTATATGATTATAGGTTTCAATCTCAGGGAAATCCTCTTTGGCTGCATTCGTGCGCTTGGTACTTCTACTAAAAACAGATGTAAGTTTCAAATCTTCTATGCCCTTGATCTTTAGTCCATGGAATTTGCCGAAGTTGAAGATTGCACCGTAGCCAATAATTCCACATCGAATTTCTTTCTTCGATGGTCCTTTCGACATATTTTCCCCTTCTTTTCATATGGCTTTTGATTTTGGAGTAATTCCTAGTGCTCACCATTTGTCCAACTCTTTAATTCGCCACTTTATGTTTTATAGCTTTAATCCCGGTTTATTTCAAAGTTCTACATAATCATTTTGAGTGCGAAGTTGTCCATTAAACTCTCATCCCTTTAAGCCACTCATTACAATTCCACGGATATAATAGCGCTGACCAATAATATAGAAAACAATACACGGTATCATTGTCATAAGCGAAAGCAACATAAGTAAGTGATATGGTACTATGGTCATCAGCGTACCTACAGATGCGAGGGCATTTAATACGAGCGAAATAGTGTATTTCTTCATATCACTTATATAAACAAGCGGAGCCAAAAGAGCATTCCAGGTAGCCGTAAAGGAAAAAAGGGCTACAGTAGCCAAAGCCGGCTTAGACAATGGCAATATAATGCGCGAGAAGATTACCAAAGTTCCAGCTCCATCAATTCTAGCGGATTCATCTAGTTCCATAGGTATGGTTAGGAAAAATTGACGCAAGAGAAAAACATAGAAGGGAGTGGCAAAGTAAGCTGGTATAATAAGGGGTTTGTAAGTATTTATCCAGCCTAACCAGCTAAAGAAAATGTAAGTGGGAATCATCGTCACCTGATAAGGGACAATCATAGTTGCTAAAAACAGGAAGAAAATTGCATCTCGTCCCCGGAACCTAAAACGTGAAAAACCAAAGGCAACAAGGGAGCAACTAAAAACCTGTCCCACAAGTGTACTTAAGGTAATCACCAATGTATTCCAATATGCTCCCAGCAATCCGCTACCATACTGCTGGACCAGTGCCATTGCCTTAGGTATATTCCAGCGGAAAGGATGAGGAATCCATCGCATTGGCACTTCGTATGCCTGGGCTAAATCCTTGAAAGCTGTGGATATCATGAACAACAGTGGAAGCAAAACCAGAAAACCAACCAAAGAGAGAATGAGATAGACTACGACATCTAAGCATAATTTTTTTTTTGCCTTGCTCAACCAGAAAACACTCTTTCTCATCATCATTATTTACTTCTTTCAACCTCGTAGTATACCCACCTCGCTCTGGTCTTAAAGATCAGCAGCGCAGCAGAAACGACGAGCAAAAATAAAATCCAGGATAGAGAAGAAGCATAACCCATACGAAGGCTTATAAATGCTTGCTGATAAAGATACAATACATAAAATAAAGATGCTGTTCCTGGTCCACCTTGCGTCATGATCCAAGCTGGCGTAAAGATCTGAAAAGAAGCAATGAGCCCCATCACTAAATTAAAGAAAATTGTGGGTGTTAGCATTGGAAGTGTAATTCGCCAAAACTTTTGCCATATATTTGCACCATCAATTTCCGCAGCTTCGTACAATTGCTGAGGTATTCCCTGAAGAGCAGCCAAATAGATCAACATCATTCCACCCATTGCCCACACAGACATAAGAATAAAAGAAGGTAAAACCCATTTCTCTGAAAAAATCCACAGTGGTCCTTCAATATGAAAATATCCAAGTATCTGATTTATAAGACCAGCGTCTGGATTAAATATCCATCTCCAGAGTACAGATACTGCAACTCCGGACATTATTACGGGAAGATAGTATAAAACTCGAAAAAACGTAATCCCCCTTAAAGACCGATTTAGAAGAATAGCTAAGGTTATTGAAACCACTATGCCCAAGGGTAGTGCTCCCAAAGTATACAACAGAGTTACCTTCAAAGACGTCCAGAATAACGAATCCCTTAAGAGTTCTACATAGTTTGCTATACCTATCCATCTTGGTGACTCAAGTATTGGCCATTCTGTGAAGCTAAGGAAAAATGCCACCATAATTGGTGCTATCATAAATACCAACAATCCTATTATTCCAGGTAATATGCATAAAATCCCCTGTACTGCTTCGCGTTTTGCTAAAGAACTTGACTTATTGTGTTGGTTAAGAACCATAATGTCGCCTCCTTATTTTATCTTTAAAGGAAAAATAAAACAATCTCATCATCTCTTTGATTTTCTCAAGAATTTGGCATATTTTATCAAAAGGAATGGCAGCAATTGTTTGCTGCCATTCCTTTCTTCTTTACTTATTTACCATATTTTTCCCAAAATTCGTCAAAGATCTTCCTTGCCTTCGGCATACTTGCCTCAAATGCCTCTTGTGCTGTTTTCTTTCCCAGCATCACAAGGCTATCTTCCCTATTAATCACAATCTGCATATCATTCCACACTGGAAAAGCAGGGTAAGACATTGTATGGCCCTCAATATCTTTCTCATCTAGATTATAGTAACAGGGCCTAACATCGTATGGAGCATAGGGAAATGGCTCGTAGTATTTTTCCAGGTTTTCCTCGGTAGCATATACTGGCGGCCAGTGTAATTCGTCACTTAGCCAAGCTGTGCCCTCTGTGAGAACATACTTCAAGAATTTCCAGGCCTCCTCCTTATGCTTGGTATTCTTGTTGATAAGCACTCCATTGGTAACAGGTACTACACCATATCTTACCTTTTTAGGAAACCTGATGGCAGACCAATCAAAGGGGATCTTTACTGTAGCTTTTGGACCCACATATGCCATCATCCCGGTGGTTGACTCCTGCCTCATAGCTACCTTCTTGGCCAAAAAGAGATCGCCTATAGCTGGAGCTGCCAGCGGGCTTGAAGCGATCTCGTACTTCCATACAAGATCGCTTGCCCATTGAAGGTACTCAATTGCCTCAGGAGAATCTAAGAGAAACTCTTTGTAGTCCTTGCTGAATATTTCTGCTCCAAATGAGTATAGAGCTGCATACCAACCCCAGCTTAAGCCACCTGGCTCCACACCATATACATCTATTTTTCCATCAGCATCGATGTCCCGGGTGAGTTTTTTGCAATCAGCCATAAAGCGTTCCACTGTCCAGGTAGCTGGCTCTGGGAATGAAAGACCCACCTCCCGGTACATATCCCGATTATACTTTAGGGCTCCAGTGGTAACAAGAATAGGAAATCCATAAACATCATTTTTAGCCCACCAATCTCTGTAACCGTTAAGAGTACCCGGCCATATGCTATCAATGTCCACCTTGTCCCTTTCTATGTAGGGGCTAATATTCAGAATCTGATCATACAGGATCCATTTTGTATGAGGTCCCTCATTATACTCTATCAAATCAGGGGCAACCCCTGCTGCCAGCTCTCTTAATACCTTTTCTGCAAACTCTGCAAAGCCAACTACTGTCTGTTCGACCTTAACGCCAGGATTTTCCCTCTCAAAACCCTCAATCCAATAATCAGGTATGTATTTGAGGGCTCCCCCCCACCAGTGGGTAAACCTGAGAACTACCTTCTCTTGACCAAATGCCATTGGGGTGGCAAGAACCAGTAAGGCCAAAACCACCCCCACAAGGAAGTTACTTATCTTGTTTCTTTTCATCATTGTCGTATCTCCTTTTAACATAGTTGACTTAGTTCAATCTTCTGTGGAAAACTCCCAAAAGAGAGGCTAATTTTTCAACACTTCTCTTTTTGTAAGGCTTTCCTTTCCCAAGCTATTGGGCCTATTTATTTACCTCTCACCTCCCGTGGTCCTATTTTTAGCTCTTTTCTTTAACAAGGATCTAACTTCATTATTAATATTAACAAACACATTTTTTTTTGTCAAGGGCCATTTTCTGAGAAAATTGCCTCTTTTGGACTAGCCTTATCTCCTGAGTAGAGAAGATCAAACCAGTCATTCAAGAACATATTTAACCCCTCAAGTTGGATAAAAGATGACCTTTTTCTCTTTCCCCAAGGAAAGACCCCAAATTTGTGCCTCAAGGCGAAGAGGTTAAAATGAGCTTGCGTTCCCCATGAGATTTGAAATTCCTTCATCACTTATACTGACTCTTAAAAAGGCTGAATATGATCTCAGCAGCACCTTTGGTGTGCTCCATCTCTTCTTTAGAAAGTCTTTTATAAGAAAGAACTATTATACTTCAGGGAAGATTGAGCCATGTCTGCGAAAGCCTAATAGGACCCATATCTTAAAACTAGTTTAACGACCTTTCTATATCGCTCGAAACTAACATCATCGGGTACAGAATGATCTGAGTGATAGATAAATCCACCGCCCTGCTTTGCAAAGGACACTTTTGTGTGAATCTCATCTTCCATAACGTCCTCACCTGGATGAGCCATTTTTCGAACATCAATACCGCCCATGAAAGAAAGTTCATCGCCAAACTGTTTTTTGAGCTTTATAAGATCCATTCCTGCTTTAGTTTCAAGTGGTGATAGACAATCTAGTCCTGCTTCAATTAACCCGGGTACAAAGTCCATTATCCCACCACAGGAATGAAGAATCGTCTTCATCCCCCGTTCCTTGAAGAAGCTGTATATTCGCTTGTGATAAGGAAATTCTAATTCTTTAAAGATCTTTGGAGAAAATAATGTACCGTTGCGGTAACCCATATCGTCATACACAAAGGCACCATCAAACTCAAAACCACGTGATATCAAAGACTCAGCAGCATTAATTATAGCCTGGCATATCGTCTCATACATTTCGTGTACCCATTTTGGGTTCTCAATAAGTGCGATCAGTAAATTTTCTACCCCCACTATTCTCATTACTCTATCGTAGCCCAATCCTCCACCAAAAAAGTAAACAAACTTATCTTGTTCTCTTGCGCTGGAGTACATCTTTTTTGTACCCTCCCAATTTACTTTATCGGCATCCCATTTGAACTTATCTTTATGTTCCTGCCATGTTCCCGGGTCCTTTATAGTGTAGTCAATCAACTCAGGCGTTGAAGTGCGGTGTTTCCAGTGTCTTTGGATGGCTCCGTCTAAGTTCTTAATTATCTTCCAGTCTTCTGTCTCCTCCAAAAGTTCTTCTTGAAAAGCGAACGGAAACCCTCCATTGGAATTAGATGAGATATCTGGAGCTATTCCTACAAGGTCGTAATTGAAGTACTCACCAGGTGTTTTAGACTCCGGGAATCCTTCCCTCCTCCATCTCTCTAACGTTGTTGGCCAGACAGTATCGCAAAGTGGTACCCTGTCGGCTTCTTTATGATTTACTGTTGCTATAACCCGTTCCCGCGAGTTCATATTCATATACCTTTTTCTCTTCATGTATCTTCTTCTCTCTTTTTATCTTATTCCATATTCTTCCCAAAATTCGTCAAAGATCTTCCTTGGTCTACATAGGAAACTATACCGAATTGCCTTCTAGTTGACCTTTTCCATATTTTATAATAATGTAGTTAAAATGGCTGAAAAATACGATCTCTACTCTCACAAGAACATCGTTATTCGGGTCTTCCGAGAGCATTGGGGTCGGTTTAAGGAGTTTCATCCCGAATACATAACAGAAGACATAGAAGAGAACGTGGAGAAGATGCTCGGTTGTGGTCTTTTAGAAAATGGTTTCTGTGAGTATATGTGCCTGAGCTGTTTAAATACCCATAAAGTAGGATTTACCTGTAAGAGCAGATTTTGCCTTCGCTGCTCCAAAGTCTACATTGACCGGTGGCTAAATAGAATGAATAAATCAATCTTCAAGTGGCTCGAGCATCGTCATGTAATCCTTACCATACCAGGGAGCCTCTGGGAATACTTCCATGATCCTTCTTTGCTTAATGCTCTAGCCGAGGTTGGAGTAAGGACAGTTAAGGAAGTAGCCATTAGTGGAAGTCACAATGCCGAAATAGAGATAGGAATAATTGAGGTTATCCAAACCACAGCAAGAGCCTCTACCTGGAACCCTCCATCTTCATCTTCTGGTGACCGAAGATCGATTAGATAAAAAGGGAAGCTGGCATAATGGTATCTATCTAGAGTACGAGACCTTAAGAAAGAAGTGGATGTATAACTTACTTACCATGTTAAAGGAGAAAATGGCCTTAAGAAGAGATGTTTTAGAGAAAATAGAAGAGATTTATCAGAAGAGAAAAGACAAGGGCTTAATTGTCCGAGCCAAGAAAGAGAGGATAAGGAAGAAAGATATTGTGGGATATTTAATTAAGTATGTAGCCAGTCCTCCCATAGCTTTATCTAGAATAGAAGAATACGATCAAGAGAAGGTCATCTACTGGTATCGAGAACATCCTACTGATAAAAAGGTATAGGTAACTCTCTCAGCTCTTGAGTTTATCAGAAG
>SDBS01005336.1_pt1 | contig 12545 bp, 9 predicted proteins | sample 2277091 | NCBI WGS metagenome assembly SDBS01 (sample SAMN10404972, study PRJNA504765) | marine sediment metagenome | isolation source: marine sediment core GS10_PC15, 163 cmbsf | place: Arctic Ocean: Southern Knipovich Ridge | collected 2010 | reverse complement strand
TGAAATGAGATTTTTGACATTTTTTTTGTTTTCTTTCTCTAAATTTAATTTATTTTCATCAAGAATAATTATTTTTTTAACCTTATCTATTCTCTTGCCGAGAGTAACGCATTGATCAGTTAATTTTTTTTGAGTCAGCAGAATATTCACGCCGCTATCTTTTAGTAAATATTGCCTCCTCTTGGGAGGATAATCGGGATCAATGGGAACATATGCCCCTCCTGCTTTTAATATGGCAAGTATAGCTATAATCATCTCCAGGCTTCGATCGACACAAATACCCACTAAACTCTCTGTCTTAACGCCAAGTTTACGTAAATATCTCGTCATTTGATTGGCTTTATTATTTAGATCTCGATAGGTTAATTCTTTCCCCATATAAGTAATGGCAATATTAGTGGGCGTTTTTTCCACTTGCTCTTCAAAAAGCTGGTGGATGGTTTTATTTGGAATGGGTTTTTTAGCTCCAAATAAAATACTGTCACTGGATGTCAAATTATCTCTTATCTGCATCGTTTTGCGCCCACGTTAAAAATAGAATGATAATATATGGCTGATGATTTTTAGTGCAATTTCACTTTTTTTTGACTAAAATTATGCTAGTATTGTAGCGTGAAAAAAAAAATCAACGCATTATATCGAGATTTATGGATTGGTGCAAAAGCAATGAACTTGCATAGTAATATAAGGAAATAAGCCGTATGTCTTATTGTGAAAACTCACATAAAACAGCCAAAGAAAATCTAATTTTACGCAAGAAAATTAAAGAGTTGGAGACTAAGTTAGAAACGGTAGAAATGGAAAAACAGCAATTACTTACCGAGGTTCATTATGATGTGAAAGGCGCACATATTAAAAAGAAACAATCGTTTGCTAATGGTTTTCAAGAAATAAAAGAACACCTTGAAAATATTATTGCACTTACGCCAGGACATCTCTATTGGAAAGACAAAAATGGTACCTATCTGGGATGTAATAATAATTTAGCCAATAATACCGGCCTAAAATCCCCAAAAGATATTATTGGAATGACGGATCAAGATGTTGCTTCAAGATTAGGCTGGGATAAAAAAGTTGTTGAGGCATTTAGAAAAGCCGATGAAATAGTTATAAAAACTGGCATTCCAAAATTGAACATTGAAGAACCTCCCGCTTTAAATTCGAAGGGCGAAATAATTTATCTCATGTCTAACAAAGTTCCATTATATGATGCAAATCATAAAGTAATAGGAGTTTTGGGTATTTCTTTAAATATAACTGAGCAGAAAAAATTACTTGCTAAAATAAACTCATATTGTAATTGGATTGGGATTGAAAAAGATAATGATGTAAAAAATTATCTTGAAAATATTATTATGCATGCACCAGGCCATATGTATTGGAAAGATAAAAATGGAATATATTTAGGCTGTAATAAGAACATGGCACAAGCGATTGGTTTATCTTCTCCCAAAGAAATTATAGGCTGGTCTGATTTTGATATTGCAAAAAAACTTAACTGGCCAATAGATATTGCTAAGCGCTTCTTTGATAAAGATTTGGCTGTTATCAAGTCAGGCGAGGGGGAATTTAATATTGAAGAACCACCTGTAAAACGGGCAGATGGGGAAACACATATTTTATTGACGAATAAGGTACCATTAAATAATAGTGCAGGCATTACAATTGGCGTAATTGGTATCTCTACTGACATTACTGACCGTAAAAAAATGGAAGGAGAGTTAAAAAAATCTAAACAGAAAGCCGAAGAAGCCAGTGAGTTAAAAAGTCAATTTATCATGAATATGCAGCATGATCTTCGCACACCTGCAAGCGGTGTAGCAGCCATGTTAGAAATACTAGCCAAAAATGAAAGTGATTCAGGCAAAAAAGAAACATTAGAAGAGATTGCTGACTCCAGTCGGAAATTACTGAATATTTTAAATGCCATTTTAGAGTTTGATAGTATTGAAAAAGGCACTCTGCCCGTTTTATCTGAGAAGTTTAATTTACATGATGTTATCCGCGACGTTGAAGCACTTGAAGCGCCCACAGCAACACTAAAACATCTCGATATTAAAACACATATTGATGATCGTTTACCAAAAGAGTTAATTGGTGATCCGTTTAGAATACAACGTGTCTTAATTAATTTACTCAGTAATGCGATTAAATTTACCGCCAAAGGTTATGTCGAAATTAATGAAATTTTGTGGGAACACGTTGATGACAGAAACGTGCTCGTACAAATTATTGTAAAAGATACCGGTATTGGTATTCCAAAAGACAAACAGAAGGTCATATTTGAACGTTTTACACGACTTGATCCTTCAAACAAGGGTATTCATGAAGGTCTTGGACTTGGATTAAGCATGGTTAAACAATTTGTTGAAGAAATGAAAGGCCATATTGAAATTAAAAGCTCTCCTGGTCAGGGTACGACGTTTATATGTACCCTTCCATTCAAATTGCCTGAACCGGCCAAAGAATCTGAGTCTATAAAATCCACGACCGAACCTATTTCATCGGAAGACAATCTAGAAGTACAGCCATCTACTTCTAAAATTCTATTAATCGAAGATGATAGAATTGCTCAATTAGTTGGAAAATCGTTATTGGCTGATGAATTTCACGCACAGCTTGATGTAGCAACGACCGGCAAAGAAGCAGTTGATTTAGTCAAAAAATCGAAGCCTTTATATGATTTAATTTTTATGGATATTGGTTTACCCGATGGCAGTGGTTGTGACTTTACTAAACAAATTCATGAACTTTCGGAAGAAACCGCAAAAATTCCAATCATTGCACTGACTGCTCATGATAATGATAAGATGAAACAAGATTGTCAAGTTTGTGGCATGCAGGATTATCTCACAAAACCGCTCGGTGTGATAAAAATGGATCGCATTTTTCAAAAGTGGCTACATCAAACCATTGATCATGATAAGAAAGAAAAAGCCCGCAAAAAAGATAAAATTATTGATCTTGAACTGGGTGCTAAATTAATTAGTGGTGATATTAAAAAAGCAAAGAACACGCTTAAAATGCTTGTTGATATACTGCCGGATTATGAAAAACAACTGAAAGAAAATTTCAGAAATAACAATTTTGAAGAAGTTAAAAATATAGTCCATAAGCTCAAAGGCGCTACGACTTATTGTGGCTCTCCTCGTTTAAAAGAAGCCTCTAAAACTTTAGAAGAAAAAATACGCCTCACGGACAAACCTAAAAAAGATGAAATTGAATCACTTTATAAAAACCTATTATCAGAAATTAACAGCCTCAAAAAAGTTTTCAATAAAATTTGAGTTTTACTAATCATTAATAAAATCATTAGCAAGAAGATTAAGGGACATTAATAAAGCACTGGTGCAGTTTTTAAATTTACTGTATAAATAGCTTCCTTTATAAATCTAAAATATTAACAAGATTAGCAATCTTATTAATCAATCTATTGACTTAATATTGATGTTTTACGGGATAAATTATGCTTTGGGCTGCAAACGAAATGAAAAAAATCTTCACGAAGCTATTAATATTTTGCAAAAAAACAACCACTTGTAGAGCTGATATCAGAAAAAAACGGAAAAGGGAACTTAGAATGACTCAAACAAATAACATAACAAACCATAATGAAGCGCTTACTCCATTTTTTGCTAATCTAGAGACATTAATTGTCGGCGTAATGAATCTTAGAGATTCAAATCGAGGATTAACCCTTTCAATTGATGCTCCATTTGGTTTTGGTAAAACACATTTTATTGATTTATTAATACAACGCATAAACAAAAATAAAAATCAACTGTCATCTTATTTGTGCGAAGATATTGAGCGTTTAGGGGCGGGTACAAGAAAAGTAAAGAAGGATAAAGATAAAAAAATAAAAGTATTTCCGATCAGATATAATGCATGGGAAGACGATTATCAAAAGGATCCTTTTATTGCGCTAGCAGGACAAATCTACCAAAAATATAGTAGTGAATTAGAAGAAACCGAAGCAAACGAAAAGCAAAAGTCAGTGTTAAAAAAATTTGGAGATGCAATCTGCGCACTTGATCTTTCGCTTTCTTATTGTGGTGTTGACGTAGGAGGAAATATAGGAAAAATAGTGGAAGCATTTAGCAGCTCAGGAAAAAAAGGGAAGAAGACGTCAATCTTAGATCAATATTTAGGTGTTAAAAGCAAAATAGATAACTTTAAAATAGCTTTAGCTGAAATTATTGATAAAGAAACCATTAAACTAATAATTATTGATGAGCTAGATAGATGTAATCCCATTTACTCTATGCAGCTGCTTGAGTTGATAAAACATTTGTTTGGCGCAAAAAACACCGTGTTTTTGTTAACAATCCATAAAGGAGCAATGTTATCTCATATTAAACATTGTTATGGGTATGACCAAGAAGAAGGAGAATGTTATTTGTCAAAATTTTTCGATTTTGAATTAACGCTCCCTTTAGCAGATAACTTTACTGACAAAGTAATTGATTCTTGTGATGACATAAGCAATGATAAAAAGCAAATATTTATCGGATTAGCAAAATCGTTGAACATTTCTACCAGAGATCAATTAAAGCTAATAGAACAAATAAAATTTCTTAATAAAATTTGGGTTAAAAACTTTCGCACTGAATTATTAATGCTGATGATTCTTAAAATAGCTTCTTACAAAGATTTTCAGCGGCTTAAAAAAATTGCAAGCACAGCTAACAGCCTGGACGATTTGTCAAAGATCATAATAGAAATGATGGAGATGTTTAAGTACAAAAAAAATCAATCAATTGAGCATTTAAAAGAGCCATTCATTCTTTTATCTTTCGCTTTTGTTTATGAACACAAAGATAACTATGTGCCAGATATTTCTGGAATTATAACCAGCACTCTTGGGTTAGATGCTTCAGAAATTCCTTCAATAATTCAGAGTTTTTCAATAAATTTTAAAGATCGATTGCCTAAAAAGCACTTAATTCAGCTTTTTTCTTTGGCGGATTCTGCGTGCAATGAGTTATACCAAGTTGATGATGAATAATCAACGAATGCAACTTTTGGTCTGCTTTTTGGGTTTTTTCCCGCACAGGAAAATTAATTATATATCTGGTAACAAATACAATAATTCATTGTCTTTTGATTGGGTATCTTTTAATTTAGCCTCTTTTTGTTTAGAGGGGTCATCAATCACCTGAATCTCTGAAAGTCTGGTTTTGTCCGTCACCTTTTCTAAATGTTCTATTGTGAAAGCGGGTACAAACTGTTTCTTTACTTCCATCTCACCATAGCTCTTCAAGACATCATTATAATCTGTTTTGTTTTCTTTAATAGCTGCTGGACGAGAGACAAGAGAGCTAATTCCACTTGATGCTAATCGTCTTGAAGCAGCTTCCGTCGCTTTCCAACTACCTGCTTCAAAAGATAAATCATTGTCAGCAGCGATGTGAATATTTTTCAAATTATGTTGCTCTGCTAGAAAATCATAACTTCCAGCATTTTGCATATTTCCACCTGTGATATATATGGAAGCATCTTTTGCGACAGAAACTAGGCTTGCCGCCGTTTCACATCCTTCGGCCACAATAACTTTTTCATCGCCGCCTCTATAAATAATGCCTGCGCTACCCCAAATTTGCCCGATAGTATTTTTGCCTATTTTTACCGTTTTATCTTTGTTCGCCGTTTCTTTATCAAGATAAGTACATTGTATTCCGGTTAGCTCATTTTCATTATTTCTAAATGAAACAACCATAGCTGGCCGTCTATCAAAAACTTTTGGCTCTTCACCTTTGTAACTAACGATAGCTGGTGCGGTCGGATGATAACGAATCTCTAAATTCTCGACATCAATATTAATATTTCGGTGTTTTTTTAAATATTTTTCTACCAGCGTGTTTTTGATTGGTTGAGTTTCATCCCAGATTTTTTGTGCTAAATTACGCGCCCTGCTGCGTTAAGTTATCGTAAAGTAAAGGCAGGGAAAGCGAATTAAAAGGGGCTCTCCTCCCATTCTGTAGAAATCACTTAAGCATAGCATTCGTAGCCTTGCAGGTCCAAAAATAGCCTTTGAAATATCGTGGTAGCTTTAGCCAGGCCGTAGCATCGCCGCTTAGTAACTTTAATTTTATTATTTAGGCCCTCAACAAACCCACTATTTTTTCTTCTCTTAAAATAATTGGCAACATAAGGCTGATACTTTCTAAGTGTAGTAATAAATGAATTAAAGCAAAACAAGTCGCTTTTTTCAACTGACTTGATTCATCGATTTATTTTCGCCATGCCTGACTTTCTCTTGCAATGGGTGTAATGTTCTTTGAGTTTCTCAAATTTCTCCCAAGTTATATCACCTTTCAATCAACAAAAGAAATCATACTGTCAATTGGTAGGATTATTATCGCCATTTGTTACCCTAAATCACTCGTTTCTGAACCATGCCCTTTTTTTTTGGTTTCAGGTTCTTTGAAAACATTATCGATGGCTGGTGTGGCTTTGTTCTTTTGATTGTAAACAAACTTGCGGCTAACCTGATTTTCTCGGGCAATGTCTGTGACCGGTTGTATCTGGTGAATAACTTGTAAGGCGATCGTCTTTTTTTGCTTGATATTCATCGCTCTTGCAGGGTAAGATGCCTTTTGTTCGACAGCTGCTTCCATAATTAACTTTCTCCTTTAATTTTAATCTGTTCAAAGCTGAAAGTTTAGTGGTAGTGGCTGTTTGAGATCCTGCAAGATCTCAAGTTAAAGGTTTTGCCCCAAAAGACCTGGATGGGTCGATTGCAACATGGATTTCACTTTTTGGGCTGTAAATTTGAGGTGTCGCAAAACCCTCAAACGAAAAACCAGGAGACGACAGTGACGCTGCATGAGCGAAGTTGTCGTCGTGCTCTCGATAAGGTTCAAGCAATGCGAGACGATGCTGTACATCCAGCGAAAATGCAACGCTACCTATCACGATGGGCAACCTGGTGGAAATCTGTAATACAGCTAGAACAACTAGCATTAATTTATAGGTGGGTAAGTTTTACGAGCCGATTTCAACCTGGCTCCGTGTGGGTGGGGCAGGGTTTATTACTGAGCTCTTCCTACTACGACTTATCCGTTGTTGCTAACCACAATCAAGAAGCTGGGCTTTCGAGTTAACCTTCCGACTTTTTGGTGACGATTACAGGAATCCTAAATATGAAAACTCAAACTTCGGGTCGTGATGGGTTGAGGATTACTATCACTGGTAGGTGGTATATAGATGATACCCATTGGGTGATGCAAAGAGCGGCGGTCGCGCGTTTCATACGGCCCGGCCGAAATAATGGGACTGATGCTGACAATCTAGCGGGTGGCGTCAAAGGCAGCATCCCTGAGGACGGGAAGTACACTTGGATTAAGGGAGCCGTTAAAGACGACCGGGTCTATGGCGTCAAAATTAAACAGGGCTTTATGAAGTTTGCGAAGTATGAATATGAAGTCCGCTACGATGCCGGTCCAGGCGATCTGGCCTGGTTCGAGGAGAAGGATCGTAATTATCTGACGCGGATTCTGAAGGAAGGCGAGCTACGGAAGCAAGAACCCGCAGTCTGGTACTACTGGGGCGCTGAGACGGCCCAAAAACCCAACCTCGCTGACTGGTGGAGCCAAAAACTTAAACTTCCGAATATTGATGCCATGCTTAAGAAGGCTGAGGCGGACGAGTTGCAGCTAAGAAAGACCGGAGGAGAGCCGGCATGGGAAAAAGCCGATCGCGAAGCACAAGAAGCACAAGAAGAGCAGGCAGAAAGGGAACGACAAAAAAAAGAGCTTAAAAAAGCGGAGGAAGAACGTTTAAGGCGAGCGCAAGAAATAGAGCTGGAAAAATTATGCATAGAAAAACTGCGCGAAGAAAGTTTGGCCCAGGAGCGGGCCAAGGAGCCTAGCCCCATAAAACGTCAGCCCGAACCCTTGGCGGCTACGGCAAGCCCATCACGAGGAACTGCTGGTGGTTTGATTGATGAAACCGGCGGAATACACATTTCATTGAATATTGCTTGGAAGGATCTAACGTTAGGCCGCGAATTAGGGAGAGGTGGTTTTGGTGTTGTGTATCAAGGCGAATGGAAATTTAGTGAGGCAGCGATTAAGCAACTGCTGGTTCCTAAGTTATCAGGGCCAGCGCTTGAGGAGTTTCGTCAAGAAGCCACCATCATGGCCAGAATGCGTTCCCCCAACATTGTGCCGCTTTACGGTGTCTGTTTAGAGGAAAGTCATTACGCGATGGTGATGGAATACCTGCCCAAGGGCTCCTTGTTTGAGATCTTGCAGAGTTCACAAACTTTGGATTGGCCAGTTCGACATCAAATCGGATTGGATGTGGGTTGCGGTCTGGCCTTTTTGCACAGCGAAAAAATCCTGCACCGAGACCTGAAGAGCCCGAATGTTTTGCTGGGAGAAGGCATGCGGGCCAAGCTCTGTGATTTTGGCCTAGCGAAAGTCAGAAGCGAGGTGGCCTCAACCACGAAGGCTGAGACATCGGCAGGGACACTGCTCTGGATGGCGCCGGAACTTTTCTCTTTCCCTCCAACTCGCACAGATAAAACGGATGTTTATGCGCTCGCGGTTGTTCTGTGGGAGCTGGCCTCACGACAACTACCTTTTCAAAGTGCAGAAGGAAATACCTCTTTGGTTAAGGAATGGGTAAAGGAAGGAGCTCGCGAACCCATCCCAGAGGACACCCCACCCGGCATTGCAAAACTCATTGGACGCTGCTGGGCACAACGCGCCGAAGACCGCCCAACGGCAGCCGAGGCTGTCAAAGAACTTCGCCAAGTCAATGTCTCTGCATCTTCATCCTCAAGCAGTAGTTCGAGCACCAGCGAAGGCATGCTTTTTAGCATGCAAGGTAATCTTGCGAGTAAACGTTAATATCTAGAGTCTGTCCGTACGCCAGTGTAAGGATGGACTTGACTCAAGCTCATTGCCGCGTGGCTAAATTCCCTTGCATAGAAAAAGTCTGGCTTAGCATATCGGCCTTCTGCTGTGCACGGGTGTCGCCTTGTACACCGGCCTGCTGGTACCAAAAAATTGCCTGGTTGACGTCTTTTTCTGTTCCCACACCATTGGCAAAGAGTGTAGCCAAGTTATGTTGAGCGCGGAAATGTCCATCCTCGGCGGCCTGGGTTAACAGGCGGTGGGCCCTTGGTTTGTCGACGAGTGCCCCACCGCTTCCCTGCAAGAAAAAGGTCGCGAGATTGGTATGGGCCTTGAAAAAGCCCTTGTCTGAGGCACGCTGGTAGGCCATAAATGCTCCCCTCTCATCCTTCCTGGATTCGCATTTCAGGCCCTGTTCATAGACGGCCTCAGGGGATGGTGAGGCTGGACGAGGTGTGTACCGTTCGACTTGTTCAATAAATTGTGTGAGCTGCGGGCGTTCCTTGGGTTCCTGACGCCAGCAGGCCCGAATAAGTCCCGCGTAAAATTCGGGGATGGTGTTAGGAATAACCTCCCTCTTATCGGCACGGATATGGGCGATCAGGTCGCCCTTGAAGTCTTGAAAGGCTTCTTTGCCTGTAAAAATCGCCCAGATCAGATAGCCAAAGCTATAGAGATCGCAGGCCGCTGTGTATTTCTCCTTATAACGAAACAACTCCGGCGCCAGATAGGCCTCATGGGTGACACCAACCTGGAGAGTCGCGACACTTTGTGTCTGTAGCTTGGCAAATCCAAAATCACTCAGTTTTGCTTTGCCCAACTGATCAAGCAAAATACTGTGGCAATTTAAATTTCGATGAAATATCTTTTTACTATGCAAATACGCCAAGCCTCTTGCAATATCTAATATAATCGTTTTCTGCAATTCTGGGTTTTCGACAAACTTTCCTTTCTGTATTGCATCATAAAGCGACCCTTGATCCATTTTTTCCATCACTAAACAAGCGCGGTTTTTTTCTAAACAGGCTCCTAAAAATTGCGTAATATTCGGATGACGCAATCGACTTGCGATTTGTGTTTCCCGAATAAATTGTTGATAGTCCTTCTCATTCAACGGATGTGAAAATGCTTTAATCGATACTGGCGTGCTTTGCCATCGTCCGGCATAGACTGTGCCAAAATTTCCTTCTGCTAATATTTCTTCAAATTCAAAATCAAAATACTGAATTTCAAATTTTGGATCGAGCTGCAGTTTTGAAACAGGTCCAACGACGCTCAAACGATCTAATCTCTCTCGCACGGAATTTAATTGTTTTAACAACAATTCATCTTGCACTTGCTTTTCTAATCGCATCGCTTCTAGATACTGATGTCCTTTCTGTTGTTCTTTCAATCCACCTTCAACCAAATCGATAATTTGTGCTTGATTTGCCCTGAGGTTATTCATATCATTTTTTTGATCTTCACGATCTTGGTCTCGATTTATGATCTGTTGTGCCGTTAAGCCCAAATTAAGATCTTGGGAGGCATCATGAACATCTTGAGTGAGTTCTTCAAAGCGATCTTTATAAGCTCCCGCACGCAACACTTTCTTAAACCAATTTTTATCTTTAAACTGATCGACAAAAATTAAGCATGCTTCTAACGTTTCACGCATTTTCGATAACCCAGTACAAAAATTTTGGGATTCATCAATAACATCCAGATCTTGAACACTTTTAACGACAATCTGAATACGGCCAGCAAGTCGTTTACACTGCTCTTGATTAGCCTTCACCAATAGTGCATGAGCATAGACCGCTTGCCCCAGTGATGCGATTTCACCAACCATTCCTATTGCATCCATCATAATTTGTTTATCCTTTGATTAACATACATTGATTAACATAATTTTCGATTCATTCTGTTTTGTTTTTTTTGTTTTTTTGTTTTGATACACTGTAGTTCTTCAAACCCCCGAACTAAGATTCCCACGATAACTAAACAATGTAGCGTTGTCTGTTGCCGGTTCAGGCTCAACATTTATTGCTTGCAAAACTTCAACTGCAGCTTCTGCACTCGGACGATCTTCTGCACGCCCAGCCCAACATTGGCCAATTAATTTCGCCATGCTCGGCGGTGTTTCTTTGGGGATATCTTCTCGTTCACCTTCTTTAACCCATGAAGTGATCAGCTTGGTTTTTCCGTGCATATTTTAAATACGGCACACTTAAAAACCAAGCATCATTTTATTATTTACATCAACCATTTCCCAAAATGCCTTATCTGAAGCTTTTAAACCTAAGCATTTTATAGGATTACATTTAGCCTGCTCAATTAAATAATTTAATTTAACTTTATTTAAAAATTGATGGCTATTAGAATTCAACTGATTCCACAAAAGTTGCAGGGTAATATTGAGTGACCTATGAATCTGATCTGCGGCTTGTTCAACTTTTCGTTGTGATGTTTTTATATCGATTGCAGAGAGAATTTGGGCGACGGTAATATTTTTTAAATCACCTTTTATTACGTAGCCTCCACTTCGACCATGCACACTTTTCACCAAATTTTTATGACGTAATTGCGAAAATATTTGTTCTAAATAAGATTTCGAAATTAAATGCCGTTTCGCAATCTTGATGAGCGTGACAGGCCCATTGATTTGATGAAGAGCGATATCTAACATAGCCAATGCCGCAAATTGTTGTTTTGACGTTAATTTCACCATTAAAATCCTTTTAGTTATGAACCGCATTGATTTGTCATCCTTTTGTTGCAAATAACACTACAACAAAAACATTATAAATAGTTGGGTTAATTGTCGTGGCAAGAGAAGAAGTTTGGAGAGTATCTAAATTAGCAATTACTTGCAATAAAAAAAACGGTTCTGTCGCAAATAATTGCTCTGCTGGCGGAAAACTCAAATCCAGCTTTTCCGGGCAAAATCATGCTGCAAGCCTATAAAATTGTTCCCATATAGCCAAATTTTCAGCATGGTTTAGAAACGGATGTTTTTGGGTAACAAATGGCGAAGAACATTCTACCAATTGATAGTATGATTTTCTTTTGTCGATGAAGTTGTCAAAAAACCAGATGAAAAATCTCAGGCAGCTCGTTTAAATCGTTCAAACCCAAGCATTTCAAGCCAATGTTGATGCAGTTTTCCGGTCAGAATTTCCGTTGGTGTTTTACCAACTCGATACTGTTTTTCGCTACGCAGAAATGGCGTATGATTTAAATAAAATCGTAATAAATCCAAATAACCATAACCAATTTCTCGACGCAAAAAGAAATAAAGACTCAAGCGACTATTAAAGTCTTAGATCATTCACTGGAATACCGGCGCCTCCTTCCGTTAACATCGCAACAATTTGCGCTTCACTTAATTTACTCTTTTTCATTCCAGAACCTCCTGTTGGTTGATAATTTAACAGAAAATTCTACTTATAGGCAGTGCTATTATAAGGGGTGGTTACCAGGTAACTTTTACAGAATTCAACAATCCAGGAGCTTCATCAAATTTTTCACTTAGATTGTCTCATATTCTCTGTATCAATTTGAAATCTTACGCAGCTGAGCTTTGAAAATGCGTCTGTTGCCACACGCTCTACTTTTCGAAAATCACGATATAAGCGTAAAAAGGCGACAAATAAGCGTCCTGCAGCGACATATTCCTTGATTGTCGTGAGACGCGTACAC
>SDBS01005335.1_pt1 | contig 12545 bp, 8 predicted proteins | sample 2277091 | NCBI WGS metagenome assembly SDBS01 (sample SAMN10404972, study PRJNA504765) | marine sediment metagenome | isolation source: marine sediment core GS10_PC15, 163 cmbsf | place: Arctic Ocean: Southern Knipovich Ridge | collected 2010 | reverse complement strand
AATATAAAAATCCATTTTTTCATGCAATTCCTCCTGTGATTATCACAATAATAATACTCTAGTTATTTTATAAGTCAAGTAAAGAACGCAGCTTATTTTCTTTCAGGGAATTACATCAGAGACTAAGTGGATGAAATCCGAACCTTCGCAGGAACAAAGAAGAAGTCTATCGGGAAATCTTCACGACATTGGAGATAATTTTTTGGTGGTTTTTCATGTTTTTGGGAATTAGGATTCGAGTAGAGAAGCTTTCGTGGCCTTCGGCTCAGCAACAACAGTTGCCTGAAGAAGCGCCTAAATTTCACTGCGGTGGTGGTACATTGGCGGGAGGGAATGCCAAATCTCTGGTCTTCAGATTCCCGTGCCAGACATCGAAAACATGGTCCTTGTTTTCCTGTGCATCGGCATCGAAGAATACGACAAATGTCATTCGAGCCCATTTCTGAAAGCTAACGTTTTCTAGATGGAACAAATCCTTTTGTACCGTGTTTTTCCAGGTACCTGAGTTGAAGTACATGGTGTTCTTATAGATCCCATTCTTCAGGGTTATTAAAGGAATGAGTTTGTACCGGTGTGTATGCCCGTAGATGATGTATTTCAGCTTTGAGGTGGATCCGGATTCCTGTATCTCTTTGTTGGCCTCTGCATAGTAATGAAAATCCTGGTCCTGCTGCATATCTTTCTTCTTAGGGTCACCCAGCATTTCCATGCTGCCGATGGTGTCGTCCAAAATCTCTTTCAGAGGTTCTTCATCCTCTGTTTGGTGGAGTCGTTTCTCCAGCTTATCCATGGTTTTCAGGATTTTCTTCTTAAACCACTTGATGATGAATTTTTCCTTGTCTGTGAACAGGCCGATTATCCCGACTATCGCCTTGAGGTAAAAATTGAGCTTATGGGTGAATTGTGTGAGTCTGGGAGTCAAGAAATCGAACAATTCATCTGAGTCCGCTTTTAATTCATGAATTATTGTTAGAAGAACCGATCTCAGATTGGCCAGCGCCGCCGGATCTTCGGGGAGATTTGACATGACCCATGTCAGCCTGTCCGCCGCAGGACGGACATTGTCGATATCCATGCAGAATTGAATCAAAGACTTGTCGCCGGTTTCCTGAACGTGGTACATGACCCTCCCGTAAAGATCTGCGAGGGCAGCGCCCAGGGGCGGTGTGAGATCGTCCAGGTAGTAATCGATGGAATCATAGACATGCCCATGCCTGGCCAGAATGCCGGTTCTGCTATCTGATATGCTGAAATTGAACCTTCGCGGCGTATTGTCCGCTGCTGGAGGGAGGCTCCAGCCCAGTGTATTGGCAATATGCAGCCTGAGTCCGTCATCCTGGTGAAAATTGATAACCCGATCATGATTTCCGGGTATGTATTCGATGTTTATGGTGATGTTTTTATCCACAGCCAGTCGGTAAAGGCTGGTGTTCTGATCGAGCTGATCTATCGTTTTAAGATTCAGATACTGAAATGCGGCGGCATTGTGTTTCAGTATTTCCTGCAAAATCTCCCCGCATGTGCTGCTCGGCTGGTTTGCGGTTTCTTTCCAGGGGCGATGATTGAGTTTTCTGGTGCCGTCTTGTCTGTAGTCCGATTTGATCCATCGGGTAGTGCTGCGCATTTCAAAAATGTCCCCAAGTAAAACGAGGGTGATCTCCTTTATGTTATTTGGGTTGGCATCGACGATGCGATAGACTTCATCCCAGAATAACTTGAAGGCCTCATGAGAGATATCGTGTGAGATGTTGTTCTGTGGGTTTTGAGGATCCACGTAATCGAAGGTGCCGTCTGTGAGATGTAAATCACTGATGATAATATACACGGCTTCCCCCTTCGGATGATGCAGGTTTGCTAAGCGAGTCGATGAAGCTCTGGATCCGGGAGTGGAACTCATCCCGGTGGATCTGGGGGGCGACGTGTTTGAATCCCTTCGGGAACTTGAAGACCTCTGTGTTTGGCAGGCCCGCCTCGAGTAATGCGACATCCGGATAATAAGGATCATCCTCGCTGGTTATGAGCAGGACTTTTCCCTGCCAGTTTTTGAATTCCCCAGATGTGTATCCGTCTTTCTCGTTGAAGGCAGAGGCCAGCTTCAGCATGTTCGTGATATTTTGTCTCGTGAAATAGTGGTCCATCATAGCCCCTAACAGGGCTGAGGCAAAGCGCCTCCGTTCCTGAATCTCCGGGGGGATCTCTTTTTCAAATTCGCCCAGCTTGGCGAGCTTCTTCTTGGCCAGGGCCTTCATGATCGATATGGGGAAGACTTGAAGGAGTGGTAAGACCCATTTCTTGCATCGTTCGATCCGGGGAGCCAGCGTGTTGGTGAGGACAAGGCCATCCACCCTGTCGGAATTGCGTTTAAAATAGGATTGGGCCGTGATCCCGGATGCGGACTGCCCCAGGAGGACTACTTGGCCGATCTTTTCATGGTCCAGGACCTGGTTGACACCTTCGGACATGGCATCGGGTTCATCGAAAGGAGAGATGTCGATCACGATCATCCGATTCTTGCCTTCGAATCCGAGGATCGTGTCGTACAGAAGCTGCGGGCCGCCCCACCCACCCGCAAAGGTCATGATGGTTCGTGAGCTTTCGCCGCATAAACAGTAGGGGATAGCACCTTTGCTGCTGGTGAGCTCCTTCAGAGTGTGGCCTTCCAGGAAGTCTTTAAATCTTTTGAATTCATTCTCGGAGACTCCCTCCAGTGATTTAAGAAGTTTTGTTTCGTCCAGCATTATGCACCCCCCCCCGGAAAATGTGGATATGGTAAATATTGAGATACTCCGAGGTGCCGACCAGGAAAAATATCAGGGCAATCACTCGCTGCTCTGTCATGATGTTGGTGAATCCGGTGTAATCTGCGAAAAACAGTGTGATGCAGGCGATTATCAAGACTGCACCCAGGATCTTCTGCCCTATGCCGCTCCATCCCCAACTTGTGTAAGGCACCAGCTTCAGGCCGAGCCAGACAGTCAGCCAGCCCATGAGCACGCCGGCCACCACATCGAGCGGCCAGTGCACCCCCACGGCTATGCGAGAAAATGCGATGAACGCTCCCACCACGATGAGAACCCAGCGCAGCCATTTCTTGGCAGTGGTCATAATGAAGACCCCAACCAGATTGAAGACCATGGAGGCATGGCCGGAGGGGAAGGCGTTTTGGCCCCAGTCCGGGCCTATGAGATTGAACTCATGCGGCTCCAAAACTCTGGGAGGTCGAGGCACGTTCATTAGGTGTTTTATTCCCTGCCCGGCCAGGGTGAAGAGGATGGCAGCCAGAAGGACCGCCCAGATGTATTGGGGCTTGCGGTAGATAAAGGGCAGGAGTATGACGAACGTGACCAGGCCGTCCGAGAAAAAAGTGACCCAAGTCCAGAGCTGGTCGATGAACTGTGCGGCAAAACCGTTTATGGCGAAAAAGAGATCCCGATTGAGATCCCCGAAATATATGACGGCCATTAGAACCAGACACACCAGGACGAATCCCCAGATCCAGGCTGGGCCGGCTTTGATCAGCCTGTCGGCATCACTGTCCATGGTCGTCGAGGAATTCCCGGTTTTTGTCATTGCAAGGATATATAGTATTAGATCCGGTTAAGTTCAACAAGCCTGAGCCTAGGAAAATAATTGAATCAGACTGCTTAGTGCTCTAGTTCGCAATTTATATGTAATAGTATTTATAAAACAGTGTACTAAGGACGCGCTCGTGGTGACTCGTGAGGCGCTATCTGCGGAGGAGTCGGGAGAGGTGGCCGACGGCGACCACGATCGCGGCGCCGACCAGAGAGTAGAGGGGCCAGGCGATGGTCAGGCCTTCCCCGGGGAGCAGGGCCTGGATCGGCCCCTTGACCAGGAAGAGCAGGGCGATGAGGCCCGAGAAGAACCCTGTGAGGGCATCCCTTGTGTCCAGCTTTTTGGTGAATAGACCGAGGACGAAGGCGCCCAGCAGGCCCCCGTAGGTGTAGGAGGCGATGGCCAGTCCGAGTTCCACCACGGCCGGCCGCACGCCTGTTGAGCCCAGCTGGAGGACCGCGAAGACGTAGGCGGACCCGGTGAGGATGAGGCCCCAGACGATGGTGATTATGCGGGATACCCTGAGGTCTTTCTCCGGGGTGTTGTCACGGCCCCAGCGCGGTTTGTAGAGATCGAGGGTCGTGGCTGAGGCCAGGGAATTGACCGACGAGGAGAGCGTGCTCATGGCCGCGGCCAGGATGGCGGCCACGATCAGGCCCGAGACCCCGGGCGGGAGCTGTTCCACGATGAACTTGGCGAAGACCTCGTCCATGGTGGCCAGGCCGAGTGCGGCCGGGGTCTGCCCGGAGTAAAAGACATAGAGCAGGAGCCCGATCCAGAGGAAGAGCGAAAACTGGAGGAAAACCAGGACGCCGCTGCTGACGAGGGCTTTCTGGGCCGCGCGGAGGCTCCGGGTAGCCAGGAGGCGCTGGACGATGAGCTGGTCTGTGCCGTGGGAGGCGATGGAAAACACCCCGCCGCCGATGAGGGCGATCCAGAAGGTGTAGGGCTGGGCGATGAACTCCCGGAAGCTGAGGTCGAACCCGAAATAGAAGAGCCTGAGCTTCCCGGTCTCCTGCAGGGCTCCGAGGACACCCGAGGCGTTCTCGGGCAGGCGGGCCAGGAGGATGCCCACGGCCAGGAGTGCGCCTCCGATGTAGACTATCATCTGGATGACATCCATCCACACCACGGCCTTGATCCCGCCCAGGAAGGTGTAGGCCAGGGTCACGGAGGAGATGATGAGGATGGAGACCAGGTAGATCGTGAGGTCCGGGGCCCGGAACCCGGCCAACCGGAGGATGATGGCGATGGGGATGGCCGAGGCGAAGAGCCGAACGCCGTCAGCCAGGAGCCTGGTCACCATGAAGGTCGTGCTGGCGGCCGTGCGCATGCCCGGGCCGAAGCGCAAACCCAGGAACTCATAGGCCGTAGAGAGTTCCCCCTGAAAGTAGCGGGGCAAAAAGACCAGGCTCACGACGGTCCGGCCCAGGATGTATCCGAAGGTGATCTGCAGGAAGGTCAGGTCCCCGCCGTAGGCCACGGCCGGGATGCTGATGAAGGTAAGCGTGCTGGTCTCGGTGGCCACCACGGACAAGAGGACCGCCCACCAGGGCAGGCGGCGGCTGCCCAGGAAGTAATCCGCGGTAGAGCGCTGGCGGCCGGATACGAGGAGGCCGAAGACCATGACACCCAGCAGGTAGAGAATCACTACCAGGTAGTCGATAGCACTGAATCCCATTTCAATCCAGGATTGTACTGCTTTATGGTGTTCGCCTCAAGGCTGGGTTGTGGCGGCCAAGAAAGCCTTCGAGGCCCACGGAATCCAGCACGGCCAGCGCCTCGTCCCAGCCCACGAAACACTGCTCCCGCAGGGCTTCGAGGATCCGGATGATGGAGAGCGCCACCTCGCTCTGCTGGCCTTCGTGCTCTGAGAGGAAGTCCATGGCGTCGAACAGAACGGCATTGGCCTGGGCATAGGTCACGGGCTCGGTCTCGCCGTGGCGGCCGGTCCATTCGTCCTGGGCCAGCGCGTCGTTGACATGGCCTAAGATGAGATGGGTGGCGCGGCCAATAAGCTTCAGGTTGGTGGGATCCACGTTGGTCATGGTGTTGCCCACGACCAGTCCCAGCCGGGCCATCACGGCAGTGGAGTGGGCGTTCAGGAGCATCTTGAGGAGTGTCTGGCGCTTGAGGCTCAGGGGATCGTCTCCGCGTTCCAGGGGGAACGTGATCAACGCGTCCGTTTCCTGCGTCAGCGAGAGCAGTTTGAAAACATCTGCGGCTTCCTGAGGGGAGACATCCCCGACCAGGATCAGGGCCACGGCCGCCTGGTTCTGCCTGCAGAGCGAGACAAACCGGAAAAACGCAGAGTCTGGGTCCTTCAGCTGCGCGATTTCATCGTCCACGCACACCACGACCCCGAGGTCTCCGGGCTGCGGCCCTCGAGCTTGGGCGATTTCCTCTGAAAAGGAGAAGTCATAGAGGCGTTCCTGGTCGTTACCGGCCAGGGACAGGCTTTTGAGGGCGGCGTTTCTGAGCCAGCTGTCCTGGATCTGGATGACGAAGTGGGGATAATACGCCTCTTTTTCCAGGCCGCGGAAGGGCCTTCCCAGGAACCTCAGCCAGGCCGCCCCCTGGTCCGCAGCGTCCGTCCACACCTGGAGCCAGCACCTTCGCTCTGGTGTGTCTACGGTGTCCAGGGGGTGGAGGTGGAACGTGGGGCTGCGCTCGGCACAGTCGACAAAGACCGGGATCAGGGCGCTGCCGGCGATGTAGACGGCGCGCCTGTCCATCCGGTAGGTATCAGATTCCAATGATGTAAGGCGGGCGATCTCGCCCAGCGATGCGGCCAGCTTGTCTCTGAGCCCATTGAAATCTGCCAGCCGATGTTTAATGGCAGCCTTAATAATTGCACCTGGTGCAATATTTAGTAAATCATCACCTTCGGGCGGTTCGAAGTCGAACGACCTTTGACCCGTAGAATCAGCTCCAGGTACATTGATGTCTGGGGCATTCGGATCCGGCAGATCTACGTCGGATGCGCTCAGATTTTCCACAGGGGTAAATCCGAGGCTCTGCAGGTCCTCGGGAGACAGGTGTTCCTGGAGTGCGTTTTGGATCCCGGCCTCCAGCACGGCGCCCATGACAAAGGTCTCGATGGTGGCGGCCTGCATGCGCGTGGAGCCGGCGACGGCCTGGGGCCCGGTGGTCAAGTTGATCCTGGATACAGCGGGCTGTTCGATCACTTTAAGGCTCCGATCGAACGGCTCGAGTATCTCATCGGGGTTGTTGTACATGAAGAAGATGTGCCGGCGGGCCTCCTCTTTCGCCTCCTTGGTCAGGTCGCCGTATTGCCCCAAGGCCGTAAGGACGGCGCCTATGACAGAGGATGTCTCGCCGCCTTCGGTAATGCCGAACACGACGTCGCCCTGTTGGATGCCCCGGTCCTCGAGCTGGAGCCTGCCCACGAGCTCCAGGTCCTCGAAACCTTCGAGCGAGCTTATGAGCGCCCGGTCGCCGCCCGTCAGCTCCCCGATGAGCTTGGTCTCGATGTCTTCGGGCAGCGACTCCTCGAGCTTGTCCCACACTGGGCTGCCCTTCACCCGGGACCAGAAGGGCCGCCAGAGCGCGCTCTCCATCTGCTTGGCCAGGCGGCCTGTGGACCCGCATCCGTAGATGAAGATCTTCCGGTTTTCCCGGATGGCCCGGCTCACCGCCTGCGCGGCCTGTGTCAAGGTGTCGAGTTCGGCCGGATCCTCGACCATCTGGTGTATCTTCTGGGAGATGTCCTCGTCTACCGAAAAGATCTGCTCCAGGCCGGCCCGGACATCGTCCTTAATGACAAAGCTCAGGTTCCAGGTCTTGGGGTGGCGCTGCTCGGTGAGCAGGGCATGGAGCTGGAACTGCTTCTTGTTCTTGACATAATCCCGGGACTGGGGAGAAGGCGAAAGCTTGAGCAGAGTCAGCAGCGGCTCCCGTTTCTGGTTTATCTCTGATCCACCCATTTTTCGATTTTCACACAGTTTCTATGGACTCACTCTGCTCCTACCATTGTCCCTCATCATCAATCCGCTCCCCTTCGTTCCCTGTGATTCCCATCATACCACACCTTTGGCATCGATGCGGCCGCCTGGCGCTCTATTCAGAACAGCTTCATCTGGCCGTCCCTTTTCCTCACGGGTGCTGGGGCCTCGGGCTGCTCCAGCAGCTCCTCCTCGATGCGGTCGAGGAAGGGGCTGCGGTTCAGCCGGTACTCCCGGCCCAGGAGGAAGCGCTTCCCGGCATGGGTAAGGAACAGATACTTCTTGGCCCGGGTCATGCCCACGTACAGGAGGCGCCGTTCCTCTTCCCGGTTGGAGCGGCGCTCGAACAGGGAGTAGGGGAGCAGGCCGTCCTCGCATCCCACGATGAACACACAGCGGAACTCGAGGCCCTTGGCCGCGTGCAGGGTCATGAGTGTCACCGACTCCAGGTCGCGGTGGTAGGTGTCGGCTCCCGTGCCCAGGGCTGCGAATTTCAGGAAGGCCTCCCTATCCGAGCCGAATTCCTGTGCCAGGTCCCTGAGCCGGTTGAACTCGTCAGGCGACGCGTCCAGCTCCTTTTTAAAGTAAGCCGATGAGATGGCTGCCAGCGACTCGGACACGGGCTTACTGTGTGTGAGCTCGGATAGTGACTCAAGAGAAGAAAGATCGGGCACGACTCTCCCCACCACCCGGCCTTGGAGCAGGGTATTCCTCGGGTTGGACGCCAGCCTGAACAAGTCCACTACAGACTTGACCGGCTCCTGCCGGAAGAAGGGGGTCTCGCCGATCGACTGATAGGGGATGCTGTGGTTCCGGAAGGCATGCTCCAGGGCCTTCATCTGGTCCTTGATGCGGCAGAGCACGGCGAAGTCGGAGAGGCTGCGCAGCTCCTCATGCCCCTCCCCGGCTGTGATGCCGCTGTCCATGGAGAAAAAGCTGAGCCCGCCCATGAGGTCCTCGATGGTGCGCGCCACAAACTCGGCTTCGCCGCGGTGTGTAGCCTGGGCGGCGAGTGTGATCTTGACACCCTCCTGGAGGCCCTGCAGGAACCCCTCAGGCCCTATGGAGAGGGCGATCACCCGGCTCGAGGCCCTGAGGATGGTGTCGGTGCAGCGGTAGCTCTGCTTGAGCCGGTACACGGAGGCCTCGGGGTAATCCTCGAGGAACTCCCGGATAAACCGCACGTCCGCGCCCCGGAAGCCGTAGATGGCCTGGTCCGGATCCCCGATGGCGCACAGGTTGGGCGCACTCCCCGGCACAAGGAGCCGCACCATTTGGTACTGGGCGAGGTTTATGTCCTGGTACTCGTCGATGAGCACCCAGGGGAAGCGGCCCTGGTATGACTCGCTCACCTCGGGGTGGTCCCTGAGGAGCAGGACCGGCCGGAAGATGCAGTCGTCCAGATCGAAGAGGTCGTGGGCCTTCAGGTACTCCTCATAGGGTCCCCAGAAGGCGCCTGCATCGCCGCCAGGATCGCCGTCGGGGGGGGCGAGCTCCCGCTTGGCCCGGGCTATGTCGTCCGAGACCTTCTTTGCCTCCTGCCGCGCACACCCCAGCTCTTTCTCCAGGATGAGGCGCTTGTCAGCCTCGTCCACCAGGGAGAAGGACCGGCTGCGGCCGAGCTTTTCCGCCTGTTCCTTAAGAACCGAAAACCCGAAGGCGTGGAAGGTGGACACCCGGGGCCTTCTCTCCGGGTCCTCCCCGCGCAGCAGTTCGTCCAGCCGCCGGCTCATCTCCTCCGCGGCCTTGTTGGTGAAGGTCACGGCCAGGATGGACCCCGGGGCCACCCCCCGATCCCGGATCAGGTGGGCGATGCGAAAGGTAAGCGTCCGGGTCTTGCCCGTTCCCGGGCCGGCCAGGATCAGTGCGGGCCCGGTGAAATGGCGCACGGCCTCCTGCTGCTCGGCGTTCAGGGCCGCCAGCAAAGGTTTCTTGTTGGTCTTTGGGGCAGGAGCCTCGAAGGCCAGCTGGGTGGGCTCGGATTCCTTGCGCCGTGCGTAACGCTCCTGAAAGGCCTTGAGGTCGAAGTTTATGAGACGGTGCTTGGGCACAGCGCTGTCCGAGGCGGTCGAGGAAAAGAGCGCCTGCTGGACCGTGACACTCCGGATCTCGCCCGGTTTGAAGACCCGGATCACGCCGTATTCTCCGTCGTAGCCCTCCTGGATGATGACCCGGCGCTCCCGCATGCGGCGCACGGCCTCGCCTACGAGGGGCTTGCCGCCCTTGACCAGCTCCCTGACCGGCAGGTCCAGCAGGATGTACAGCTCGGGGCCGAACCGGTGCAGGAGCGCGTGGTACTCGGCGTCGACCTTCTTGGAGCCGGCACCGACCTCGAATATCTCGGAGAGGATCTCCTTGAGCGGGATGATGGAGACGAAGGGCATCCGGTTGGGCCGGCTCTCCAGGTCGTCCCGGTCGGCCAGTTGGGCCACCCGGTGCATGACCCCGACCGTGACCTTTTTCCCGCACACGGTGCAGATTTCCTTGTGGCGCAGGGTCTCCAGCGGGTCCCAGACCACCCCGCATTTGCGGTGGCCGTCGTAGTGGTACTTCCCCTCCTGGGGGAAGAGGTCGATGGTTCCCAGGAAGCGTTCCGGGTCGCCCTTTTTCAGGGCCTCTGTCATGGCCGCGTAGCTCAGCTCCGTGTCGAAGATGTTGGCGTTCCGGCCCAGCTTTTCCGGGGAGTGGGCGTCCGAGTTGGAGACCAGAGTGAAGGGATCGAGGAAGGTGCAGGCCCAGTGCATGGGGGCGTCGGTGGACAGCCCGGTCTCCATGGCCGTGAGATGGGGGGTCAGGTCCTCGAAACACTCCTCCACCGTGTCGAACCCGGACTTGGAGCCCAGGATCGAGAACCAGGGGGTCCAGATGTGGGCCGGGATGAAGGCGGTGCGGTCCGAGGCCTCGAGGGCGATCTCGAGCAGGGAGCGGGAGTCCAGGCCCAGGATGGGCCGCCCATCCGAGGTCAGGTTGGCGTTGAGGCGCAGGAGGGACTGCCGGATCTTCTCCACGGTCTCGAAGTCGGGGGCCAGGATCACGTTGTGCACCTTGCGGGTGCGGCCGTTCTTCTGGTAGATGCTGCTGATCTCGGCCTGCAGCACGAAGCGCACTTCACCGCTAAATGTGGGGGCTGCCGGGACCGCCGCCTTCTGCCGGTAGGCGGGCTTCAGCCGGAACAGGCCTTCCTCGGCCGGTTCGAGTTTCTCCTTTAGCTCCTCCAGCCAGCCAGGGTGGGTAAAGTCTCCGGTGCCGATCACGGAGATTCCCTTGAGCCGCGCCCACAGGTCCAGGAACTCCGGGGCCAGCTGCTTGCTGGTGGCGCGCGAGAGGTGGGAGTGGATGTGGATGTCGGCGATGAAGCGCATAATAGCCCGGTACTGGCTATGTGATACACCAATTCCTTAAAAAAGGCAAAGTCCGCTGAACGGATAAACGCGGCTTCGGAAGTGGCGGCGGAGGCCCGCTGAAGATTTAAGGAAAAGTCTTTGACGCTCAGGGACGACGACTCCCCGTGGCGCTATGAAATATCTTCGGGGGCCGTGGGTTGGACCTCGCCCTGCTGGCTGTCCTGCGCCTCCGAGAGAGGGGGCCTGAAATAGGCGGCGATATACCGGGCGGGTCCGGACAGGATGAACACAAGGGCGAGCAGCAGGAAACCAAGGGGGTAGAGGATGCAGGCGCTGATGACGATGGTGGCCGCCATGGCCGTGAACACGTCGGCCCTTCGGCGGAAGTTGAAGTGGAAGAGGTTCCGGTACTGCAGGCTGCTGACCATGAGCAGGGAAAGTACGATCACCAGCATGGCTGTGAGGAACGTGGAAAACCCGGCCGGGATGGGCTCGGGATGGGTTGTCGCTATCACCGCACACATCACGGCGGCGCTGGGTACGGTGAGCCCCAGGTGAAATTTTCGGTCGGGTGATATCCGGGGCAGAACTGCAGTGCCGGCGAGGCGCAGCATGCCGGCCGCCAGGAACAGGAAGCTCAGGATCACGGCATGGCCGGCGGCCATGTGCTGCAGCCCCCAGAAGTAAACGAGGAACGAAGCCGATGCGCCGAAGGCGAAAGTATCCGCCAGGCAGTCCAGCCACTCCCCGAATTCCGACTGAGTCCCGGTGGCGCGGGCGACGATGCCGTCGAAGGCGTCGAGCACGGCCGCCAAAATGATGAACAGGGCCGCCCGCGAATATCGGCCCTGGATCGAGGCATGGATGCTGAGGAACCCGACGAAGACATACGTGATCGTGATCAGGTTGGGGAAGATATAGATGAGACGTTTTGTTTTCATAACACCCTCTTGGCGATGACGGTCTCTCCGGCCCGGACCTTCCGGCCGGGACGGGTGGTAATATCCATAGTATCGGGGAGGAAGATGTCCACGCGGGAGCCGAAATAGATGATCCCTGTTTTCTGTCCGGCACGGAGCGTGTCTTCCTCCCGGACATAGGATTTGATGCGCCGCGCCACCGAGCCCGAGACCTGCTTGAAGAGAATCTCTGTCCCGTCTCCCCGGATGAGAACGGAAACATGGGCGTTTTTCTCCGAGGCGGCATCCTTGTAGGCCGCGATGTGCCGCCCCGGTTTTGCGGCTATGGACATTACGGTACCGGCGATGGGTGCCCGGGTAATGTGGACATCGAAGAGCGAGAGGAAGATGCTGACCCGGGTCGCTGGAAAGGGGACAGTTCCCTTTTCCATGACCTTCTCGACCTCGATGACCTTCCCGTCGGCCGGGGAAAAGATGTGTGTGTCGTCCTGCGGCGTGTGCCGGACCGGATCGCGGAAGAAAAAGGCCATCTTAAGCGCCGCGATGAAGAACGCCCCCCCGACCCAGACCCAGCCGAAGCTCGAGGTCAAGGCGGCAATGGCCAGGGGCAGCAGGATAAACGGCACTCCCTCCCTGGCCACTCTCATGGGACGATCATTCCCCGGGGCTCTCCAGTTCCGTTTTCGTCTCTACTAGATGAAAATCCGCTCCGATCTTGTGAAATATCTTTGCGGCCTCGG
>SDBS01005334.1_pt1 | contig 12546 bp, 9 predicted proteins | sample 2277091 | NCBI WGS metagenome assembly SDBS01 (sample SAMN10404972, study PRJNA504765) | marine sediment metagenome | isolation source: marine sediment core GS10_PC15, 163 cmbsf | place: Arctic Ocean: Southern Knipovich Ridge | collected 2010 | reverse complement strand
AGGATTTCAAGAAAAAATGGTGACCATTAATCTTTATCATTCATCGGCCCGAATTGTAGCTGATCTTTTTAACAATAATATATTAAAAGCAGCCAATGATATTAACCGTTATCGACTCGATACACGCAAACAGAGTGAAGCACCATATTTTTCTACCGTTACTAAAATTATTCCAGAAGAACGGACAAACTCGTTAATTGTTCTTGGCCGAAGTCAAGCAGTGACTCGAATTCAGAATTTTATTAAAGAATATATCGATGTTGAACTTGAGTCTGGTAAGTCAATTTTACATATTTATAAATTGCAATATCTTGATGCTGAAACTTTTGGGCCAGTACTTGCTAAAATTGTCGAATCTTCACGGGTTGGCGGTCCTGAACAAGCACGAGCAGCGGGAAAAGAAGTTGGTGGTACCGAGCGTTTTTTTGATGAAGTTATTATAAAAACTGACACACCAAGTGAAGGAGAAGAACGTGGCTATTATGGCGGGAATAAGCTGGTTATTGCTGCGCGCAATGATGATTGGCGGCAAATTAAAAAATTGATTGAAGAACTTGATACCCCACAACCACAAGTATTTATTGAAGTTTTAGTTGCAGACTTGACGATTGACGATACCAGATTTCTTGGTACGATGGTAAGAAACCCTAAAAAAATACCAATATTAAATCAGATGCAATTTCAGTCGGCACAATTAACTCCCGGGGTCGTGACCGATAGTGTAGCAAATCCTACCACCGTTGCTGGGGACTTACTAAAAAAAGTATTTAATTCAGCAGGGGAGGCGACTGATGATGATCCAACAAGTACCATTGCTACGTTTGCTCCTCCCGCTTCTCCTCCCGCCCCTCCTACTGTCGGCGGTGCTACGGTGGCGTCATTTAATGATAATGATGGAAAAACCTGGGGCATCCTGGAAATACTTGACCGTTTTACCCACTCAAAAATTCTTTCCCATCCACATATTATTGCAACGAATAATAGAAAAGCAGAAATTAATATTGGTGAAGAACGGTATCTGAGAGATGAAGTTTCCGGTAGTTTGGGTGGTACAACCGTCCGTAAATTTAAAGCTGTTAAAGCTGAACTTAAAATTGAAATTACGCCGCGCATCAGTGCTGACAATACGGTTAATTTACAAGTTTTAGTTAAAATAAATGACTTTATTACTGGTTCAGATGCGCAAACAATACGAAAAGTTGAAACGAATGCAAATATATTAAGTGGTTCTATATTTGCTTTAGGTGGTCTGGTAAGTCTTGCTAGCAACCAGAATGCAAATCAGACACCAGTTTTGGGAAAAGTTCCGTTGTTAGGGTGGTTATTTAAAAGGCGACAAGGGCAGGCAGTTAAAAATAATTTGACGATATTTATATCACCAACTATTATTCAACCACGCTTGCGTGAAGGGGTGAGTAAGCTTACGCAAGATTATATTGGTATTTCAAAAAACCTTTTCAAGGAGAGTCAACTTTTTGGTTCTTTAAAAGATCCTATTTCAAGATGGTTTTTCAAGCCGTACACTGAAGTGGAGGGAGTGATAGATGAGTTTACGGCAAAGGATGAATTACAAACAATATATCAAGATGTAGTAATAGACAAAAAGAAGAAGGAGAGCATTAAACAGCCAACAAAGAAATATGTGCAGGCGAATACGATTGATAAGAAACAAAAAGCTGAAGAATTAAAACAACTGTTGCAACGAGATGGCAGTAATCCTTTTGAAAAAAGAATTATTTAATCATTTTCTATCATAAGATTGTCTTCTATTTTGAGTAAGCGATTATATTTGGCCATTCGTTCACCGCGTGAACAACCACCAGCTTTAATTTGGTTGGCACTTACCCCGATAGCGAGATCAGCGATAAAAGAATCATTTGTTTCACCTGACCGATGAGAAACAACAACATTCCAATTATATTCTTTACACAACTTAACTGCTTGTAATGTCTCAGTGACGGTTCCTACTTGATTTGGTTTGATGAGTGCTGCTTGTGCAACGTTATGTTCAATACCGTGCCAAATGCGTTCCGGGTTGGTGGCAAAAATATCATCACCAATTATTTTTACTTGAGAACCTAAAGTTTCAGTCATTTGTTCCCAGCCATTCCAATCAGTTTCACTCAGACCATCTTCAATAGAATAAATAGGGTAGTTGCCTATTAATTGTTTATAAATGTCAATTAATTCTTGTTTATTAATTTGTTTGCCTTGCCACGTGTAGGTTTGTGTTTCTGTATCATAAAAATGTGATGCAGCAACATCAAGGGAAATCATGATGGGATTGTTATTACCATATTGTTCAACAGCTTCCATTACCAGATTAAGTGCTTGGTTAATATCAGTAAAAACTGGTGCAAAACCGCCTTCATCTCCTACGGCAGTTGATTTTCCTTGTTTGCGTAATAATTTTTTTAATCCATGGAAAATAGTGAATCCTGTTTCTGCTGCGGTACGAAATGAAAGTTGGTTCAATGGCATAATCATAATCTCTTGCACGGGGAGGTTATTGTCAGCATGTAAACCGCCATTAATTATATTAAACATGGGAGACGGAAATGCAACTGTTTCAAAACCACAAAGATAGGCAATAAGTTCATATAATTCGAGTGATTCAATGAGCGCTTGCGCTTTGCATACTGCTATACTTACTGCCAACATAGTATTAGCACCCAAATGTGATTTATCGGGAGTATTGTCAAGTTCTAACATTATTACATCCATTTGCACGACATTTGGTTTTTTACCAATAAGTGCTGGTGCTATTTTATTTTCAATAGCTGCTATTGCTTTTAATACCCCATAGCCAAGCAATCTGTCACCACCATCACGTAGCTCTACTGCTTCATGTATACCACGAGATGTGCCAGCTGGTACTGATGCACAAACAGAAAGATTGTTTTCTAAAAAAAGTTCACAGGCGAGAGTTGGTAAGCCACGAGAGTCAAAAATTTCTCGCGCTTTTATGCCTATTATTTTCACGCATATTCCTTAAGCCTCAAATAAAATATATTGTTAGCTTACCATAGAATAAGAAAGTGAAAATATGAAAAGATTTTTTCTTTATCCATCACCCTCATTGTTATTGAGCTTCAATCCTACCATCGTAATGCCGATTCCCACTATAATACCTACACCCATATTCAAGTTTGGATGTTTTTCCGACCATGACCTTCCTTCTTCATGAACTAAAGCCGTTAGAAAATGAGAACCACTTATTTTTTTCAGACATTCAGCTCGTGAGAAGTTTAATTCCTTTGATTCATCTGCTAGTTCTTCGGCTGCTTCTAATAAAGTAAGCATTGGGGGTACAGATTGACCAAACCTAGCTTTAAAATCTTTTTTGAATTTTCTTATGTCATCTTTCGGTTGCTGTGCGTTGAAATCTTCTCCAAATTTTAGAGCGAGGCTTTTAACCAAACTTGTTCCCTGACTTTTACATTGCAGTTTGTTATCGACTAAAACATAGCTGAAAAGTAAAAAAATTAGTGTAATAAAGGCTGATCGGTAATTCATGTAGATTTCCTTATTTAAATAATATGAACTTATTACAAAATAACAATCATATGTAAAGTATTATAGCGAAAAAAAAGGCAATAAACAAACCTTTTACTTGATGGTTAATGGTTTCCTAAGATTCCCATTTAAAATATCGTTTTAATGTTGATTAATCTATTGTTTTAGGCAGCAAGCGCAAACCATATTCACGTAATTGTTTTTCTTCAACTTTTGTTGGTGCTTCCATCATAAGATCGTAGCCCCGTTGTGTTTTTGGGAATGCAATGACATCGCGAATTGATGATGATCCTGTCATAAGCATCAGTAAACGATCTAAACCGAGTGCAATACCACCATGTGGAGGAAAACCAAGTTCTTGTGCTTCCAATAAAAAGCCAAATTTTTGTTGAGTTGGTTCTTTTGGCAAACCAAGTAGTTCGAACATTTTTTCTTGTGTGGTTCTATCATGAATTCGAATTGATCCACCACCTAGTTCAATGCCATTTAAAACAATATCGTATGCACGTGCTTTCATGTCTGCTTGCTTTTGCTTTTCCCATCCTTCTTTTGGTGAGGTAAATGGATGGTGCATTGCATGCCAGGTATTGGTTTTATCATCAAATTCAAAGAGTGGAAAATCAGTAATCCATACAAAATTGAAAACATTTTTTGGGATTAACTTTAGTTCTTTTGCTAATGTAAGTCGTATTTTGCCTAACGTTTCCCATGCTTGTTTGTAGGGGCCGGCGACGAGAAATAGGGTATTTGTTTTTGCTAGTGTTGGGAAAATTTTTTGTGCGCGAGCAAAAAAGTCATCGGGTAAAAAACGTGATACCGGAGATTCTAGTTTATCTTCTTCTTTAAAACGAATCCAAAGCATTCCTTTTGCACCAAGCTTTTGTGCTTTTTCTACCCAACGATTAAGTTCAGTGTGTGAAAAATTGTGCCCCCGTATATGAATACCACCAATTTTGCCACCATTGTCAATCACTGATCGTAAAAATTTAAGTTCAGTGTTTTTAAATAAAGAAGTCGCATCATGAATTTCTAGACCAAATCGAATGTCAGGTTTGTCAGAACCATATAAAGAAAATGCTTCATCATAGGATAGACGTTTGAGGGGTGTTTTTATATCAATAGTTAATATTTTTTTAAACAGCTGCTTAAACAATTGTTCAATAATATCTTGTATATCCTGTTCTTGTACAAATGACATTTCCAAGTCAAGTTGTGTAAATTCTGGTTGCCGATCTGCCCGTAAATCTTCATCTCTAAAGCAGCGGGCTATTTGAAAATATTGTTCTATACCAGCTGCCATTAACATCTGTTTATATAATTGTGGTGATTGTGGCAGTGCATAAAAATGCCCAGGATGCATCCGAGAGGGTACTAAAAATTCACGTGCACCTTCGGGGGTGTTTTTTGTCAGTATTGGTGTTTCAATTTCATAAAATTTCTTGTTATGTAAAAATTCTCTGATAGCAAAGATAACATTATTGCGCATTACCAAGTTATTGTGCATCCTTGGACGGCGTAAATCAAGATAGCGGTATTTGAGACGTAACTCTTCATCCACTATGTCGGCATCTTCTAATGCAAACGGTAATGTTTTTGCTTTGTTGAGAATTTGTAATTGGTTAACACGCATTTCCCATTTGCCAGTATTTAGTTCAGGATTTATTGTTTCAGGAGTACGACCAACAATAATACCAGAGACAGCGATGACATATTCTGAACGTAGGTGATGTGCTTTTTCATGCATTTCTTTTGATTCTTCTGGATTAAAGACCAACTGCATGATGCCGGTACGATCACGTAAATCGATAAAAATTAAGCCACCATGATCACGACGTCGCTCTACCCATCCAGCAAGACAAATAGTTTGATTTAAAAATTTCTCATTAACCATGCCGCACCCAACAGTGCGTTCAAAAGGCTGCATACCTAAATCCTTTGAAAATCCAAAATTGGACTAACTATAATGTTTAGGTATTAGTGTAGCATAAAAATAATGATAGTTATAATTGCTATTTAGTAAAAACAATCACAGGAGAGACGGTTGAAGGATAGACATGGAAGGCAACCGGGTATATCACTCTTGTATGTCGCAGCATATACAGCAGTAGAATAGTTTTTTTATTAAGTCTTCTTCTTACTTCTTCTTCTTCTTCGTAAACGGTAGTCATCTGCAGCTTGCCACTCTCTAATAAAAGGTTGGCTGACTTCAAGCAATAGGTTACCTATTTGTAGATCTAGGATTTCTTTATGTAAAATTTTCTCTATTTCAGTATCTTTATCCTTTGAGGAAGTATATTGTGGATTTCCTAACTCAGTAGTTATTTTGCGTACTATATTTTCTACAGCTATTTTCCGTGTAGCAGGATCATTTTCTTTTATCTGTTTCCAAAATTTATCCAGGATACTTTTTTTTATAGGAATAGATTCTACAAGAGTAAATAGGTGTATATAAGAGAGGCTTAAATTGGGATCTATGTTTTTTTCTAAATAACTAATATCTATTGGTTCCGGCTGTTCCTGGTTTTCTCCCAAGGTTTTTTTGATAAATTCCTCGAAATTTTCTTTTGTATGAATAGTATTATCATTTTCAATCCAATCTTCACTAGCATGTAATTGATTACTGATTATAAGTATTGATAGCAAGAATATAATAGCTGTATTTTTCATTATTTGCTCTTTCTTTGAGTGCATTTAGTTTAGTATTTTTTTCATTTGAAGGCTAATTATAATCTTCAAGAAGTTAGTATAGCATAATAATAATGATGGTGGTAATGTACTATTAGCGGCGACAACTGCGGAAAAAATGTGAAAGACAAATTGAACCTAGGTTTCCTTTCCCCTAAAAAGTCTTGAGAAGAAATTATGCTTATTACCTCTAGAGGCATCTTCTTTTTGTTGTTTCTTTAATTCTTCAATTTCTGATACTAGACTAGTATTTTCTTTTTTCATAGCATCTAGTTCATCACTTACTGCAACGCCCATGGCATTCATCAAGGAAGATACATTAATAACTGGACAATTCATTGGTATACCTGAAGTGGCAGAGATTGTACTACCTACTATATATCTTATAGTATTTTCCCATAAAGCAGGGTCGTTTTCTTTTATGTACTCCCAGGTTGTTTTTTGTATTTTTTTACCTTCAGGTGAATAGAATTCTATCCCATTGAAATAATTAGTAACAACAGAATGGTTTATTCTATCTGCTAAATCACCTGTATTTATTTTTTCCCCTTCTTTTAGTCTATTTTGAATATAGACTTTAAGTTGACTGAACTCATTAATTGGTCCGAATCCTGAATTTTCTTCCATATCCATAGTATATAGTTGATTATTGATTATAATTATTGATAACAAGCATATAATAGCTACAGTTCGCATAGTTTTCCCCCTCTTTTTAAACTGATTGGCACTATATAAAAATATAGTTTACTTAGTAATAAACAATAAAGGACAGAATAAAGTCAATATGTTTTTTTATACTACCCTTCGATACACTGCTCTTCGAGCAGCACTCACTCGCTTGGGCGCCGAAGTTTTAACAAAGGCGGCTCGCGCCGAATCTTTAGCGAAGGTTGAGGGCGAACGGGTTAAAAATAATCATCGGATAGATAACAGCAGAATTTACATGGAAAGCAACTTGGTTGTTCATCCGATGTGTTACTATCGTATTCTTTTGCTGGCTTAGCAGATGATAATTGTTGTTGCGATTGTTCGTTTTTTTTTTCCAGTTTTTTATTTTGTTTTTTCAATATTTTGTATACTATATTTTTTACAGACTCTTTCCATGAATAATCTGGTCTCTGGCTTTTTTTCAATTTTTCTTGGATAAATTTTTTCAATTCTTTTTTTGTCTGAATAGTATTAAGATCCTGCTCCTGTCCGGAGTAATCTTTTAATTCAACATAACTTTCACTAGCATGTAATTGATTACTGATTATAACTATTGACAACAAGAATATAGTAGCTATATTTCGCATTGTTCTTTCTCTTTAGTCTTTTTTTTTCTAAAATTTCTGAATATTGATTTTTTCTTAGTATTTTCGTGAAAAAGAGCGAGATTTTTGGCTACTCCATCAAATACTTGTTGGTCGATTTCTGATCTTAATTTACTATTTTTTTCTTTACTTGCAGTCTGAGCTAATTTTAGTTTAGTATTTTCTTCTCTTAATTTTACAAGCTCATCGGTTATTATGAGTATTATAGAGCTCGTAGCATCAAGCATTTCATATGAGCTAACAGTTTGACACTTTACGCCTTTTTCTGAGCGCATTTCGCACGTTATCTGGTTTATAGCGTTCTTCCAGAGGGGATAACTATTATTTTGTGTCCATTTCCAGATCATTTCTTGTACTAGTTTTAAGTCCTCTGCTTCTGACTGCGCACCTTTTAATTGATTTGCTGGTGTATAGAAATATTCGGTAACAGCACGAGGGCTTAGATAGGCCGTTAAATAATCTGGTAGATGTTGTATTTCTTCTTCTGGTGTTTGTTTAATATAGTCTTTGAGCTGGGCTAATGTCTCAATTTGATTAGTTTTTGGTACTTGTTCTTCTCTTCTCATGGCATGTAATTGATTAGAAATCAGGATTATTAATAATGTATATATACGGATTGTAGCTTGCATCATCGTCCCCCTTTTTTGAACTGATCAAAATTATATAAAAGCAGAACTTACTTAGTAATAGAATAAAGAATAGGTTGGAGTCAATATATTTTTTACAAATGAGTGGATGAAGTATTTCTAAAATTCATAGGTTAAACCAAGATTGAAGGTATAGGCAATGTCGTTGCCTAACTCTGGTACGCGGTCTTCTTCAAATCCAGTTCTATCAGGACGGTCAAGTTCAGCTTCCTGTCGAGCCGTAATAGGGAGGCCTTTGCGGTCGGCATAGAATGTACCAGGGAAGAAGATGGAACCGACAAAAAAGAATTTTAGCTGCTCAAACATATAATAATCGATAAAAATGTTTGTTTCTGTCCCTAAGTAGGTCCGTGCATTACCGGTGGAACGTTCTTCCCAATAAGCTAAAATATTTGGGCGTACTTTAAGGCCCTTTGACCAATCTTTTGGTTTCCAAGTCAAACTGCTGCCGAAAAATATTAGATTGGTAAAGCCGGATACATTTTGTGCAAACCTACTTGGTGCTTGAATGGTAGTTGGTGTGGAAAGTGGTCGTCTTAATTTACCAGCACCACCTAATACAAATGCACTTTTGACCCGTTTGCCTGAATATATTTCCTGTAACGAAATAAAACCACTAAATTCGCCATCTTTTGTTTCAAAATTAGGGTTATCATCACCGGAAGCAACGCCGGCAGTTGCTGCAAGTTTTAAATCTTGTCTGTAAATCCAGTAGGAAGCATCGATAACAAACATCCACCCTTCATACCGATTAGTAAATGGGTTGCGGAAGCGATTGTTCGTATTAAATAGATTGCCAATATCATCTACTGAACCAATCTCTTTTCTGTTTTGTGACTCATCACGAAAAGTTTCATCAATAATCTTTTGTACTTGTGCACCGGCTTTACTTTCAGGATCATATAATACTTTTGGACCATCGTCAGGATTACCAACACGGACACGACTATTAACTAAAGCGACCATACCGCCCCGGTTTTCTTCTTCAATCTGATTACGGTCCCAACCTTTAACGCGCTGTTGTCCTAAGTTTAATGCATAATCAAAACCAGCTTCAAATTTGTCTCCATAATATTCACCAGCAAAACCGATGGTACCCAGTTTGCTGCTTGCATCGCCACGAAATTCAACTCGTTGTTCTGGATCACTGTTAAATAAAGCGTACGGTTCTAGACTTAATATACCGAGCTTACTATTATTAAATACTTCCCAGTTCAAGCGACCAGCAATTAAAAAATTGATTTTCCCGGAACCCCGTTCTGGCTTTTTGAGACGATCAAATTCTTGTCCTAAAATTTTTCTTGCTGTTTCTGACAAGCTTGTGCTTTTATTTTGCAAAATTGCTGTATATAAATCATATGATAAATGATGGGCAAGAATATCACCATTAAATTTTCCGCCAAAAGCATATTGATCAACGACAGTGTCAGTATAGAAACCAAGAATTTCTGGGCCAACAGCAAAAGCGTCACCAAGAGAAATACCACGGCCGAGTTCAAATGGAAATGCACCAGTAGTAAAGGTGTGTTTATTGCTAAAAGGTAAATGTAATGCTTCGCCTATATCAAAAAGTAACCATCCTTCACGCATCCAAAAAATATGACGTGGAATTGCATGCCGATGGGGTCTGCCGACTGTTTCAAGTATTTTTGTTTCGGCCTCAGTTGTTCGTGCAATGCTTTCTGGGTTTCCCCAAATTGATCGATTACGAACGGTAAATGAAAATTCAGCAACATCATCATTGTATGTTTTTTTGCCATAAAGAACGTCAAAAGTGAAATCTAATGTATGACGAGAAAAGTAAATACGATCAGCATCATTATTATTATTAAGTAAGTTTATATTTTTTCCATAAAATGTTTCTGGCTTGAACATACTTGAAACACTATATTCAAAATCAAGTAACTTAATAGTGGCAATGTCTCCCGATTTGGCTGAAGAAATAAGACAGCAATTTGTTATAAGAGACAAAAAAAGATTCACATATTTTCGTGGCTGCATAAATACCTTTTGTTGTAATTAAAATGTCTATTTTTTAGACCCCTGATGGGAATTAACATTAGACTGGAACTTAGTAAAAAATATGAACAATTTTTGCTAAGTTGTCAAATTAAGAATGCTTATTTATCAGCAAAAATACTATTGATTGTCTCGGATTTGTTAATTTTTCATAACCACAACCATAAGCTTTTCAAAAAGCCTGTCCTGAGTTTATCGAAGGGCCTGTCCTGAGTTAATCGGGAGGATGTTCTCAAATTAAAGTGACAAGAATTAATCTTTAGGTAGAATTGCAATTTCTATGTATATACTATTATATGATCAAACAAATAATTCTTGCACTTTTTACCGGTATAATGCTCATTTTTTTTATTGCACAGCATGATAAGTGGGTGCAATATAAAATTGGTCAAGCTTTTAAAGAAGTATTTGAAGAATCATTCGATTGTTCAATTTCGTTTGTGGTGAGAGAGATTAATTTCTTTTCTCCTCAATTGATGCTTGAACAGGTAGTTGTTGTCCCGCGCGATGGAAAAGAGTGGCAATGGCATTGTAATCGTTATGTAACGACCTTTAACTGGGGACATCTTTTTAATCGGGGAAGTATTGATATAGCAGTTATCATGGATGGGCTTGCAATGTCATCGGTCATAGTTGACAATTCATTAGCTATTGCGCCACATTTAGAAAAAATTATGCAGGTACCATCATTGCCTATTCCGGCTTTTTTAAAGTCACTTATGTTAAAAGGAGCAACATTTCATGTTATTGACAAAGCCAAAATGCTTGCTGCTACTCTCCAATGGCATAGTTCATCAGTTAAAATAGGTGATCTATTTAAATCAACTATGTATATTATTGGTGGACAACTTGCGATGCATAATAAGACAATGATTACCGCACCTACCGGCAATCTAAAAATTGATGTTGATACAGCAAAAGATGCAAAAACAGTGGTGCATATTGATAGCAGTTTTGAATTGGTACATTTAGGTGAATACAATACTTGTTATTTGACCGGTGTGTGGGATCATAATAACGGCCGTTTTGCACTGCGTAGTGCACATGATTTGTGTGCTATTGATCCAATTATTATTACAAAACGGGACAAAGACACTTATTTACGGCTTATGGCACGCCTGCCACTTTCTTATTTATGGTGTTTTTTGACTGATGATATAGCGAACAATTATGTTGGGGGAAATGGTTTTTTGTCAGTGCAGGCGACGCTTGGCGCGTCACCACGTATTGATGGGCAGTTGATTTTTGAAGATGTTCAATATAAACAACGGTTATTATGTGATATTAGTAAAATATTTTTTGCAAAACGCAATGACGCTTGGCATGGTGGGATAACATTGCGTTCACACACCGCAGAATTTAATGGCTCATGGCATTGGCTTGAACAAGCAAGAACTGGTGGATTTGATCTGAGTAATATAAATACCATTGCAATACCACATACAAAACGGTGGCAATTATTACCCCATGATTTTCTCTGTCAGGTAAAGGTTGATGAGTCGGGTGCAATTGATGGTTCTTATCAAGCTACTGCTACCAACACGGTACGCAATACGACTAATAAAATAGTTGGAACTATGCGTATCAAAGATGATGCCATTAATGTTGCTGGTATGATTAATGAAGAGCGTTACCTAGTAGAAGGGGAGTTACAACCAAAAATTCGGTTAAAAAAGTGTAGCTATTTTGCTAAAGATGAAACACCACTCATATCATTAGTTGGTAAATCTAATCATAATAATGCTATTGATGGTTCAATAACATTCTCTTTTATACGATCTTTGCTGCAGCAGTGCCTGGGATATGACCTGCAAGGACAAGGAGTTGCTCAGGTACGTGGGATGGTTGACAGTAATCGTATTATTGCAGATCTTCATTTTACCGATACAACAATCCGATTACCACAGACATACAATTTTATTGATGGCTTGGATGTATCAATTTGTTATGATATGACTAATCATAAGTTGCTATTTCATGATATCTATTGTTCTTTATATGCTGGTACTATTCGTTCATCGCGCGCAGTTCTATTGTTTGATTTTCAAGGTAATTGTCGATTTGCCCATGTTCCCCTTTTGTTTGACCGCTGTTTATTGAATGTCAAAAAAGATTTGTTTGCCAGTGTATCAGGAAACATTCTATTTAGTCATGTTACTGCAGAGCAACCACTCGTGAAAGGGCATTTTATTATTGACCGTGCGCAACTTAAAGAAAATTTATTTTCAGATAGCTTTCAAAAGCAATTAATTAATTATACGGGGCGAATGTTTACACAGCCTGATATTAATATGGCGTGTGATCTTTCAATTGAGACGCGATCTCCTATACGTGTTGATACTGCTTTTTTAAAAACTGATGCTAAG
>SDBS01005332.1_pt1 | contig 12547 bp, 9 predicted proteins | sample 2277091 | NCBI WGS metagenome assembly SDBS01 (sample SAMN10404972, study PRJNA504765) | marine sediment metagenome | isolation source: marine sediment core GS10_PC15, 163 cmbsf | place: Arctic Ocean: Southern Knipovich Ridge | collected 2010 | reverse complement strand
CTGCAATCTGAACCAGCGCGTCGCTCTCCGTGCCCGGCTTGATATGCCCCCCCCAGCGTGCAATCAGGGCTGTGTGGAGGCCAATATCCCAGTTGGTCCATTTGCCGAAGCCGAAATCCCAGCCCTGCTCGGACGAGAACATAACCAGCGTATTGTCAACCTGTCCTGTTTCTTTGAGGAGTTGGAGGATCTGGCCGACTTCACGATCCAGCTCCGCGACTTCCGCGAGGTAGCCAACGAACGTTTTCCGCGTGGGAGGGTTGTCATGGATCACCGGCGGCAGCTTGACGGCCTCGCGATCGATCTTCGAAGTGTCACCGCTCCGCCACGGTGGATGAGCGTTTTGCGAACAGCAGAACAGGCAGAAGGGCTGTTTGGGATCTCGTGTCATGAACTTGCGTACAGCGGCACCGGCCAGGGCCCCGGAAACCTTCTCGAACGGGAATACATCGCGAGGACTCGCGTGTGACTTCCCCACAAGACCTACGCGGTAGCCCAGATCACGCAGGTAGTGGCATACGCTTTTTGTTCCGGCCTTGGCGCGGGTATGATTCCTCGCCACGCCGTTACGCACGGGATAAAGACCGGTATAGAGTTCAGCCCGGAACGGCGCGCACATGGACGTCGCCGCATACGCCCTGGTGAGTTTGATTCCCTCCCGCGCCAAGCCGTCTATGTTCGGCGTCTTCACATTCTTGCCCCCGTAGCATCCCAGCGTGTTGTACGTGACGTCATCAGCAAGAATGAACAGATAGTTGGGTTTCCGCTGCTTTTGGGCCGCCCTGGCACCTGCCGCCGCCGTCAGCGCCGCAGCCACGCCGTATTTCATAAATTCGCGTCGTCTCATCAATCCGGTTCTCTTTCCCCGCCCGCCGATTCACCTGCCTGTCCGCCGAAGCCTTGGCGAAGGCGGATGATGCTAGGCTAACGGCCCTGGCCCGTCAAGAGAACCCCCGGCTACGCCCGCTCGACCAGAAGCCAAGCCCCGCTTGCCACGCCGACTCGTCTCGGCGGCTTGTCTCGGCGAAGGCGCGAGCCGAAGCCGGAAGTCTGAAGGACGAAGCCGGATCGAAATTCATGATTCGGCGGATCGTCCCTGAGGGATCGGTAATCTGGATGTCTGCTTTTTTCCTGTCTCCCCTCCTTCCCCCCGATCGACAACTGTAAGTCATCCTCTCCGCGATCCTTATGTGCCCCTGTGGCGGACGAAAAAACTTTTCACAAAAACTCCAACTTTGGGTTGCTTCAGTAGCGCCGGGGTGGTAAGATAATCTTACGAGCCGTAAGGAGATCATACCATGACTAGGGAAGAGGCGACAGCATTGGTGATCGACAAACTGAAGGAAATCCAGGAAAACAGCAGACGTGCCGTTGGAGAGATTACCGTACGCACCAGACCGATAGGTGATCTGGAAGGGTTCGATAGCCTCAACGGGGCCGAGCTAGCACACGTCATATGCGATGCGGTGCCCTTGGGAGAAATGAGAAACATTTGCGCTTCTGAAGACGGGACCAGGGCTTTGACGGTCCGCGAGATCGTGGACTGCGTCATCAAGTCCGCGCAAGCACAAGGAGAGGTATCGAATGGCTAGCAGCAATCAGAAGCGTGCCGCAATAGCTCGTCGGGTGAAGATGGCACGGGGGATGGCCGGGCTTTCTCAGGCTCAGGCTGCGAGAATGCTGGGGATCCACCGCCCATCTTTGTCGGAAGCCGAAGCAGGCCGAAGAAAGGTCTCGGCTGAAGAGCTTAGCCAGTTGGCGGAGATCTACCAAGTTGATCTTGGCTGGCTAGCAGACGGGCGGGAGCAGCCCGATAGTGCCGTCAGTGATCGAATTGGGCTGGCTGCGCGGGAGCTCTCGAAGCTGAAGGCTGAGGATCTGGACCGGGTAATGCAACTGCTCAAGGCGATACGCCCGAGAACGGACGCGGGGTCATGAACAAGACGGCCCTTGCAAGACAGGCTCTTCACAGTGCTCTCTCGCTGCGCCAATCCATGGGGATGAAGCCCTGGGAGGCTTTGTGCGCTTTCGATGCGGCGGAGACCTTGGGGGTGGAAGTGCGTTTCGTTGCGATCCCGAGCATGGAGGGCGCCTACATATCGCATTCCCGGGCGCTAATCCTTGTAACCTCCCTGAGATCGCCTGGCCGGCAAGCGTTTACGTGCGCCCATGAACTTGGACACCATGTCTTCGGGCATGGCTCACAAATCGACGAATTGGTGAATGGCGATCAACTGGCCCATAGAAGGGAGGAATTCCTCGCAGACTGCTTTGCGGGCTTCTTCTTGATGCCAAAGTCGGCAGTGACTCGGGGGTTCGGTGGGCGTGGGTGGTCGCCAGGGTCAGCGTCACCGGCCCAAGTATACAGCGTTGCCTGTTGGCTGGGCGTAGGGTACAGTACCCTCGCGCAACACATGGCGTATTCCTTGCGTTTGATCTCCCCCGAATACTGCCACCGCTTGGTCAACACTCGCCTAAGCAACATACGCGCTAACCTGCTGGGCCGAGCCTGCCCGCCAGGACTTGTCGTAGTAGATGACCAGTGGTCGGATCGCGCGATCGACATTTCCGTTTCTGAAGTCATCCTGGCCCCGCGCGGAGTGCAATCGGAAGGGAACTGCGTGAAGATCGTGGAGGAACTCCCAAGCGGATTACTATTCCAGGGCGAGAAAGCTGGTTTAGGACGTTTTCTAATCTCCGGCCGGGAGTGGGCTGCGTATGTGCGCGTTGCCCGTGATGATTACACGGGGTTGAGCAAATACCGGCACCTAGAGGACCCAGATGATGAGTGAAGCTGCGAACTGCATAATCGAAGAGAACTTGTCAACTGCTTGGGCAAGGGCGTTCCTGCTTACAATGGAGAGAGCAGAAGTCTCAGCCCTTAGCATAACGGTGACGGGTTTCGACGAGGGTGTTGCCCGTGAAAACGTGGAGGTCCGCGAGCTGCTGGATGAAAGTCTGCGCGTCAATGGAAAGCAGAGCTGTCACACGGTGGCCAACACGATATTCCCCGAGAGTCTGTGGAATCGACGGAAGAGCCACGATGTGCTCTTTGACCGGTATAAGCGCATCTGGCCCACGATAAAGACGTGCCCACGTAACCGATACGGCGTGTACTTCCAGAGACTGATCTCTTTTGGTCGAGGCCTAAAGCTCGACGGGGAAAATCAACTCCGGAATATCATCGATATGTACAGGTCAGGAAATCATCGGCGCAGTGCCCTACAGGCCACAGTGCTTGACCCAGTCCATGATCATAATAAGCAGCGTCAAAGAGGCTTCCCATGCTTGCAGCAGGTGGGCTTCCTCCCGGTCAGGGGCAAATCCCTGACCATCGTCGGATTCTATCCCCTTGAGTACATCTACGAACGAGGGTACGGCAACTACTTGGGTCTATGCCGCCTTGGGCGCTTCATGGCTCATGAACTCAGACTAGAGCTGGTGCAGATGACGTGCTTTATTGCAGTAGCGCGGCGAGGGGGCATGAAGAAGCCAAAGTTGGAGCCCCTGAAGCACAGAGTCCAGGGAGTCCTCGATCTCTGCTCGGTCTGAGACAAGGAGCTCACCGTGAGAAGTGTTAATGCGAACGCTTGCTGAGGCACACATAGTCGACGAAAAGCTTGTCCGTGAGCGATGGAAACCGGCCGTTCCCACCGCGGTATTCGACACGTACTGGCGTTTTGCAGCCGAGCGGCAATCGATTCTCTTCAAGCGCCTTGGCGGCTGTCCTTGGCCTTGGACCACTGATACCATCCTACAACGGCACAAGTTTACAAACGCTTACCGCGCAGCCGACCGAGTGAGTCAGTATCTGATCAAGCACGTTATCTATAAGGGCAGCCAGTCACCCGAAGAGCTATTCTTTCGTGTGGTGCTATTCAAGCTCTTCAACCGCATCGAGACGTGGGAATTGCTTGGCGAGAAGGTGGGGCCGATAACTTGGCGAGGATACTGCTTTGAGGCATATGACAAGCCCCTTTCTGAGGCTATGGCTACTGGAACACGCATCTACTCGGCCGCCTACATAATGCCGCCTGGCTCTCGCGTTTTCGGGTTCGCCAGAAAGCATCGCAATCACTTGAAACTTGTCGAACGCATGATGGAAGATGAAGTACCGCGCCAGGTGTCTCAGACTTGTTCGATGCAAGAGGCGTTTGAACTCCTGAGATCTTATCCGACGGTTGGGGACTTTCTGGCTTATCAACTGGTCACAGATATCAACTATGCTGAGATCACGGACTTCAGCGAAATGGAGTTTGTAGCGCCCGGTCCTGGTGCTAGAGATGGGATTCGCAAGTGCTTTGCGAACCTTGGGGGATTAACAGAGACAGATATCATTCGTCGTGTTTTCGAACGCCAAAAGGGGGAGTTTGAGAGACTTGCTCTGGATTTTCAGTCTCTTTGGGGACGACCGCTGCAGCTCATCGACTGCCAGAGTCTCTTCTGTGAGGTGGACAAGTATGCCAGGGTGGCTCATCCAGAAGTCCAAGGGGTCAGCGGCCGGACAAAAATCAAGCAAAGATACCGCCCAAGAGACCAGGGTGTGGAGTATTGGTTTCCGCCAAAATGGAACCTGAACGAAGCTGTTGAGACCTGGAAACGGGAGAATGTGAGCAGAGGCAGAGCATGAAGTGCCAGAAGTCGGGTGATCCGAAGGGACCCAGATCAGGGGAACCAGCGGCAGGCCGTCCAGTAAGTCTAGGCCGTTACAAGAGCTACGAGCATACCCTGCATGTTGGGCCTCGTGGCCAGTCTAAGCCCAAGGTGTTGGGGGAATGTCCCGGGAAATCCCTTGACGCCGATGATTGCGGAGCGCATAATCGTGCGATCAGATGGCTTTCGGACGCTGGCCGAGGTAGTCCTGTGAAGCAGCTGCAGGAACTTGTCGTCGAGTTGACTGACCGGTGCCCGATGGGTTGCAGACATTGCTCGTCGGGTTCTGGGCCAGCCTGCCACAGTGAGCTTAGTCAGGACGTTGTGTTGAGGATTCTGGCTGAGGCAGCTGGGCTGGGCACGCAACACGTTAGCTTCGGTGGCGGCGAGCCGACCGTTGCTCCCCTCTTCTTGCAGGCCCTGCGGGAAACGATTCGACATGGCTTCTCCGCCGAGGTCTTCACGTGCGGCGTCACGTTTTCCACAAAGCAAAAAACAATCCCATTACCGGAAAGCCTTGTGCGAGACATTGTCGCCCTCGGCGGGAAACCGACATTTGTCTTCAGTTTCCACGGTTCCTGCAGTGCCGTTCATGATTCCATCACATGCGTTAGAGGCAGTCTTGAGTGTTTGACAGAATCCCTGCAGAGATGCCTTGCATCCGGCATCTCATGCGCCGCGAATTTTGTTCCCACGCGAGTCAACGCCTTGGATCTTTCGAACACGGCGGACCTCGTTGAGGCCCTGGGTATCGCGAAGCTGAGTATTCTAAGATTCGTGCCTCAAGGAAGGGGGCTGGCTAATCGGGATCTGCTCGAACTCAGCAGGGATGAAGAAGACCGGGTTGTTCAAGAGATCATCGATCTGCGTGATCGGACTGATCTAGAGGTCCGCACGGGCTCCCCGTTCAACGGCATCATCCCTGATAACAATGTGCCTTGTCGAGCTGGTTTCCAGAAGCTCGTCATACAGGCCGACGGGAATGTGCTTCCTTGCGAAGTCTTCAAAGACGAAGGACGACGTGATTGGGGGGCCTCCGTCTACCAGATGAGTCTGGGGCAGATCATGGGCGCACCGCAGTTTGGCCCCCTGCAGAAGATCCTCTTTGAGGGGCCCTGCACTGCTTGCCCCGTGCACAGCATACTACGAGCCAAACAACGGGACACGAGAGCACTTCATGGGATTCCCAAAGCCGCGGTTTAAGATAAATAAGCATGTGGGAAAGGCAGATGACCCACTGGTCACGTACCTCAAGGCCGACGGTAACTTCTCCTATTTGCATGCGGATACGCGGGAGCTGATTGGCAAGCTTCCTGATGGCGACCTCCGCGCACAGAACGACCTTTTGCTTGACCTATGGCCAAAGGTTCTCACGGACGCCCTCCGAAAGCTGAAGGAGCACGATCCGCGCGAGTGGGACCGAAAGAACAAGAGGGTGAGCTACAGTTCGTTCTTCCACGAAGGCTCACTGGGCGTGACGGATCTTCGTGACGTGCTGGAGAGTTTCGCGAAATTCGAAAGCATGCTTTACGGAGCCTCCCCAGACCGATATCGCGATCATATTGCTCATGCGTTTAGAGTGTGGATCATCGGGCACGGTGTCCTCACGGAACGAACCTGCTTGGGGGGCGTGCTCTTCTCCGACAAACTGGTAGACAGTAAGAAGCTGCATGATGGTTGGTTAGCCCCGGCAGGGAAGATCTCCGCAGACGAGTGGGAGTGCATGTGGGCGCTTGCCGCCCTGTGCCATGATCTTGGGTATCCTCTTTCCCACATCGACAGAATCAACTCCCTCGCTAGGGACGCCTTGCGGCAGATGGGCCTTGTGCATGCAGGTGACTTGCGATTCGGCTTCTCGCAGCAGATGCTGCCATTCCACGACACCATCATACGTCTCATGGCCTCGAGGCCTGTGCGGCAAGGCGACCACCTCTTCACGCATCTTCAGAACAAGTACTACCTCAAGTTTCTGAAATCATTCGACAATCTCAAGCATGGGGTAGTGAGCGCCTTGCTTGTGAGTAAGGCGTTGGTGTACTTCCTTGAATCTGATTTGTCTCAAGACAAACTCAAGCCTCTGTCAGAGGACGACGCCAGGCAGTTTGTAATCCGGAGAGAGATCCTCAGGGCCATTGGGGCTCACACTTGCCAGGACATATACCATCTTCGATTTGATACTCTATCCTTTCTTCTTTACATAATCGACGAGCTTCAATGCTGGGGGCGTCCGACGCTAGAAGAGCTCCAGCACCAAGTCGCGGAGATGCCGGAGGCTGAAGCTGAAGTCGTCATGTTCCAGCCGAAGAAGGTGGCTGTAGTAGTGCGCACTGGAACGCGGAAGTGGTCAGATAAGCAGCGCGACACTACGCGGAACCAACTGAGCAAGCTTCATCGCATGCTTCGGCTTGGTGTCGGGACATCAATGCTGAAAGACCATTATCTGGAGTTCGCCGTTATACCGGATTCTGGTGAAGGCATGCACTTGCTCCTCAAGAACGGGGAGATCGTTGTGGAGGACGTGGCTGCGTCCGCCATAGATTGCTATAAGGCGGAATGAACGCGACCGCGACGCCCGCACGTCTGTAGCTAGCGCCCTGGGTAGGGCGGATTGGGGGCCATGCCTCTAGCTTGGTAGCCCATGGCCAGTAGCCAGTAGTCTGTGGGGGTAGCCGATGGCCAGTAACCGGGACTCGGCAATCACCCCTATGACCTATGACCTATTCCCTGCTGCCGAGACGACACACGCGGTTCTGATCCGCCGCGGCGGACCGTTAAACGTGGAAGCCTGCCTCCCTGCCCGACTGACGTCGGCCAGGGAGGCAGGTGTCACTTGGCCTTCGGCCGCAGCGCCTCCCGCTGCTCGGAGGTCAGGATCTTCGCGGAGATGGTCTCCTTGATGGCCTCGTACGACTTGCGCCAGTCCTGCTTCTTCCGCAGCTCTTCAATCTTCTCCTGGAGCTTGTCGCGCTCGGCCTCCGCCGCCCTACGGTAAACTCAGGACAAGCAAGCGGCTTGCTCCCTGCCCGACACCAGTCGGCCAGGTAGGGGCGCCCATTGCGGCGGCAAGCACTTTCGGGTAATTTGTACGCGGTGGGGATGGGACGGACGAAAACATGACGCACCTGCGCCTTAGAATCGCGACTGCCCTCAGTGCGAAGGGGCTGGCCACCGGCGGGCGTGAAGCCCCAAGGATGGCGCCCCGCACAAAGTCCGTCGCGGCGTCGCTTTCAGCGGCTCAGGACGGGCTTGACGCGCACTCGGCGGACGGGACGAACTGGGCTGCTCGGCGCACGGCCCTGTTGCAGATGGACGCCGCACTGCGTGGCAGGCACAGCCGCAAGTGGAAGCGGGCCGTTGGGGTGCACTACCAGCGACAAATGCACAAAGCCCTTGATGAGATCGCGTCGGTCCGCGTCGACCGCGGCGTGCGGATCTGGCGGATGTACAACATGGGATTCGTGGTCAAGTCGCCCAGGGCCATAATCGGCTTCGACATCCACCCCGGGTGGGTGTTCCGCACGCCGATGACGGCCGCCCAGCAGCGGCGGCTGACCGGGCTGCTCGATGCAGCCTTCGTGTCGCACTGGCATCCGGACCATCTCAGCCGCGGGATCCTGGGCCAGATGCATGCCGCAGGCAAGACGCTGGTGCTGAGCTCGACGTTTGCGATGGAGCTGAGGGGGGATAACGTCATCCGGATGCGCAACACCGGGGGCGCCCCAGCTAAAGTCGCCGGGCTCGACGTCTGGTGCTATCCCGGCTGGCAGTTCCGGTTGGCCCGGAACAATATCTACGTGGTCCACATGGGCGACATGCTCGTGATGCACCAGGGCGACAACACCCTCCGCTCGCCGTACGCCGCCATCGCGAGGCGGCACAGCATCGACGTGCTGCTGGCTAACTGCTGGGCGAACCCGGCCCAGTGCGTCAAGGACCTGAAGCCAAAGCTGCTGATCACAGCCCACGAGCACGAGTTCAGGCACGTCGTGCGCTCACACTTTTGGTGCTCGTTCAGCGAGCTGGACAAGATGGGCGTGGCGCCGCCGTGGGCGCCCGGGGTCACGCAGGCCCGCATCCTGAGCTGGGGCGAGCAGACCCGCTGGCCGTAACGGCGTCCCGGGCTCGAAAATGTCCAGGTATCCGTAGCGTTAGTCGCTGCACAGGCGCCCATTCACCTGCCGAACTTACCAGGGAAATCACGGCCGTGCCGATCCTGACGACTAAATACCTTAGCAACACACGCGGCCCTTAGGGCCGCCGCTAAACAACCGCCGTGAAACCGAGTTAACCAGTTAACGAATTAACCCGCCTTCGCCTTCAGCTACGGCGAGGCGAGCCAGTCAACTGCCCTTGGCCTTTGCCTTCGGCTTGGGTAAACGGCACGCGCAGCCCCAAGGGCTGCCGTTAAACGTTGAGGGGCCGTCGTAACGACGAGCGCGTCCCCTGGGGACGCCGTTAAACAGCCTATTCGCTATTGCTTACCTGTGCTTGTCGAAGGACTTGTCAGTTGCTCTTTGGTTTGGGTTTGGGCTTTGGCTTTAGCATCTCGCGCTGCTCGGAGGTCAGGATCTTTGCGGAGATGGTCTCCTTGATGGCCTCGTACGACTTGCGCCAGTCCTGCTTCTTCCGCAGCTCTTCAACCTTCTTCTGGAGCTTGTCGCGCTCGCCCTCAACCGACCAGCGTTCGCGGCAGGCCTTTTCGCACAGGCTGCGGATTTTCGACTTCTGGCTATCCGTCAGGTCGAGCTTGCGATACGGGCTGCTCATCGACTGCGTTATGCTGTCGATCTCGATGTTCTGCCTGACCTTGGCCGGGACGATCTGCTCGGCGGCGGCCCGCAGCTCCTTGACGGCCTCGGATGCCGCCTTGCGCTCATCCTCAGGCTTGGCCTTTGCGGCCTCGGCGGCTGCTTTTCTCGCCGCCTGAAGCACCTTTGCCTTCATCTTGTCATCGAGCTTCTGCCAATAGGGCACCGTGCGGCGAAGCAGTTCCACGGCCTGGGCCTCCAGGATCTTGTCCTTTGAGAACAGGGCCAGGACTTGCTTGTCTTGCTCGTCGGCCATGGCATGTCTGGTCGCTTCGATCTTTCTGATCTCCGCGTTCCGCTCGTCCACCTGCTTTCTCAGGCCGGCGAGTTTCTTCCTGAGATCCTTGATATTGGACTCGTTCTTTTTTTTCCAATTCTCGGCGGCCTTCTGATGGGCCAGGAGGAGCTTTTGGAGTTTGGGCTTTTGCTCGTCGGTGGCGTTGTAGGTGCGGCATATGCGATAGAACTGCCCGCGGATCTTTGGATCGACGGGGGGAGGCGGGGGCTTCTTTGCCTTTTCCGCCTTGGGTGGCGATTTCGGCTTCTCGCCCTGAGCAACGCCAACATACGGCCAGGTAATGGTCGCCAGCACCACAATAGCTGCAATAGCTGCGGGCAACTTGAAAGTCTTCATGTTTGCTTCTCCGGGGAGCATTCCCTGTGTTCGGCGTCCGCTCAGCCCCCAAGGCTAGAAGCCGGCACCGTCAAATGCGGTTCGGACCTTCGTGGTCCTTCGGACCGTGGTGGTCCTTAGAATTGAACCCCGTGCGGGGGGGATAATACCGCGGAAGTGGCAACATTTGGCTGAAACGATTCGTTGCCGATCCTGGGGACGAAAAAGCCGAAAAGGTATAAGTGCTTTTTCTATAAGGGGTTAGGTGAGTCTTTGGCGTCGCGGCCGGCCGGGAGGGGTTGCGAATCGTTGCGTTAGTGTTGCCACCTGATTTGCGGCTGCTTCCGGCTTCGCTAAGGCTTCCGGCTTCGTCCTTCGGACTTCGCCGTGACAAGTCGCCGTGACAGGTTGCTGCGACGGACCTCGCGATCGACCCGAATCAGCCATCGAGCAAACGGTCTCTTGGTTGGCTGGCTCGATGGGCGACATTCCGTTCACGCTCGGCGGCGGAAATGCTATACTGAAGGTTCCTTGAGCGACTGATTGTGTTGTGGCACGCGGGGTTGGCCCGGCCCGCGTGGATGGGCCTTCTTCAGGGTAACGCACACCGGCCGTTGAGGCTGGCACCGTGGCGCATGGATAAGACACAGCGTTTCTCCAGCCGCAACCTGGACGAACTCAAGCAGGAGATTGATTCCGCCGGGCTCGATCTGCCCACCAGCGAGGATTTTTCCATCCTGGCCGAGCCGGTCCAGTTCGGGCGGCTTACCGTCCCAAACCGCCTGGCCACTCAGCCGATGGAGGGCTGTGACTGCACAGACCAAGGCGCCCCGACCGACCTGACACTCCGCAGGTACAGGCGATTCGCCGCCGGCGGTGCGGGCATGATCTGGTGGGAGGCCTGTGCCGTTGTGTCCGAGGGCCGGGCAAATCCACACCAGCTCTGGCTGCACAAAGGTACCGTCGAGGCGTTCGGCGAAATGCTGGCTGCCGCCCGCCAAGCCGCCGCCGAAAGCATGGGCCACAATCCCGTCTGCGTGCTTCAGCTTACGCACTCCGGGCGATACAGCCGCCCCGGCGCGGCGCACGGGCCTATTATCGCCCATCACTCGCCCATCCTGGATCCCAGGGGCAATCTGGCCGCTGATTATCCGGTCATCACCGACGACGAGCTCGACCGGCTTCAGGATGCCTACGTCCGCACGGCAGAGCTGGCTGCCGAAGCCGGCTTCGACGCGGTCGATATCAAGAGCTGCCACCGTTATCTTCTCAGCGAGCTGCTGGCCTCGTTCACTCGCACGGGCAGCCGCTACGGGGGCAGCTACGAAAACCGCACCCGGATGCTTCGCGAGACCGCCGCCAGGGTCCGCCAAGCCGTGGGCGACAGGATAGAGGTTACCACCCGCATAAACGCCTACGATGGCATCGAGCATCCCTACGGCTGGGGGGTGGACGAAACAGACCGCAACAAGGTGAACTTGGCCGAACCTATTCGCCTGATCGGCGAACTGAAGGCGGATGGGCTGGGCGGTGTGAACATCACCATAGGCAACCCGTATTTCAACCCGCACGTGAACCGTCCGGCGGACTGGATGATCGCGGACTGGCCGGACCCGCCGGAGCAGCCGCTGCAAGGCCTGGCTCGCATCGTGCACGTTGCGCGTGACATTCAGCAGGCAATTCCCGGCTTGGCGATTGTCGGCTCGGGCTATACATGGCTGCGGCAGTATTTTCCGTATTTCGCCGCCGGCGCAATCGAGCGTGGCTGGACCACCATCGTCGGCCTGGGGCGAGGCGCGCTGGCGTATCCCGACTTCGCAAAGGACGTCCTCCAAACCGGGCGGATGGCAGCCAAAAAGGTGTGTGTGGTTTGCAGTTCCTGCACACAGATAATGCGAGACGGCGGCCAGGCCGGATGCGTGGTGCGGGACCACGCGATCTACGCTCCCATTTTTCGCCGTGGCCGCCGCGCCGACCCGAAGCAGCTTCAGGCCGCAGCCGCCGACTGCCGCGAATGTGTCGACGCGATATGCACAGCGTCCTGTCCCGCCGGTGTCGATATCCCCGCGTTCCTGGGCGCCCTGGGCGACGGGCGCCGGCGAGACGCGTACCGGATCCTGCGGGACGGGAACATCATGGGGGGCATTTGCGGGGCCGTCTGCCCCGCCGAGCAGCAGTGCCAAGCTGCCTGCATACGCAACCGCCTTGCCGGCGGGTCAGTGGCCATCGCCGAGATCCACCGCGTGCTTGCCCAACGTGCGATCGAGGCCGGCTGGGCCGCCCTTGACCTGCCCGACCAGGCCTCCTCTTACCACGTGGCAGTGGTTGGCGCGGGCCCGGCAGGCCTGTCAGCCGCGGCGGAACTGCTGCGGCTAGGCCACCGCGTAACCGTGCTCGACCGCTCGCACGAAGCGGGGGGAAAGCTTCTAAGCGTGATCCCGGCGGACCGGCTGGACCCGGCCCTGGCCAGGGC
>SDBS01005330.1_pt1 | contig 12549 bp, 12 predicted proteins | sample 2277091 | NCBI WGS metagenome assembly SDBS01 (sample SAMN10404972, study PRJNA504765) | marine sediment metagenome | isolation source: marine sediment core GS10_PC15, 163 cmbsf | place: Arctic Ocean: Southern Knipovich Ridge | collected 2010 | reverse complement strand
CCTAATGTCATTGCGAAGGACGAAGTCCTGAAGCAATCTCAAAACCAGACTCAGAAAAGATTTGGCAATTTCAAAAGGAGATTGCTTCGCTTTACTCGCAATGACAAAATTGGAGTTTTTCAGAGGTTTCTTTTATATGATTTAGCACTTACCCGTTTGGTTAGATCACATATATGATTCAATTCCCAATTTTAGACAAGGAACGAATTTCGTATATAATTGAATTAATAAAGATCTTAGATTGTGATTCGGCAATCACGAAAGGAGAAGAGTTATGAAGATACTTCGAATGATTGGTTCGCTGGGTTTCGTGGTCGGATTCTTCACTGCGATTTTTGTGGGAATGCCCTGGTACATTTATCACGATCCCATGTTGCCCTGGTGGCTAAAAGGCGCAGTCTATTGTATTCTGGGTGGTGTTGTGCTGGTCTTGTTGACGGTAGCTATCGAACAACGGAAAGATAAGGCCTCCCAAGAAGAACTCTCCGTCAGTGAGTCCCGTTCTCGGATGTTGCTTCAGAATTCTACAGAAATCCCGGGTCGCCAGATCACTCAGGTCTTAGGTTTGGTTCAGGGACATACTATCTTTGCTATCTGGATGGGAAAGGATCTTTCTGCTCTGGTACGACTGCTTCTTGGTGGCGAGCTGATTGAGTATACCGAGATGATGGGACGGGCCCGCACAGTGGCCAGCAACCGGATGATAGCCCAGGCTGAAAAACTGGGAGCTGATGCGATTATTAACCTGCGTTTTATGACTACCAGTGTCATCGGTAGCGCGGCTGAGCTTTTAGCCTACGGCACAGCGGTTAAGCTCAGTAAATAAATAGCCAAAAAATCAGACAAGGAGGACCAAGGGATTAATAAATAATGGGGTCAGGCCTTGATTTTGACACAAGTAAAAGAAGGGTACTGCTAGAATTTTTGTGAAAAAAGGGAGGAAAAGGATGAGAAAACTAAAACCGGCTATTCTTTTGGCGGTGAGTGTCTTGATTTTCTTTGCTGAGGGAGCCTATGGAGTAGTCAAAACAAACGAGATTGAGGAGGTCATTGTGACCGTCCAGGGAAAAGGAAGCCTGCGGATGACACCAGATTTAGTCTTGCTCAATATGGGAGTAGAAACTACTGCTTCCACAGCCCAGGAGGCAGCACAGGAGAATTCCAGGATTATGCAGGCTGTTCTGGACGCACTCTCTTCTTTTGATATCCCCGAGGATGAGATAAAGACAATCTGGTTCTCTCTCTGGCGAAAAACAGAATACGAGGAAGGTAAGCAGGTATTCAAAGGTTTCCAGGTTTCACATACCCTCGAGGTTCCAGTAATGGATATCGCCAGGACAGGAGAAATCTTAGATGCCGCTGTTAGCGCCGGGGTCAACATTGTGAATAATGTAACTTTTTCTCTGCGGGATACAAAAGAAGCTTACCAGATGGCTCTCTTGAAAGCAATGGAAAACGCCCATTACAAGGTAGGAGTATTGGCTAAGGCAGAAGGACTAGAGGTCAAACAGATCAAATGGGTAACGGAGAAACAAACATACGGCCCCCAATACGGTGCTCAAGGAGGAGGGGGTAGCGAGTTCGCCTTGGCTCCCTTTGTTCCGGGCCAGCTTAAGATAGAGGCTATAGTTGAGGTTGCCTTCAGTCTTTACAAGCCCCTATGAGGAAAAGGGGACGATTCTATTGGGACTATTACCTCTTCGACGTTTCTTCTGGAAATCCCTAAAGCCTAGGTTTACTTTCAATTTTTGAAAAAACTTAGGGGGTTGACAATTCTCAATTATGTATTATATTATAGCTAACGTTAACGATAAAGTAATAGCACCATAAGAATAAGAGCCAAGACATCGAAGATTTGTTTGTGATGACGCCATAAAGAGCATCATAGAAGAGTGGTGAGATGACCCGGTGGAATAACTTTATTTTTAACGTTATCGATGTAGTGCTTATGAAAATCCAGAGGAACGAGAAGAAAAATGTCTCATGTTACTTTGAAGGATATAGGGAAAGAGGTAGGAGTATCTGCTACTACTGTCTCTCGAGCTTTAAATAACAAACCTGACATAAGCTACCAGGTCAAACAGAAGATTAAAGAAGTGGCCGAAAGATCGGGATATTCTCCTAATGCTCTTGCCAGGAGTCTAAAAGCAAAAAAGACCAGTTCCATTGGGGTTCTAATTGCCGATATTGCTGATCCATTCTTTGCTCCTATTGTTAAGGGAATAGAGAATACCGCTCGTCAAATGGGATACAGCATAATTCTTTGTGATACAGGTGAGGAATATGAACAGGAGAAACTGGCTCTTCAGATGATGCTGGAAAAAAGAGTGGATGGATTACTAATCACCCCGTCTCAGACTGAATATGGAGATATTTTGGAATTAAAAAGAAAGAAAATCCCCTTTGTTTTGCTGGGCCGACACTTCGATCTTGTAGAGAGCGATTATGTAATTACAGATGAGATAAAAGGAGCTTTTTCAGCTACCGATTACTTGATTAAGAAGGGCCATAAAAAAATCCTGTTCATAAATGGACCTAACTATATTTCCAGTGCTAAGGAAAGACTGGTAGGGTATAAACGGGCTCTACAGGAGCATGCTGTTCTTTTTGATAAGTCTTTAGTCAAGGAAGGTGCTTTAAAAATGGAAGATGGCTACAGAATCATGAAGGAGATACTGTCCACCGGGGGTACTAAATTTACGGCAGTTTTTGCCTATTGTGACTTTGTAGTTCTGGGGATTATGCAGGCTTTAGAAGAGGCAAAGCTCAAAATCCCTGAGGATATAGCTATAGTGGGATACGATGATGTAGCTTTTGCTCGCTTTTTGCAGGTACCCCTCACCACCGTGCACATTCCGAAATATGAACTGGGAAAAGAAGCAATGAAATTATTAAAGAAGAAAATAGAAGGGGAAATACAAGAACCCCAGACTGTGATCCTGGAGACTAAACTTGTCATCAGGAAGTCTGCATAGGTTCTTTGGTAAGCGGTGAGCTAAAGAAAAGCTGGAGGGAGGTGAAAAAGTTAATAGTCTATTAGCTGGAGGAAAGAAAAACTTTCTCAAGAGAGAGATGTTAAGTAATTGCTTTCTCTTAACGAGAACTTTCACCTAAATTTGACCCATGTTTCAAGTCACAACTAAATAAGGAGGGGAAAATGAGGTCCAAAATTATTAAGATTTTGTCTGTAAGTATGGGAATGTTGCTGATAATGGGAGCAGTTTCCCTAGTCTTCTCTGTCCCGAGTTCTGCAGAAAAGATCGAGTTGACAATGTGGTGGTGGGGAGAGCAGGATAACGTAGGGATGGAGGATTATTTAAACAGTATTGCTCGCAAGTACGAGGAGCTAAACCCGGGAATCACAGTTAATCTCGTCCTGCAGGGAACTGACGAAACTGTTCCAGCAGTCCAGGCGGCTGATGCTGCGCAAAAGGGCCCAGACATTTTGACCCTTTGGGGAGGGCTGTACATGATGGAAAATCTGTGGGAAGGGGATGGCTATCCAATCAGTGAACTGATCCCAGAAAGCGAGTATAAGCACTGGCTCGGGTTGCCTTTGCTTAGCTGGGATGACCAAGTTTGGGCGGTCAATCTCTATGGATACTCGGTGACCATGGTTTACAACAAGGATATATTTCGAAAGGCCGGATTAGACCCAGACCAACCACCGAAGACTTGGGAACAATTCTTGCAGAGCTGCCAAAAAATTAAAGATGCCGGTATTACTCCCATAGCCCTCGGATTCCAGGATGGGTGGGCAGGTGTCATTATGAGCCAGTTCTTTACCAATCAGATGCTTGAGGACCCTTTTAATGAGGTTTTGGATGCAGTTGTTGGGAATTCGAGTTTTACCGAACCAAAGTTTGCTGACGTGTGGTATCGTATTAGGGAACTTCTAGACAAAGGATACGTAACGCAGGCAGCTGCATCAGTACCTTTTTATGAGGCTCAGCCAGAGGTGAGAGCCGGCCGGGCTGCATTTGGTTTTGTGGTACCAGGACATGTTCTGGAGTGGCAGGAAGAGTTGGGCGAAGAGGTAATTGGCTTCATGAACACCCCGCAACTTCCTCTCGCAAAATCATCAGGTTGGCCGAGCATGGGAATTGCTGTGTATATCCCGCCTTATGCGGAGCACAAAGAAGAAGCTGCAGATTTCCTCACGTTTCTCCACACACCTGAGTCTCTCTGGGCTCTTCATGAGGCTCTTCCCGGTCGAGTGCTCCCAGCCGATGATCGTTTTGATATCAGTGCTGTCCAGGACCCTAAATATAGAGAGATGTATGAAGCAACCGCTAAATCTCTTGCCGAGGGGTATTATATGACTGATTATCTGCTTCCCTGGGGAATTATTGAAGATGGATACTTTGTTGCGGGTCAACGATTAGTCAGTGAAGGAATATCTCCCGCTGAAGCAGCAGAGATCGTTGAAAAGGCTGCAGAGACCTGGCGACTATTAAGCCCTGAGAATATCGAAGCTATAGAGAAGTGGTAGCAGAAGCAAAAGGATAATGGGTGAGGATGAGTGCCATTTCTTAATGGTACTCATCCTCAATTTTCTTATCATGAAGAAAGATTGGGTCAAATACCTAAAGGCTTTTGCGTTCATTGCACCTTGCTTGGCTATTGTGTCAATTGTCTTCATTTACCCCCTGATCCGGACTTTCATATTGAGTTTTCATCGTGTACGGGGAGATGAGTTGCGGTATGTGGGTCTTTTTAATTATAAATTTCTATTGTTTCAAGATGAGGCTTTTCGATACGCGGCGATCAACAACACTACTCTTTTGATTTCAGTTCCAATTTTGGCTGTGCTTGCCATCGTAGTAGCTGTGCTACTCTATGAGAAAATTAGAGGCTGGAAGACCTACCAAATCATGGTCTTCTTGCCCTACGTAATTCCTATCACAGTGGTTGGGATAGTTTTTAGCAGAATTCTGCGCTGGGATGGGATTCTAAATTATCTACTTAATTCTGCTGGTCTGAAATCTCTGGTTCAGGATTGGTTAGGTAATAGTAAAATTGCCATTTTCTCAGTCATGGGGATAATCATATGGAAAGAGCTAGGATTTGGAGTTGTTCTCCTGTTAGCCCGTCTTCTCTCGATACCGGAGGAGATATTTGAAGCTGCTAAGATTGACGGAGCCAGCTGGATTCAGAATCTCGTACACATAACGATTCCTCAATTGAAGACTATTCTTCAGTATTACATAATATTGATGACCATTACAATGTTTTCGTGGGTCTTTAACTATGTTTATGTAATAACCCATGGGGGACCTGGAAATAGTACCATGGTGCTAGAGATGATAATTTACCGATATGGCATACCAAGATTTATGCCGGGGATAGCATCTGCTGCATCATCATTGTTATTCGTAGGAATATTTGTATTTATTTTTCTTCTCTTAAGGTTTAGAAAAGGTATGCAGACAAGAGGATACTAAATGAAAGAAAAGTCTGAGCATTATCGCATGACTATTTTTCACACTTGTTTGATAATACTTACCATCATCAATCTCTTTCCTCTCTATTTCATGATTACTAGTTCCCTAAAAAGTGGAAAAGAGTATATCTTTAGTCCCTACAGCATTCCACGGCAAATCGCTTTTGACAATTTCTACCAGATCATGATAGAGCACAATTTCATCCGCACGACTATGAATAGTATAGTAGTTACCCTTTCTTCTGTAATTGTCGGGCTAGCTTGTTCTCTCTTGGCGGCGTTCGCTCTTGTTAGGATGGAATTTCCAGGCAAAACTATCCTTTTGAACCTTTTCATAGCCCTGATTGCAGTTCCGCCCATCGTTGTACTAATTCCGATTTATGTTCTCATGGCGAAAGCTGGTATGATAAACACCTATCCGTCCGTCATAATTGTGTATGCAGGCTTTATTATACCTTTTTCCGTTTTCCTTTTATCCGGTTTTTTCCAGTCTATCCCGGCAAGCTTGGTTGATGCGGCCAGGTTAGATGGGTGTGGAGATTTCGGGGTCCTGCGGAAAATCTTTGTTCCACTTTCAAAAGCGCCTATCGTTACCCTTGCCATCGTAAATGGGCTTTGGGTTTGGAATGAACTTCTCATCGCTCTCATATTCTTGCAGCGGGCGGAAATGCGAACTTTAATGGCAACTATAGCATTATCACAGTCCCGATTTACCATCAATATTCCTTTTATGATGACACAATCTCTGATTGCTACAGTACCTCCCCTTATCGTCTATATTGTTGCCCGGCGTTATCTTGTCAGAGGCTTCATGGGAGGTTTTGAAAAATGAGTGCGGAGGAGTTAGGTCACGAGCAATGAGTTCTGCAGAATTCTTGAAAAGGAAAATAAATGCTTATAGGTAAAGAATGTCCCCAGTTTCGTGTCTTATCGGTTGGGAAAATAAGGAAAATCCATGAAGCCACTCTTAATGTGCTAGAACAGGTAGGGGTGAAGATTTATTCAGAAGAGGTGATAGAATTATTTAGAGCGGCTGGATGCAGAATAAGGGATAACAATCAGGTCAGGATACCCTCGTCTTTAGTAGAGAAAGCAATTCAAGACGCTCCCAGTAAATTTACTCTATATAATCGAGACGGTGTGGAAGCGTTTGTGGTAGGAGAGAATAATGTTTGTTTCGGTAATTCACCCACCGCCCCTTTCACTCACGATATCTACACGGGCAAGCGGCGTTCTTTCAAATTAGAAGATAGTGCTGATGCAGCCAAATTGGCTAATATTCTTCCTAATATTGATTTTGTAATGCCATTTGGGACTCCTCAGGATGTACCGCGTCATCTCTTTGACATTTATGTATTTGAAGCAACCATAAGTCACACTAAAAAGCCCATCGTATTTCTTTCCGATAATGTGAAAGGTACACTTAATATTCTACAAATGGCCGGTGCTGTTGCCGGAGGTATGAATAACCTCAGAAGAAAGCCGTTCGTGGCTCAGTATGTGTCACCCTTATCACCTCTTTTTCATACCAAAGAAGCTATGGAAAAACTTGTTACTGCAGTGAAACATGGGATACCAGTTTTTTCTGTAGCTGGTCCAGTGTCGGGAGCCACTCATCCTATTTCTCTTGCCGGAAGCCTTGTTTTAGCAAATGCTGAGATTCTAACCCAATTAACGGTCTCTCAACTTACAAAAAAGGGAGCTCCTTTTGGGGTAGGTCTTGCGGCCCAAATTATGGATATGGCTACTGCTAACGCCTGCGTAGGTACACCTGAGTGCTGTCTATCAGGAACAGCGTTTCACGAAATCGCCCGCTACTATAATCTCCCGACCTGGGGAACCGCTGGGACTAGCGATGCAAAAGTTTTAGATGAGCAGGCTGCCATAGAAATCACCATGAGTATTATAACCCAGTCTTTGTCCGGTTTGAATATGATCCACGATCTTGGTTATTTGGAGAATGGGCTGGTTGGTTCCTTGGAAATGTTAGTAATGGGTGATGAGATTGCGGGGATGGCGAAAAGAATGCTAAAAGGGATAACCGTGGATAAGGATACGCTCTCACTGGAGACAATTAAAGAGGTCGGCATTGGGGGAGAGTTTCTTACCTCTGACCAGACTTTGAAATACTACAAGACGGAACATTGGCGTCCCAGCATTATGGATAGAAATATGTATGCTAGCTGGGTTGAAAGTGGAGCGAAAACAATGAGAGATAGAATAAAGGAAAAAACAGAGAAGTTAGTTAGAAGAGAATCGGTTGATCTTCTCCCCAGAGATACAAGGAGTATTTTGGATAAAATCAGAGCACAGGGGGAGGGAAATGGAAAGCACAATTTCTAATGCTAAGGATCTGGTAAAAGTAGGTTTTGTGACTGTAGCCTCCGGGGAGCTTAATCTATCTTATGTAAAAAAGCTTACCGGTAAGATTAAAGACAGACTGAGAACTTACAGAATAAACATAATTGAAACAGAGGATATTGTCACCAATCTAAATTTAGGATGGAGAACCATAAAGGAATTGAAAGAAAAGAACATTGATTTGCTTTTAATAGTCTGTGGGACTTGGGCCCCGGACTTTTTAGTTTCCAATATGGCTAAACACTTAGAGGTTCCTCTCATAATGTGGGCACCCCCAGAACCATTAAATGCAGAAGAGTTGCCCGAAATCGGATCTTTGGTTGGCCTTACTCAAACTGCTGGAGTATTAGTTAAACTGGGTAATTGGGTCAAGCCTATATTTGATTCTCCAGAAGAGGAAGCACCCTACAAGGAGATTGAGCTAACACTCAGAGTGGTTGCTACAATTAAGAGATTACGTAGTGCAAGAATTGGACTTCTGGGAAAAGGTTCTCCCGGAATGTTTGATGCAGATTATAATCCTTTGCAACTTTTTAAGATTATGGGTCCGGAGACTGTATTTATCTCAATAGCTACCTTAGAGCAGGAGATTAGAGAAGTCTCTACCCAGGAAGCCATCAAAGAAGCCGAACAAGACACTAAGAAATACGGCCTAATCATGGAACCTTCCAAAGATCAAATAGTGGAAGCCAATAAAATTTACCTGGCCTTAAAAGAGATTATTCAGCGAGAACATTTAAACGGTATAGCAATAAGATGCTGGCCTGAATTTAAACAACTTAACATAATGTCCCCCTGCTTAGCCTTGTCAAAACTGACCGGGCAAGGAATAATGGCTGGTTGTGAAGGAGATATCACTGGAGTAGTGTCTATGCTCATCTTGAATACTCTTACCGGAAGGCCATCTTTCCTGGGAGATTTTCTAAAACTTGATGAAGAGAATAATGTAGGGCTGATGTATCACTGTGGTGCTTCAGCAGCGGGTTTAGCTGAGGATTACACTAAGGTTCATCTTGGCTTAAATCTGGCAACCTCAGTATGGAAGAGCGGGGTTACAGTAGAGTTTCCTGTAAAACCAGGAATTGCAACCTTAGCCAGATTAGGAGAAAGCAAGGGAGAGTACAGGATGATTGTAACCCAGGGAGAGATACTAAAAGCTCCCACGTTTTGTAGAGGGAATACAGTAAAGATGAAGTTCCGTACACCAGTCAAAGAGGTGCTAAGAGGACTAATTAAAAACGGAGCCGAACATCACCAAATTCTGGTTCATGGTGATATAAGAAAGGAGCTTTCCGAGTTTGGAGAACTGGCAAAAATCAAAATTCTACATATTTGAGGATAATCATAAAAATTTGCATTGAGGAAAGCAGTGATTTTAGATTTCGATATTCTCACCCAAGAGACTGAGCGAAGAAAGCAAGTCCTTGGGGATGTATGCATTGCGGCGGCCGGCAGTATAGAGAACGTGACCAGTACCGAATGGGATGATAAATGATGCCCAGAATGAAAAAAGGGTAGAAAAGGCGACTAGCTTGGATCAATAGGAGATCCGAATGAAAAAGATACTTTATGGTTTAGGTGAGGGCTTAACTCAAGGTCAAATTGAGATAATGCACCAGGAAGCTCTCAAATTAATAGAAACAGTAGGGCTAAAGGTGCCCCACGAGGGAATATTAAAGCGCCTTTCCGGAGAGAAAGGCGTAAGGGTGGAAAAAAACAGGATGAAGTTCGATGGGTCTTTAGTAGAAAAATGTTTAAAAGAACTCTCCTATCCTGATGAGAAAATTCCTCCCCGGCCAGTCCTGGTAAGTGGAGCTTATGAACAAAATATTTTGGATATGGATACAGCGAAGATAAGGCAGGCTACATCGGAAGACCTGGTAGCACTCACCAAACTTGCTGATTCTTATGAGATGTTCGGCTCTGCACCGGTAAGACCCATGAATCTTCCCTCACGCTTGGCAGAGATTGCCATGTACAAGATATCTTGGGAAAACAGCTCAAGAAGATGCAATAGCATCTTAGAGGCTAATCCCAAATCTTCAATTGAAGTGGCAAACTATGTTTATGAGATGTCTCATGTTGCGGATAAATTTTTTTCTGTCGGGATATGGATAACCTCACCTTTCAGTATCTCCCCTGATGATTTGAGAATACTGTACCATTTTATAGACAAGGATGTTCCTCTCTGGATTGGCACCATGCCTATAGCTGGGGCTACTGCTCCCATTCATATGATAGGAGCCTACGTTCAGAGTTTAGCCGAGCTTTTTGCAGGATATACAATGTTAAAATTACTTAATCCCCAAACCTATGTTTATTGCAGCATTATTGATAGTATCAGAGCTTATGCTTTTGATATGAAGTACGGAAATTTTGTCTATGGCTCTCCTGAGGATATATGGGGAACTTTACTACAGGTACAACTTAACAGATACTACAAAATTCCCATAATTGCCAAATCCCTCTTAACCTCATCCTCTCTCCCGGACGCCCAGGCAGCGGCGGAAAAGGCAGCCCATACAATCTTAGCTGCGGCTTTCGGAGTAGATGGATACACCAACGCTGGACTTTTAGCTGTTGATGATGTCTACAGTGCCGAGCAGGTGGTAATTGACTATGAAATTGTCCAGTATGCTATGCAATCCTTAAGAGGATTTGATTTCAGCAAAGAGACGCTCTCCACAAAAATTATCGAGGAAGTAGTACTGAAGGATGAGAATTTTTTATCGCACCAGAGTACTCTAAATTACTTTCGGGAAGCTTTCTGGGTACCTGAACTTTTTGAGCATCTTATGTTAAGGCAATGGCAGGACAAGGGAGGGAAGTCTATCCGGGAGAGAGCCAAAGATATAGCTAAAAGAAAAATCAAAGAGCATGAGTTCGAACTTCCCGCCGAGATTCAAAGGGAATTAGATAGAATTTACCAAAAGGCAAAGGAGGAATTCTCAGATTAGGTGTCTGTTCGTTTCTGCCGCTATTTTCCCACGGTGTTAGCTAATACAACTTTCAAGATTGGTTTAAGGCGGTTTACCTTTAGCTCGGGATAAGAGAAGGTTTTCAAGAGGAGGATGAGGATTAATTAAGATTTTTTTATTAATTTGCTTCTTAAATAGAAAGGTGTATTTATGAGGAAAAAGGCCGATAAAAACGAGGTAGTAAGAAAAGTACGTCTGGCACCAGAACAACAATACGAATACTCAACTAAGTATTGGGTGGAAATTTTTCTTAGAATATGTGTTGTTCTAGCGGAAGACATGGGGTTAGGATGGGAGAAAGTCAATGAGGCATTGCTAAAATCTTCCAAAAATGGTTGGCCTATGGTTTTAGAATCCTTGGAAAAACTGGGTATCGAAGAGAAGGATGCTAGAGCTTGGGCTTTTGCAGAGGCTTCTGCAGGTGTGAATGCTTGGCCTGGTTATGTCGATGAGGTAGTTGAGTATGGCCCTAATCGTACTGCAATAAAGGGTACAGGCATATGTTTAGTACTAGAAATCAGCAAGAAACTGGGGATAGAAAAGAAAATTGATTTATGCCCTTGGTGTGCTTCCTCAGCCGATGCATACTTGAGGAAAATTAATCCCAAACTTAGGTTTATACAGGCTAAGGCCATGTGTAGAGGGGACCCATACGACTACGGCTATACAGAATTGACTGATAGCGTAGTTACCGAATCGAAACACGCTTATGAGCAAGTTAGAAAATCCCAGCAGGGATGATGCCTTTATATCCTTTATTTTGATTTTATTTCAAGAACCTGCTACTAGAAGGTAAGGTAAAGAAAGCAAAAGAATTCAGTGTTTTTTCTTAGAAATCACCCAGTTCTAAAAAGGCAGAAATGACAGCAAGGGAAAGATTCTCAAAAATTGCTCATTTTGAATTGACCGATGAGCTCTTTTTGTCTTCTTACCATCAATGGTTCTGGTATGACGCTCTTAAGCGATGGGTAAAGGAAGGAGCTCCAGAGCGAATTCTTCAAGATGATTATAGAGCTGAATATTTTGGATTTGACAGAGTAGAAGTGATCCCGATTATTTCCGACATGTTATGTTTGGGAAAATCTTTTGGACCTCCTTACGCTCCCCCTTTTCTTCCTTTATTTGAAAGGAAAATCTTAGAAGAAGATGAACGTCATAGAGTAGTAATTGATGAGGGTGGCAGAAAAATTCTGGAATACAAAGAACAACCAGAGAGAATGCCTCAATGGCTGGAGTTCCCAGTAAAGACAAAAAAGGACTGGGATATGATAAAAAAAAGGTTGGACCCAGACTCTCCAGAACGATTTCCGGCATGGTGGGAAGATAGAGTAAAATGTTGGAGAGAAAGAGATTACCCTTTGGGTATAGCCGTAGGCAGTTTTTTTGGGTTCTTGAGAGAAATAATAGGGCTTGAGAATCTGTGCGTTATGTACTACGATAATCCAAGCTTGATTCACGAAATGAATGAATGGATAGAATATTTTGAATTGAAGATGCTAAAAAGAGCATTAGTTGGTCTTCAGTTTGATTTTGCTTGCTTCTGGGAGGACATGGCCTACAACAAGGGGTCTTTGATTTCTCCTAAGATCTTCCGAGAATTTATGATGCCTTATTATAACAAAATAACTGATCTTTTACGCAGTCATGGAACGGATGTTATCTTGGTGGACTCTGACGGCAATACTGAAGAGCTGATTCCTCTCTGGATAGAAAGTGGAATCAATGGCCAGTTCCCTTTAGAAGTAACTGCAGGCATCGATGCGGTTA
>SDBS01005329.1_pt1 | contig 12549 bp, 9 predicted proteins | sample 2277091 | NCBI WGS metagenome assembly SDBS01 (sample SAMN10404972, study PRJNA504765) | marine sediment metagenome | isolation source: marine sediment core GS10_PC15, 163 cmbsf | place: Arctic Ocean: Southern Knipovich Ridge | collected 2010 | reverse complement strand
CCATCGCCGGGGAGGCCTCCAGCGGCTGGTCGAATATCGGGTCGAAGTAGACCACGTCGAAGCTTCCCGCCGGGCACTGGCGCAGGAAGTTATGGTAGTCAGCCTGATGCACCTCAACGCGCCGTAGCGCCGCCGCAATATCGGGCGGACGGATTTCGTAGGTCGCCAGGCCATGCGCGGTAAGCGCCGCCACGACCGCTACCCGCTCGACGCCCACGACTTTGCCGCGCTCGCCGACCACCCAACTGGCCACGATCGCGTCGCAGGCCCGGCCCAGCGTGCAGTCCAGAACACTGTCGCCAGCACTCAGGCCCGTTGCCGTAACCAGGGGGTCGCCGCGGCCGACCTTGAGGTTGTGGATACGCGTCTTGGCCATACTGGGGTGGAAGAAGTACGTCACCGCCTGAGCCGGTTCATGATAGACGGGCGGCCGGGCGGAAACAACCAGCACGCCTGCGACCTGCTCGTCGGCCACCAGCCGGGCGAGGCTGCGCTCGCGGCGAGGGACGCAGGGCGCTGACAGTCGCCGGGCCCACGTTGCCGCCTCGGTCCGCAACTCCCCTCCCGCACTACGCGAGGTCGTCACGACCAGGCCACTCATCGCCGCCTCCTTAGCCCGGCTCATCATCCAGATGGCGCGTCAGCCCGTAGACAATCGCGTCCACCAGGGCCTGCCAACTTGCCTCGATGATGTTGTCGTGGGCGCCCACGGTTGTCCAGGTGCGCTCGCCGTCGGTGGCCTCGATCAGCACCCGCACACTGGTCGCCGTCCCCCGCGTCGCATCGAGCACCCGCACCTTGTAGTCGGTGAGATGAATACTGGCCAGCGCGGGGTACTTTTCCAGCAGCGCCTTACGCAGGGCCAGGTCAAGCGCATTAACCGGTCCGTCGCCCTCCGCTGCCGTGTGGAATTGCTCGCCGTTGACGTCAATTCTCACGGTCGCCTCAGCATAGGGCTCGGCGTCGTGCTCGTGCTTTTCGACGATGACCCGGAAACCGTGGAGCTGGAACAGCTCGGGCATCTCGTGGCGCAGGTTCTGGGCCAGCAGCTCCAGCGAGGCGTCCGCCGCCTCGTACTGGTAGCCTTCATACTCCCGCTGCTTCACCGCGTTGAGTACCTCGGCAACCAGGGGGTCGTCGCGTTCCAGGTCCGGCCACAGTTCCTGGAGCTTGTGCCGGACCGTGCTGCGCCCGGCATAGTCCGACACCAGCAGCCGCCGCTCGTTGCCCACTGCCTCCGGATCGGTATGCTCGAAAGAGTCCGGGCGCTTGAGCACCGCGTCAACGTGCATCCCGCCCTTGTGGGCGAACGCTGTCGAGCCGACATACGGCGCCCGGTCGTCCGGCGGGAGGTTGGCGACTTCACTGACGTAGTGCGAAAGGCCGGTGATCTCTTTCAGCTTGCCCGCGGGCAGGCAGCGCCGGCCCAGCTTCAACTCCAGGTTGGGGATCAGGGTGCAGAGGTTGGCGTTGCCCGTGCGTTCGCCGTAGCCATTGATGGTGCCCTGAACCTGGGTGGCACCCGCCTGTACGGCGATTATGCTATTGGCAATGGCCACGCCGGTATCGTTGTGGACGTGGATACCCAGGGGCAGGTTAAACTCCGTGGCAACCGCCGCCATTACCTCCGCCATCAGGTGCGGCATCGTCCCCCCATTAGTATCGCAGGGCACCAGCCAGTCGGCGCCACCACGCGCCGCCGCCCGCAGCGTTTCCATGGCGTACTCGGGATCGGCCTGGTAGCCATCAAAGAAGTGCTCAGCGTCGAAGATCACCTCGCGACTCTGACTCTTGAGGAAGGCGACTGACTCCTCAATCATCGCCAGATTCTCGTCACGCGAAACGCGGAGCACATCGGTCACGTGCAGGTCCCAGGCCTTCCCGAAGATGGTCACGACCGGTGCCTGCGAAGCAACCAGGTAGTTCAGATTGGCGTCGTCCTCGGCGGCAACGCCCTTACGGCGAGTGCTGCCGAACGCCGCCAGCCTGGTCTCGCCCCAGTCTAAGTCTCGCGCCTGCCGGAAGAACTCCTGGTCGCCGCGATTCGATTCGTGGGGCCAACCGCCCTCGACGTAGGCCACCCCCAGGTCAATAAGACGCTGCGCGATGTGCAGCTTGTCCGTTACACTGAACGAGATCTGCTCGGCCTGACAGCCATCACGCAGAGTTGTATCATATACTTTCACGTCCACTTCCCTCATCTTAGACACCCCATTCTGGGCCCGCAGAGCAGCGAAAGAAAAAGCCCGTCTCTGAAGTCTCAGAGACGGACATGACTATTCCGCGGTACCACTCTGGTTGACGAGCCGCTAAGCTCGCCCACTCGGTAGATACAGGCGCTGCTGCTGCTTCGCGCCGATATCCTCTCCGGATAACGGTGGAGGACCGGCTCGGCTTACTGGGCAGCTCCGCTGTTCAGCCGACGGCTCCGGGGTGATTTCCGGATGGGCTTATCCTGCCGGGCTTGCACCGTCCCCGGCTCGCTATCAGGTCCGCCCATCCTACTCGTCCCCTTCATCGCCCTTCTCGTTTGCATGTAGTATACCACACCACAGTAGCCCAAAGCAACTGCAAGCAGGACTTTTCCCGCCTGTATCGAACCATTCCTTTGCCGCCTGGGCCTATCGGTCAGGGTCGGGCTAGTATCATCGTCAAAAAGAATCGCACAGCTCTGCAAGTCATCGGCCAAGCCAACCCGCACAGCCAGCGCGAGCGCCCCCGCATCCAGCGCAAGTTCGCCGAGCAGAAGCAATATCATGGTCTGAGAAGGGCGCGCTACTGGGGTCTACTAAAAGTGACTGTGCAGGTGCTCTTGACCTGTATCATGGTGAACTGCAAGCGTTTGGTCAAGCTCTTAGACACGGTGCGGAGGCTACCCCCGGGCGCACCGGGCCCGGCTGGCGGTAGTGAAGGGTGATACAGAGGGCGGGCAACCTGAAAGCCACAAAACTGGGGGGAAAGTGCCTAGTTTTCCTCCCTGCGCTTGCCGCAAGCGTCGCCGACCAGCAGCAGATCGTCATTGACTGTCCACACTAAGAATGACTCTGGCGCGGAATCCTTCAGGTAGGCAAGCGCTGCCCCGGCTCGCGAGGTTGTGCCGATAAAGACTCGCGGGGCCCGCCTCGCCTCTGGCTCGCTGACAATTGGCAGCTTAGCACCAGAAATCTTCTGCAAGTAGGTTTGCAGTTCCTGGGCGGCAAATCGTTCGGTCTCGCTGGCTTCGTCGGATCTGACGGGGAAAGCCTTGGCGTTGGCGGGTGATGACTCGCCGCCAGACCAGTTATTGACCAGCACACTGCCCCGCAGCGAGGTCTACTGTGCCGGCACAGGCTTGCAGCAGCCCCCGCACTATGTTAATCTAAACACCGTGTTTGCTGAGTAGAAGCTCGCTGAAGCGTTCTGGTATTGGTAGGCGTGCATCCGCGATCCTTATGCGCCACATGCTTGTTCGCGGTAAGGGTTGAGGGAAGCGGCTGGAGCCAAGGTTACATGTCGAAGGGCACGTCGCAGCAATCGGATACAAATAGGCCTACGGGGTCCGGGTCTGAGGGTGTGGGAAAGGCCGGCCGCCCGAATTGCACTGCTGCTAGGACCTGGGCATCTTGGCTGGCGCCGCGCGTCGTAATCGTGGCGGTTGTCGTGATAGTCTTCCTGAACGCGCTGCCCAACCCCTTCCATCTCGACGACTACTATCGGGTGGCGGATAACCCGGGCATCCATGAGGTCTGGCCGATCTGGCGGCATTTCGTGGACCCGTGGACGAGCACCACCAATCCGGTCTTGGTGCAATTCCGGCCTCTACTACCCCTAACCTTGTCCATCAACTACGCCATTGCCGGTGACAGTTTTATCGGCTACCACATTGGCAATCTCATCTTCCACATTCTCTCCGCTCTGGTGCTGTACTCGCTGTGCCTCGAGCTGCTCAAGTACTGGTCGAACTGGGGCTTGGACAGGCGGCAGCGCGAAGGGCTCGCCCTGGCTGTGGCGCTGATCTTTGGGATTCACCCGGTGTCGGGCATTCCGGTCAACTACATCTGCGCCCGCGACCTGCTGATTATGCAGTGCTTTCTCCTGGTTTCCTTGCTGGGATATATTCGCCTGAGGCGGTTAGGCGGCTCCTTTGTGAGATGGGTACTGGTGCTGCTGGCGTTGGCCTTGTCGCTGATGGGCAAGACTAATGCAGCAATCGCTCCGCTAGTGGTGCTGCTGTTCGACTTCTTCGTTGCCAAAGAACGGGTCTTGAGCCTCAAACCCTGGCTGCGGGCAGCGGCTTTTGGGGCAGTGGTCGCCGGCTTCTTCTTGTATACCCAGCTTGTGGTGGGCTTCTCCGATTTCGCCAGTGCTGTGAGCTCGCGTAGCGGCTCGCCGTGGGAGTATGCCCTGACTCAGTTGAAAGTGCATCTGTTCGAGTACATGCGCAACTTCTTCTGGCCTTTCCTGATTCGGCAGATGCCCAACGTAGAGCCTGCCACGAGCTTCTGGGAGCCTAGTGTCTTGATGGGGGCGATGTTTGTTGTCGCGACTGTGGTCGTCGCCTGGTCGGTGCGGAAAAAGGCGGGTTTGGTCTCTTTTTGCATCCTGGGATACTGGGCCCTGATGATCCCGGAGTCGTCTGTGCTTCCTTTGCATCATTTGGCTGCGCACTACCGAGCATACGCCCCGAGCCCGTTCTTCTATCTCGTCGCCGCGCTGGTAGCCTGGCGGTTTGTCAAGCCAACTGTCCGGGCGCCAATTCTCTGGGTTCTTCTTGCTTTCTTCGCTGGGGCGACAACTTATCTCAATACCACCTGGCGCAGCGACGAGGCGCTGTGGTCACACAGCGTCAAACATGGGGGCGATGCAGTGGCTCACTTGAACCTGGGGATGAGCTACGCCGACCCCAATGTCCGCAAAGGCCACCTGGAAGATGCGCTGCGCATGGCGCCGAATTACGTCCTGGCGCACATTGATATGGGCCTGGCGCTGATAGAGCTCGGGCAGTCGGAGGAGGGCCTGGCGCATTTGCAGAAAGCCGTGGCGCTCAAACCTACTTCGGCGCGAGCGCACTACTGGCTGGCACATGCCTATGCTACGCTGGACAGGAAGCCGGACGCTGCTCGCGAGAGCGCCGCAGCGGTGCGCCTGCACCCCCGCCACCTGAAGTACCAGCTCAAAGCGGCCAAGTATGCGCAAGGAGTGGGGGACTACCAGGGATCGTTGCGATATCTCGACGCGATCCTGGAAGATGCCCCGAATTATGATGACGCATTGTTCTGGAAGGGTCTCGCGCTCATGGAGACGAAGCAGTATCGTGAGGCTATTGAGCACTTCGAGCGGGCGCTGGTGCTGAAGCCCGACTACGCCGAGGCTGAACAACACTTGAAAACGTGCCGTGAGAAGCTTGGGGAAGGCCGAGGAGGAATTGACTAGCAGGACGGCGAATGTAGTAGATAGCTACCGCAAGATTGCCCGAAGAAGGGAATTGCGCGACTTCGACGAAATAACAGTTGTGTCGTAGTGTACGGTTGTCTATACTTGTGGTGAGAACAAAATGCGGGGACGCTGCGATATGCTCAACATGCTATTGCTAGCCACGAAACTTAAGCCACCAACTTGCTTCAGCGGCCGCTCTAGACCTGACCGGCCGTTGGGTTGCGGGCGGTTTCTGTTTTTATTGCATTTACCCCTTGACTTAAATCCGCGCGCTGATTATAATAGGGAGGACTTCTACGAAAGTCTCCGTCAAATCACTGCTGACCTGCCACGCAAATAGAAAGGAAGGTGAGATGGTAGAGGTAGAGGGAGTATGCCGTTTCACAAGTGGTCGTACCGAGTCGCACCTAAGCTGGAACAAACGTTCAAGGTATTTCCAAGCTGTGTGAAGAAAGGAAAGGGAGGAACATAGCTATGAGCCGTATCGGTACTAGAGAGTATGTAGGTATTGTGTTCGTGGTCGTTGCCATCGCAGCACTTGTCGCAGTAGGGCTACCGGCCCTGCTCGGGGGCTGTTCTGGCGACGACGGGCTGCAGGGGATCGAAGGGGAGCAAGGCGACACGGGTGACACCGGCGACACGGGTGACACCGGCGATCCGGGTGACACCGGCGATCCGGGTGACACCGGCGATCCGGGTGACACCGGCGATCCGGGTGACACCGGCGACACGGGTGACACCGGCGATCCGGGTGACACCGGCGATCCGGGTGACACCGGCGACACGGGTGATACCGGCGACACAGGTGACACCGGCGACCAGGGCGACACTGGGGATCCGGGCCAGGATGCCACTGGTTGGATAACCGGAAGCGTCATCTATGCCAATGGCGTGTGTGACCCAACCTCGCCAGTGTTCGCCCAGATGGTAGGGTTGCCTCTGTTTGAGGGGGAGCCTCGCCCGGCGAATGTGGCGGGTGTGGTCAGTGTGCAGCAAAATGGCTGTGACTTCGCGGTCGAAGTGATCCCGGGGTTCTACTGCGTGACCGCCCACCGCCCCGACGACGAGATTCACTGCGATTGGGGGCCGATGGAGGGGAGTCACTGGTGGGGCAGTTGTGCATGGGTGGACTGTGAGGAGTGTGAAGGAATACCTGTCGGGATCGGTGAGACCGTGACAGGCGTAGTAGTCGAGACGCCGGTATGGGTCGAGGCAGACGATTTCGATCCGGTGGCGTGCGCATCAGCCAGCTCGTGCGACTATGCGATAGCCCCCGGCGGCGAAGTATACGCCGAATGGACGTGGGATGGCTTGCAGGACGCGTTTTACGATTGCTGCGGCCTGCGTCTCGACCTCTCGGAGCTCTGCCTGTGCGAGGGCAGTTCGTGCCTCGATCTGGAGATCTACAACGGGAGCCAGACGTACTACTACTCCCAGTGCCTCGACTTCCAGGATTACGCCCTAGGAAACTGCGTGTTCCTGGAGGATATGTATGGGCACTCGGTGGATCTCTGCCAGATTATCCAGTCGAACGGCTACCTGAGAATCCGGGCCTACGTGCCGACCCAGTGCGGGTGCCCCCCCGATGGAATGGGTAGGGAGGTCTGTGTGTCGGACTACTCGCTGCAAGTGCTCTGGCAGCCCTGTCGTGAGTGCGACGACGGGCATCCGTGGGACACCTGTTGTCCGGACCTGCGGTGCTGCGACGACCGCAACGGGATGCCTATGTAGGGTCCAAGCCAAGCCGGACGCGCCCTGATCCAGGGCGTGCCGCGTGGCAACAAGCAGTTCCGGGGGCGGGTCTGCGTGACAGTACCCGCCCCCAACATGGTGTCTGAAACTAGGCCGTATCGTTGCGGCCCGCCTGTGGGCGGGCCGTTTTTTTGCCCCCGTTGCGACCATTCTGGGCATCTCGACTCTTGTGGCACGAGACTGTCTGTGAGATGTACGTCCCTGGGGCCGGAGTAGTGTTGTGGGCCAGCCGCCAGCCCAGTGAGCACGCGCGCAAGCTGGGTATAGAGATTCCGTCGGAGTGCGGAGGGCAGGGCGTAGGCTGTGCGTGGTGCAGCACTCCTTGGGTCTTCGGAGCGGGCTAGTCCGCCATCAGGTCCGTAATCGCCTCTTCGGATAGCAAGTCGGCGGCACTGCCCCGACCAGTGGCAATGAGGCCGCCGACTGCGTTGCCCCGCGCCAAGCACGTCGCCAGGGGCAAGCCCTCCAGCCAGGCCTGCAGGAAGCCCGCGTTGAAGCCATCACCGCAGCAGGTGGTGTCCGCTGCTGTCACTGTATACGCTGGTGCGTGGACGAATTCATCGCCGGAAACGGCCAGGCAGCCCTGGGAGCCCAGCTTGACCACCACCAGGTTGGCTTCTTGTCCCAACTGCCTTGCGCCGACCTCCATCTGCTCAGCTTGAGTAATCCCCTGCACTTCTATCTCATTGGGTAGGAAGACATCCGTCAAGGGCAGGACATCGCTCAGGCCACTGTTCCATTGCCCGGAGGGGTCGTAGCCGGGATCAAGCGAGATGGTCAGGCCGGCGGCGTGGGCGCGGGTGAACAGCTCCGCCAGGCCCTGGGCCAGCTTGCTTTGCAGGAAGTAGCTGCTGACGTGGAGATGGCGGCAGTTGGCGAGCAGGTCGTCGGGAACGTCCGCCGCCTGCACCGAATCTATGGTGCCCAGATGGGTGACGAAGGCGCGGTCCTCCGGCCCGCTTAGAGAGACCGTCAGGCCGGTGGCAAGCTGCTCATCGCGCTGGATGAACTCAAGGGGGATATCGTAGCGCCTGAGCTGCTCCAGCAGGAAGTCGCCGAAGAGGTCATGCCCCAGGCGGGTGACGAAGGCAGTAAGCAGGCCCAGGCGGCGGGCAAAGACGCTGAAGTTGGCCGTGGCGCCGCCCAGATGCATGCTCATCGCTGAGGCCAGCACCTCAGTCCCGAACTCGGGCACGCGGGGCAAGCCGGCCAGAATCAGGTCAACGTTCACCTCGCCGACCGCCAGCACATCAAATCGTCTGGCCAAGCTCTTCCCTCCTCGGGGGAAACTGCGCAAGCAACCCGATTCAAAAACCGCTTAGGGCAGGAAGCGGGCCGGGCGCCCGCGCAGGTAGGCCCGCCTTTCCCGAAAGGCCTCCGCGTACTGCACGCCGCATTGGATGCCCCGGAACCGTGCCAGGGTCGTCACCATTTCGCAGACGTCAATCTTGTCATGGTCGAGCAGCCACTGCACTTGACTCTCGTGCTCGCGGAGGGCAGCCAGCTTGCGCTCCAGGACATTGCTTATGTCCACATAATGCTCGGGCAGGAAGCCCACCCCGCCGAGGCTTTCCATCTCGTAAACGAGCACAACATCCTCAAGCGCCTCCAGGTCCGGGTAGAGATGCGGGATAGTCGCTGCGAAGGAGGCCTCGAAGGTCAGCTCACCTGTCCGGCTGTGGTCCCGCATATAGTCGTTCTGGGGATGGGTGATTATGAAATCGGGCCGCACCTGCCGGATGACCTCTGTAATCCGGGCGACTGCCTCCTCGGAATCGGGTATGGCCAGGTCGCCGTAGCCAATGAGGAAGAAGTCGGCTCCCAACCGGGCGGCTCCCGCTCGAGCCTCGGCCTCGCGAATCTCGGATAGCTCCTCCGGGGGGATTACTTTGTGCCCCACGTTCCCGCGAGCCATAACACACATGGCGATCTCGTGACCCTGATCTTTGAGGCGGGCGAGGGTGCCGCCACAACCTATCTCCAGGTCATCAGGATGGGCTCCGACTGCCAATACCTTCACGGTTCCGACACCTCAATTCGTACGTAGTAGGTTAGGTTCTTGGGACGGTCTGGGTCATAGCCGAGTCTGATGGCGGTGTAGTAGGCCAGATACTGGAAGAGAAGAAGCTGCAAGGGCAGCGTCGCCGAGGCCGAACTCTCTGACACCAGCACGGTCGTAGCCCCCAGAGCCTCCATCTCCGTGGCCAGTTGGTCGTCGTGCTGCGCCGCTGGCTGACCAGATTCCCGTACCGAGCCGGCGTCTGGGTGTAGGTTACCTGGGTGTTGTTGCTGACGTCGGTCTCCAGCAGCACATCCTGCCCGTCCCAGATGAAGAAAGCGGTCTTATTACTGCTGAGGGCGCCAACTTTCTGCTCACTTCACACACCGCCAGACGATGTCATCAGCTCCGGGCTTGGCACCGAACGGCTGCCCCCCGTCGTCCGTTAGGTTAGGGCCCACGCTGTACAACAGAAAGCCGTCGCCGTCGGCACGGTACACAAAGTCCTCACCACTGAACGGATCCTCGCGCAGTTCCCAAGGAATGATCTGACGCAATTCGCCCACTGACTCCGGGTAGTTGGCTTGGCCGTTCTTATAGGCCTTTAGCGCAAGGGTTGTCTGGGCCAATCCCACTCTAGCTATGGTCTCATCCCGCTTGCGCGGCGCCAACGAGAGAACTGGCAGAAGGATCCGACTCATGCCACAGTACTCTGGTAGCTGCGCCACCCTTGCCTCGTATTCCTCGGTGACATCGCTGGCCCCCCGCCGTGGCTCGGCAGCATCGGCAATCCACTCAGACATTAGCCGCAGGTAGGCGACTTCGTCACGATCAAAGTCCCAATCCTGGGTATGCTCGGCTGCCTGCGTATCTTGGCGCGCGCTGTCAAGCCCCCGTATTCCCATAGCGCGCTCCCCCCAGAGAGCCTGTACAAAGGAGTCGGTGAACTCTAGTTTGCGCAGATACTCGAAGAGTTCCTTGCAGGCTTTGGTCGGCACAACCTGATCACACGCAGAGGACTGCAGAGCACGCAGTATGGTGGAGTGAAGTCCATATCGGGCAAGTTGCCCCAGCATTACCGGGTCACTTCCTGCTGCTTCGCCCAGGGCCAAGCCCAGGCGGACTGTGTCCAGTACTTGGCCTATTTCCCCTCGCCGGCTATGCAAGACCGCCTTTGCTCCCAGTAGCCTCGCACATTGCTGAAGTTTGCCGTGGTGCGCGGGGAATCCCACCTCCATACCGGCCGACCAATCTACTGGAAAACGGCATTCCGAAAGCCTGGCAGATGCCTCAAGCAACTCTATGGTTTCGACATTGGCGGCCACGATTGCCACGAGAGTTGTTGTTGAAGGGGCCTCCCTCTTCGGCGACCGACTCATGGCCGTGAAGAGATCCATCAAGGTTTTGCGATTAGCTTCGGAGAGGCTGAGCTTGTTGAATGCTTCCTGATACAAGATAGCCGCATTCTTTGAGTCGGGCAATTCATCAGACAGCATCTCCTCAACGGTCAGCGGCTGGCCGGCAGCTCTGATCTTCTGCAACTCGGCCTGCAATTCATCATGGACGTCATTAGTTGGCTGGGGGCTGGCCACGCTCGACACATGTGATCGCCCGAGCAGTGCAAATGCGGCCAGCACGATAAAGAGCAACACCGTTATGGCAATCATGAGCTTATATGTCCGTTTCATGGTCCGTTCCTTTCTTATCTCTCCTTCTGGATTCGGCGACCAGCTTCTCGCTACCATGCAGTGAACCCGCCATCTACTACCAGGTCGTGGGCAGTCACATAGTCGGCAGCATCGGAGGCCAGGTAGACGGCGGCCCCTTTGAGGTCTACCCCGTCCCGGCCCATGCGCTTGAGCATCGTCTGCTTGCTGTAGCGGCGGATGAACTCCGCGGGCTGACCACGCTCAAAGCCGCCGGGGGAGATGGAGTTGACCCGGATGCCGTGCTCGGCCATCTCGGCAGCAAGATCCTTGGTGAAGGCGATGACGCCGCCCTTGGCGGCGGTGTAATCGGTGAGGTTGGGGTGCATCGGCGGGTCAGAGTCCTCGTAGACCCAGCGGTCACGGCCGATCTTCCCGCTGATTGAGGCGATATTGATGATGCTGCCCTTGCCCTGCTGCTTCATAATCCGGCAGGCATATCGGCAGCACAGGAACGTCCCGCGCAGATTCACGGCAATGGTGTAGTCCCAATCGCTGATGAGCCGTTCGTCCGTGGCGGCGCTGCCGCCGCTGACGCGTCCGCCCCCAGCATTGCACACCAGGATGTCCAGGCGGCCATATTTGTCCATAACCCGCCCAAAGCCGGCCTCGACCGATTTGTCGTCAGTGATATCCATGCCCAAAGGCATGACACGAACGCCGAGTTCGGAGGCGAGTTCCTCGGCGGCACAGTTGGCTTTCGCCTGGTCACGTGAAGTGATCACCAGATCGGCACCGGCTTCACCCAGCGCCTCAGCCATCTGCAGGCCCAGGTTCTGGCAGCTACCGGTGACCATTGCCACGCGCCCGGAAATGTCGAATAGCTCCTTCACGTGTGGTCCGACCTTGCCCATGATTTCAACTCCCTTGAACTGTCGAGTCTAGCGCATTGTCAGTAGTTGGTGAGGCTGTCTCACCCGACGGGCGGCATGCCAGGTCGGCTTCTTAGCATTGCAATTCTGCTCTGACCTGGCTGATTCGACAGTCTACACCGCGCCAGGCACAGCGTCAACCAGGCGGCTGGCGCGGATTGCCCAAGCACCGGCGAGAGAGATGCTTGACAATGTGCGGCGATATGGTAAACTGGTATCGTGCGTATCCCGACAGGGCGGCAAGTCATGTCGGGTGAACGTATCCAAGTTAGAAAGGGAGGGACAACGATGTACAGACTATTCGCAGCAGTAGTCACAGTGGTGTTAGTCGTCGCGGTGGTGTTACCGGCGGCAGCGCAGACGGACGCTGCGGCTCTCGTCGGGCCGAAGATCGGGGTGGGGGCGCGCTCGTCAGCTATGGGCGGCGCATTTGTGGCGGTGGCGGATGATGTTACAGCCCTGTACTGGAACCCGGCGGGTTTGGTGTCGGTTCACGGACTTGCCTTCCGGGGAGATCTCGTGGGGCGCGCGCAAAACCTCGACGCCGTGGAGGACGCCGAGGATATCTACGACATAGTTGACCAGAATTACGCGACAGGGCTTGATTTCAACTTCCTCCGCACGAAGGTGCTGGAATTGGATGACAGGCCGTTCCACGCGCAGGTGACTGCGATAGGCGGGCTGGCTTACCAGGGCTGGGCGGTGGGTGGTTACGGCATCGGCGGCGGCATCGCTGAACTGGACCACACTGCCGGTACGGGACCGGCCATCCAGCTAGAGGGTGTAGATGGCAAGGATGGCGAAC
>SDBS01005328.1_pt1 | contig 12549 bp, 11 predicted proteins | sample 2277091 | NCBI WGS metagenome assembly SDBS01 (sample SAMN10404972, study PRJNA504765) | marine sediment metagenome | isolation source: marine sediment core GS10_PC15, 163 cmbsf | place: Arctic Ocean: Southern Knipovich Ridge | collected 2010 | reverse complement strand
GCTTTATGCTCATGTGGGTTCAAGTCCCACCTTCGGCACTGAAGCCCCATTGGGGGCTTTTTTCTATGGTGCAGATCTTGCAGCCCGGGGAAGCCTCGGGTAAGATGTCGACGACATGAGCGGTGAAACCAAGGGGAAAGTCCGTTTCACAGGTGTATGGATCATTATCCTCGTCATTTTGGGGATCTTGATCTTGGGTGATTTAAACAGCCGTATGGGGGACGCCCGTCGAATTGAGCAGGATGCCATCACCCTGGAGACCCAGGTGGCAGCATTAGCGACGGAATCCGTTGAACTGCAATATAACGTGGACAACGCCGCCAGCGAAGCGCTGGTGGAAGATTGGGCACATTCCGACGCCCGTCTCGTACGCGATGGGGAGATTCTTGTGGTTCCCCTCCCGCCTCCGGATGCAACACCTAGCGTTCAACCCGGTGAGGGCATCGTCCGTGAGCCGCCAAGCCCTTTCGAAATATGGCTTGCGCTGTTGTTTGGGGGCTGATGCCTTGACGCTGTTTTTGCCGGCGTGATATAATCCCCATCGTTGTCAAGGAACCAAACGCTGCGGGGTGGAGCAGTGGCAGCTCGTCAGGCTCATAACCTGAAGGTCCTCAGTTCGAATCTGAGCCCCGCTACTAACAAAAATGAGGCTTTGCCTCTTTTTTGTTTAAGAGTTTGGCGAAGCCAAACTCTACGGAAAGAATTGATTCGCAACTAGATGGTGTTAAGCTTTGCTCAACTTTGGAAAGAAGCTCAACATACAGGAGAACGGCAAAGCCGTTCTCTTTGTGAATTAATAGCTCGGTCAATAGATAATAATGAAAGCGCCCGAGAGGGCGCTTTTTTCCTCTAAGCCCCCTTATACATGGTTCGAACCCGTAACCTGGGGGTTACACCGTGCCGCACCGGCTACGGTGCGGTGTGAGCCTAGCTCTTGAGATATGAATTTTGGCCCCCCGGACGAAACGTAGACCGTCCCAAATCATTGAAATTCATTTACTTTGCCCCAAAAGGAATAGGGTGAACCCTGACATCTGGGAGAGTGTATTCCCATTCATTTGAGTTCTGATCTATTCGAATCCAGAGTTGCACTTCGCTCTTGAATCCAGGTATATTTTGACTTACAGATAATTCCAACTTATGGATCTATATATGAATCTAAGCTGGGAACCAATCACACTGGATCTAAAAACCCCCTTTAAGATAGCGCACGGGGTAAGCGAACGACGCCACAATGTGCTTGTGCGATTGGATGAAGGCATCGGGGAAGGAGCTGGCGTTCATTATCTAGGAGAATCGCAGACCGGGATAATAGATTATCTTCGCTCAGCATCAGAGCAATTCAGTGACGATCCGATACAGATTGAGAAAATTCTAGAAACATTACCTCTCGGGTCATCTTCCGGAAGAGCAGCACTGGACATTGCCCTACACGATCTCTGGGGGAAGCGCCAGGGGATACCGTTATACAACCTTTTAGGTTTAACAACGAAGCAAATGCCTTCGACATCCATAACAATTGCAATGGATGTCCCGATAAAGATGGCGCAGCAGGCCAAGCAAAGTGGGTGGCCGATCATTAAAATCAAACTGGGCAGTGTAGACGATGAAGCCATCGTACGTTCCATCCGCGAGGAAACTGATGCAGTTCTTCGAGTTGATGCCAACGCGGGCTGGACACGCGAGCAAGCTGCTGAGTTGATTCCCCGCTTGGTGGAGTACGACCTGGAGCTGGTGGAGCAGCCCCTGCCCGTAGGTGATATCGAGGGCTTACGACGGCTGCGTGCTCGCAACCCAAGGGTGAAAATTTTCGCCGATGAGAATATCCGGACTCCCCAAGATGTAATCGACCACGTTGATGCAGTCGATGGTGTGGTCATTAAGTTAATGAAAAGCGGTGGGATCAAACCAACCATGCGGATGATTGAGATTGCACGATCTTTCGACATGCAGGTGATGCTGAGTTGTATGGTAGAAAGTTCCGTTGGAGTGACAGCCGCAGCACATTTGGCTTCGTTGTGTGAATATGTTGACCTTGACGGGCCATTGTTAATAAAGAACGATCCCTATCAAGGAGTAACCTATCGTGGTGCACAGTTGATATTGCCTGAAGGGTCTGGGTTGGGTGTTGTAAAGCGTAAAGAGGTTCAATAATCTCCCAGTCCGAAGCCGCTGAATTTCTCAGCCAGGTGATGGTGCTTTGATTGGTTGCAATCCGTATCAAGTTGCTTGGAACAAGCACAAGGAAAGGAATATGTATGACTCACACACTCATAACCCAGCTCCGTTTTGCTCGGGGTGAATTTGTCCGTTGTTTGGAGGGCGTCTCTGATGAAGACGCTCGCCATCGCATCATGCCCATGAACTGTATCAGTTGGATGGTCGGCCACATGGCAGCCCAGGAACAATACTATTTTGTGTTTTTCCCTCAGGGTAGAGTGCTTCACCCTCAGCTGAATAAATTGGTTGGTTTCGGTCAACCTGCCACCACGCCTCCGCTGGCCGATATGTGGCAGGTCTGGCACGATATCACCGCCGCTGCTGACAAATTCTTGGATTCATTGACAACTGAGCAGTTGCTGGTGCATCTGGAGCAGGACATCAAGGGATTTGAGGATTCTTTGTTCGGGACGGCTACAAAACAGATGCTGGCGCAAAACAGTGTCCGCTCAGGAGAAAACGTCGGTACCAGGATGCAACGCACCACCTATCATTACTTCTTTCACACGGGCGAAGCCCATGCCATTCGTCAGCAGCTCGGGCACCCAGATTTGCCGTATTTCGTAGGAGATATGCCGGATTATGATGGAGATGAGAATTGATTGGACGAATCTGGCATGGATGGACGACTTATCAGAGTGCAGCGGCTCAATCATCATGTTGAGTACACATACTTAATTTGCTATTCTATCTGGGATAGAATGCGTGATGTCGAAGGAAAAGAAGCTCGCTGGGTTCCAGGCAGTCAGAATTCACGAGCCCACCCTTGGAATACCAACCTGACGATCCAAGAAAGTATTACTCGATAAATTCTCCAAAAACGGCAATATCCACCACACCGGTATTACCGCCTGTCGTTTCGACTAGCTCGAACCGCAATGTCTGGGCGTCAAAAGCTAACTCAAATTCATAAGGCTGGCTGGTGTCCGGCACGTCAAAGGGACCCACAACCTCGCCATTTTCGGTCGTCACGGTAAAGGCCAAGGTGATGGCGCTGCCATCCGGCATCGCTCGACTCTGGAAGGAAACCGCATCAATAAGAGCTGGCTGAGCCAACTTGATCTCAATCCAGGCGTCATCCCCGTCCCCGGCGCTGGACCACTCAGTATTCGGATTATCGTCGAAGGCGCTCATCGCGCCCCAGCGTTCATCGGGGGCGGCGCCTCCAAAGGCGCTGCTGTACCCGGTGATCTCCGCGCCTTGCAGGGGAGAGGCCAGATTTTCGGTAGGAGAATCATCCAACGGGGGCGTGGTAAAGGTCATTACCTCAGAAAGGTAAATGTTCCCGTCATCGTCCACACCCTGTACTCGAAAGTAGTAGGTGGTTTCAGGTTCCAACCCGGAGAGCAGGGGGTTGTGATCCGAGTGCGTCCCGCCGGCCATATCCTGATCCAGGGTTAGAGAACCGAATTCAGGTGTGGTCCCATAAACGACCGTACAGGCTACCGGAACCGACGTATGGATTGGGAGGGTGGCGCTGCCATCGGTGGCGAAATTCGTTACTTCAAGCGGTCCTTCGATGATTTCGTCCGCGGAACGGAATGTGATCCCTTCCGTCAACGTCGTCCCCCCTGAATTGGAACACGCGGCCAGAAGGACGATGAAAATGATAAGAGGGAGCCAGATAGATTTTCGCATGATTAGGTTCTCCATATATACCCGATGATTATGCATTAAGCTGGGTGAGCAGTCCCGACACTGTGAAGTGTCTTTAACAAGTGAGACATACTGACATGATTCTATCAAAATTTTCTTTTTGAGATGCGTAGTATGAAAGGGGCAGGTTAATGCAACTTCTTTCTGGCTGCCGGAATATATCGCAGAGTGGGAACATCTAGCTGCCATTGGCGAAGTGGCCTCAGGTGACACACTCTGGGCGGCTCCACAATTTGTGATGTATGCGTTTGGGTTCACGCTCATGGTGGCAGGCAGCCTCTGGTTGCTGGGTCGCGGCGGATGGCAGCGTCACTTCAAATTGGGTGTGGTAGAGAAGGGGTTTGTTTTGATCGCTCTCATTGCTATTTTTGCCCTGCATGTGTTCTCCATTCTCCCGATGGCCAGTCTTAAGCTGGTCATCATGATCTCTGTAGTGATTTTCCCTTTGGTCATCCATCGTCATCGCGGCGAAGAAGACACCGTGTTTACGAAACTGATCGGGACAGTCCGTGGAAGGCATCTTTTGGGTTTGCTCATGATGCCCTTATGCGCTTCGTTGGTCTACGCGGTGGCCGGCATACTCCAACCCGCCGAATCCATGATCCGCACGATCTCCGAGGTTTTCCCCGTCTTTCAGGTATTACTGGGAGGTGCCATATTGCTGTGGGCATGGATTGTGTCGCTGCGGCCACTCGAGAGGTTGGTCGTGGCAGCAAAATCAGAAACCTCTTAGTCATCCGATCAACCCCATCATGATCTGCCGGATGTAAAATATTCCTGCATGGTTAATTCTCCCCTGCGAGAAAGCTTGATACCTTCATCTCCCACGTTATAGATATTGAGCTGGGCCGACCATGATTTCCTGATCCGGTCGGAGAAGGATTTCTTTGGTTCGTGTTTTCGATTTCCGAAGACCATCCTGACTGAAGCAATTTGACTTTCCAAATCATATTACTATGATTAATGCACGACGCGGTGGGTTCAACACCCTCCACTCCTACCAGCACTTGATTAAGTGCCTCCCACCGTCATTTTCCAGGGTTACGGTGATCCCGCCAGAGGATGCCTGCTCCCGACCCAGGGAGCGCAAATAAATTCCCAATAGAAGCATCATTATCACCAATGATGATGACTAAATGGATTGTATGAATACTGACAAAGTTCAGTTGAGCGTTCAAAACGTCTCCTTAAGTTTCGGCGGCAATCGAGCCCTCGTGGATGTCAGTTTCGATGTGCGTCAGAGTGAAATCCTTGCGCTCATCGGCCCCAACGGCGCCGGAAAAACTTCCATGCTTAACTGCTTGAACAACTTCTACCACCCATCAGAAGGGCAAATTTATTTCGAGGGACAGGATCTAACCGGACTCCCACCATATCAAATCGCACAGCTGGGAATCGCTCGTACTTTCCAAAATATTGCGTTATATACAGGATTATCTACGCTCGATAACCTCATGGCTGCTCGAAACATCCATATGAAAGCCAATTTTCTTCAATGCCTCCTTTATTGGGGACCTGCACATCGGGAAGACATCGCTCACCGTGAACGCGTGGAAGAGATCATCGATCTATTAGAAATGGAGCATATCCGAAAAGCTATTGTCGGGGCACTCCCTTATGGTCTGCGTAAGCGCGTGGAGCTGGGGCGTGCGATCGCCATGGAACCCCGGTTGCTCCTTCTGGATGAACCGATGACCGGGATGAATCAAGAAGAGAAGGAGGATATGGCTCGATTTATCCTTGATCTTCATGAACAAGAAGGCACGACGATCTTGTTGATTGAACACGACATGGGTCTCGTAATGGATATCGCTGATCGAGCAGTGGTCCTTGACTTTGGCGTTAAAATCGCCGAAGGTTCTCCAGAGGAAATTCGGAACAACCCCACTGTCATCAAAGCTTATTTAGGGGAGGCCGCGTAACGTGTCGACAGTAGACACTTTACCCAAATGTTTGCGGGCGGCTCGCCAGAAATTCAGCCGCCATCAAACCGCCATGCGGCAGAAAGATTTGGGCATCTGGCGCTCGTTTTCATGGGAAGAATCCTATGAACAAGTCCGGCTTTTATGCCTCGGATTGATGGATTTGGGGTTACAACGCGGTGATAAAGTATGCATCATCGGGGATAACGACCCTCAATATTTCTGGGCTCAGTTAGCTGTTCAAGCGGCCGGTGGAATTGCTGTTGGCATCTTTACAGATAGCAGCCCGTCCGAGATCCAGTACATCGTCGATCATTCGGATGCCAACCATGTTTTCGCCAAAGATCAGGAGCAGTGCGACAAACTGCTGGAGATTAAGGGACAGGTGCCATCCGTGAAGCGGGTGATCTACTGGGATGATAAGGGCTTATGGGGATATGAGGAGACCTGGTTGATCGGTTATGAGGAAATCCAGGCACAGGGAAGGGTATTGGGTGATTCACAGCCGGACCTTTTCGATCATTCCATTGACGCGGGGAGGGCGGATGATCTGGCCATCTTCTGCTATACATCTGGAACCACGGGGCAGCCTAAAGGAGCCATGATTAGCCATTTTAATCTTCTTGCTGGCTGTGATCTGACGCTTGAGGTGGACCCTCGTTTTGAAAAGGATGAATATCTATCCTTTCTACCGCCAGCTTGGATCACAGAGAATATCCTTGGCCTCACGATGCATCTTCGGACTGGGATGAAAGTGAATTTTCCAGAGGCGCCAGAGACCATTCGGGAGAACCTGCGTGAGATTGCACCTCATGTCCAATTATTCGGCGCTCGTCAATGGGAAAGTCTGGTCGCGATGGTTCAAGCAAGAATGACGGAATCAACTGCCCTTAACCGTTTCCTTTATCGATTGTTCATGCCCGTGGGTTATAAAGTCGCAGACCTTCGTTACGAACAGCACCGTCCAATACGCCCATGGTGGTATTTATTAAACACCCTTGGCGAGTTCGCGGTCTTCCGACCGTTGCGAGATAAGCTCGGTATGACGAGGATACGATCGGCGTACTCTTCCGGTGCGGCCCAAAGCCCGGATGTGATCCGCTTTTTCCGCGCCATCGGTGTAAGCATCAAACAGCTTTACGGGTCCACCGAAGCGGCAACACATACCCTGCATGTGGGAGATGATGTGAGATTCGAAACGGTCGGCATACCTCTGCCGGGGATGGAGATCAGAATTGCTGATGACAATGAGATCTTGGTTTCCGGACCATCGGTATTCCAGGGTTACTATAAAAACCCCGAGGAAACTGAGCAAGCGGTCGAGGTGGATCAGAACGGAGTCCCGTGGTTTCGGACGGGGGATGCCGGAAACTTGGAACCCAGCGGTCATCTGATTTATCTGGACCGCCTGTCGGAGATGATCGCGCTGACTGGCGGAGAACGGTACTCTCCTCAATATATCGAAGGACAGTTAAAATTCAGCCCTTATATTCGAGATGTGATGACCGTGGGCGGATCCGAGAGGCCATTCGTTGCGGCGTTGATCAATATTGACTTTGAGAACGTGGGTCGATGGGCGGAGCGAATGGGATTGGCCTATACGACCTTTATCGATCTTTCCCAGAAGACCGAAGTCTATGGGTTGGTCCGACAGGATGTCGAACGCGTAAACAAGACCTTACCCCGAGCAGCTCAGGTGCGTCGTTTCGTCTTGCTGCACAAGGAGTTCGACGCCGACGAAGCTGAGCTCACGCGCACGCGGAAACTTCGCCGACGGACACTTCAAGAACATTACCATGACATCATCGAAGCGATGTACGGTGATCGGAATGAGGTGAGAGTCAGCGCCACCGTACGCTACCAGGACGGTCGTGAAGGCATCATCGAAACCACAGTTCGTGTGGAATCGCTGGAGACGAAGGAGACAACCGAATGAATTGGCAACTTGTTCCCCAGTTCGCAGTCACTGGCCTGCTGGCCGGTGGACCTATTGCCTTGATGGCTCTGGGATTGGTATTGATATTCAAGTCCTCCTATATCTTTAATTTCGCTCAGGGCCAGCTCTTGTTGATCGGTGCATTACTCACGTGGTGGTTCACCGTTGAAATCGGGCTCCCTTTGGGTCTCTCGATCTTGGTAGCGCTGGTGCTCTCAGCTTTACTTGGATTGCTCATCGAACGCCTGGCGCTTCGACCGATGACGGGTCAGCCGTTGCTGACCATCATACTGATGACGCTTGGATTAAGTCAGGTCTTGCAAGGGTCAGCGCTCCTATTCTTCGGCGGAAGCCAACGGAATTTCCCTCAAATATTTTCCTCAGGAATCCCTTACAAACTTACGACTCCATTCATATTCAATGGTGATCCCATTGTCGTAATCCTGAAGCAAAATTTGGTCTGGTCCTTTCTGATTGCCATCCTGGGTGTGGTGCTCATCGGTGCGTTTTTCCGGTTTACGAAATCCGGGTTGGCCATGAGGGCTACTTCAGAAGACCATGAGCTGGCTCAAAGTGTCGGTCTGCGGATCAATCGAATATTCGGTATTTCATGGATGCTGGCTGCCATCGTTGCAACCGTGGCAGGGGTGCTTCTTGCCACTTCAAGCGGCCTCGATTTGAGTCTTTCCGTGGTCGTTCTGGCCGCATTTCCGGTGGTTTTACTGGGAGGTCTAGAGTCGATTCTGGGAACGATCGTGGGGGCGTTAATCATCGGGCTGGCAGCCGGAATGGTGTCTGCTTCGAAGGTTCAGCTGATTCGCAATACGGCTGAGATCATGCCCTACATTGTTTTACTTTTGGTCCTCCTCATCCGCCCGGAAGGCCTGTTCGGCCAAAAACGCATCGAAAGGATTTAGCTTATGTCGATCCTTCGCCCCGCTGGCGAGTTCGACGACAGTTACGCTAGCGACATGGCAGCTATTCGGAGACCGTGGCAGTGGGCGCTACTCTTTATCTTTCTGGGTGCTCTATATGCGCTGCCATTTTATGCCCCTCAGGGTTTCGTGGCGCTTGTTAATCGGATTGCGATCACGATCATCGCAGTGCAGGGGCTCTATTTACTGACCGGTCTCACGGGCCAGATATCGCTCGGCCAAGCTGCATTCATGCTCGTTGGCGGGTATATCTCAGCTCTTCTTGTCAACAACCTGGGATGGTCGTTCTTCATTTCTGTTCCCTTGGCTGCCCTGGGCGCGGGACTGGTGGGTTTATTCTTCGGTCTTCCCTCTCTGAGGGTGAAGGGTTTTTACCTCGTCATGTCCACCCTGGCGGCCCAGTTCATCATCCCCTGGGTTACTCGAAATGTCTTCCCGGACGTTCTCAACGGCGCACAGGGGTTGAACGTAGCTGTCCCGTCTCTCTTCGGTTTTGAGTTCAATTCCCCCCAAAGTTATTTGTACCTTTCTTTGACTTTACTTATCATGACGACAATTGTTGCCTACAACGTAGGGCGTTCCCGCCTGGGCCGTGCCTTCATCACGATCCGTGATAATGACCTCGCCGCAGAGGTCCTGGGGGTTAATCTCTTCAAGTACAAGCTGCAGGCTTTTTTCCTAGCTGCGGCTTTTGCAGGGCTGGCTGGAGCCTTAGCTGCGCATCAAATTCGTCACATCAACTCAGAAACATTCGGCTTGATCGACTCAATCATCCTCCTGGGTATGTTGGTCATCGGAGGGTTGGGTTCGATTTTAGGACCATTCTTTGGTGCCATCGTCGTGGAACTCCTGATCGAGATTGCTACGATTTTAGGACCGGTTTTATCTAACATCTTACCTTCTACCGCATACGGTGCCGTCCAGGCACTGAGACCATTATTCTTCGGTACGATATTGATACTCTTCTTAATATTCGAGCCGCGGGGTCTGGCTTATCGCTGGCAGCTGATAAAAGCTGCGTGGCGCCTACGCCCATTTTCACATTAACCCCCAGGAAGGAGGTGCAGTGCCGTCGATTCTATAGCTGAAATATCACGTTTGAAATCGTCGTGGGTCGGCCAAGATCCACCCATCACATCACTCGCTTGAGAAGGAGGAGAACGACCATGCGTAAATCTTTGTATCCAATTATCGCTTTAATCGTGATGGTGTCTGTCATCGTAGGTGCTTGCGCACCCGATACGGCACCTCCGCCCCCTACACCTGAACCTGAGCCCATCGAACCGGCTCCCACCGAAGCACCACCCCCAACTGAGGAGATGCCGGAAGGGCCACCCGATCTGACGGGGGAAACCATCACGCTTTACCATTTCGGCGATCTATCAGGGCCCTTTGCAGCGATCACGTCTCCACTGGTCCATGGTGCTGAGGATGCAGCCGCCGCGATCAACGAGGCAGGAGGTATCTATGGCGCAAATCTGGAGGTCAAGTTCGCGGATACAGGCGGCAGCATCGATGAAGCTGTAGCTGCCTATGATCGCTTCACCGGCGCGGATGACAATCCACTTGTCATGATCACGTACGGTTCGGGAGAGGTGGAGGCTCTTGCAGAGCGCTTCACCGAGGATGAAATCGTCAACATTACCGCTGGGTTAAGCGCAAAGGGGTTCTATGTTAATTCTGGTTATACTTTCGGGCTAGGCCCGATTTACCCCGACCAATTTGGTCTCGTGATGACCTTCCTGAGTGATAACTGGGAGAGCTACAAACCCGCCGGCGCAGGTGACGAGATCAAACTGGCCTACCTCAGCTGGCCAACTGCATTCGGTCAGGGCGCGTTGACACCTGAAACGCGGGCTTTCCTGGATGACCTGGGAATTGAGGTCGTCGTTGAGGAAACCTATGATCTTTCACCGACCGCGGATACAACGACTGCAATACTCAACGCCCAGGCTGCAGGTGCGAATGTCATCTGGACAAACACACTGGCCTTCGGTGTTTCGGTAATATTGAATGACCTGAACAGCCTGGGTCTACGTGATGAATTCGTTGTCACCGGTGATAACTGGGCCATGGACCTCGCGACCTACGCTTTCCTCGCAGACCCGGCTTACGGTGTCGGTCTTATCACAGCATTCCCATACCTATGGTGGACAGATACCGATAACGCGGGCGTGCAATATGCCGAGGGGTTGTTCGCCGCGAATGAGCGCCCAGCCGGTGAGCACAACGTTGGATACCTGCTTCTGGTGGCGGGTGTTGACATGGCTGTTCAAGCCATCGAGCATGCCATCGATACAGTGGGCTACGAGAATTTGACAGGTGAAGCGGTGCACAATGCGCTCGTCGATCTGAGTCCATTTGAGGCGCTTGATGGCGTTTTACGCGCTGACTATTCTGACGGCAGCCGATCGCCGCATACATCTCAGATTCGAATGATCCAGGGAGGGCCGGATGCCTTTAACGTCCTCCAGGATTGGGCGGACACTCCGGATTTACGTCCATCGGAATAGAAACCTAAACTAAGGATTCAATCCCCTGGGAGCGTTAGTCAAAGATGCTCCCAGGGGAAGGCGAAAAGAAGAAGCAATGTTAAATCTCAACAACGTCGAAGTTGTTTACAGCGATGTGATTCAGGTCCTGCGAGGTGTATCCCTTGAGGTGCAACCCGGGAATATTGTCGCTCTTCTCGGTTCGAACGGAGCTGGAAAGACAACTACCCTGAGGGCAATCTCTGGGCTGCTGGTCACTCAAGATGGAGAGGTCACCCGGGGAACCATCGAATATGAGGGGCATCGGATCGACCGACTGCCTCCGGAAGAAGTGGTCCAAAGGGGGATGATCCAGGTGCTCGAAGGTCGGCGACTATTTCGACATCTAACGGTTGAGGAGAACCTCATCGTCGGCTCTATCGCTCGTGGAATCAGGGGGGAGAATTCCTCCATCAACGAGGATCTGGAGCAGGTTTATGGCTACTTTCCACGGCTGAAGGATATGCGGCGCCGAGTGAGCGGGTATCTATCGGGAGGGGAGCAGCAAATGCTCGTCATCGGGCGCGCATTAATGGCGCATCCACGGTTTATCATGCTGGATGAGCCCTCGCTTGGATTGGCGCCACTTCTAGTCGCTGAAATCTTTCGTGTCATCCAGCAGATGAAGGACAATGAGGGGATATCAATCCTGCTCGTCGAGCAGAACGCTCGCATCGCCTTAAGCATATCCGACTACGCATACGTCATGGATAGTGGTCGCATCGTGCTCGACGGTCCCGCTGAACAGTTGATCGAAAATGAGGATATTAAAGAATTCTACCTCGGCCTGAACCAGTTGGGAGAGCGCAAGAGCTACCGAGAAGTCAAACACTACAAACGACGCAAGCGGTGGCTGGGCTGAAATCCGGCTGGGTTCCGATTCGCCCAATCCTGTGGGAAGAGCGGGCTGAAAGGGTGTGAAAATGGTCTCAACCATCAATACATTTTATGGGATCCTTCAACGTAATGCCCAGGAATCGGGCTCTGAACCAGCCTTCATCACCACAAATCGCACGGTTACGCATCAGCAATTTCTCGAACTGGTAGACCGACTATCTAGCGGGCTTTCCCAAAAAGGCCTTTCCAAAGGTGACCGCGTTTGTATCCTGGCGCAAAACTCAATCGACTATTTTGCCCTATATGGAGCTTGTGCTCGATCTGGTGCGATTGCTTTTCCGATCAATTGGCGTTTATCTATGGAGGAGATCCGCCAGGTGCTAGCACTCGCGGAACCGGCGGCTCTTATTGTGGACGAGGACAGTCTGGCTCAGATTAACGGGCTCGAACTTGATCAAGTGCCGATCCGAGCAGTGATGGGTGACCTCTCGAATCAGGGGTTTCGACCGCTT
>SDBS01005327.1_pt1 | contig 12553 bp, 9 predicted proteins | sample 2277091 | NCBI WGS metagenome assembly SDBS01 (sample SAMN10404972, study PRJNA504765) | marine sediment metagenome | isolation source: marine sediment core GS10_PC15, 163 cmbsf | place: Arctic Ocean: Southern Knipovich Ridge | collected 2010 | reverse complement strand
TATTTGGTGGATCTCTTGCTTTTATTATAATATTAGTATTATTAGGGATTAAATCACATTCAATAACTACCCTTTCATCTTCAAAATCGAATTTTTTCATTAAAATTCCATCAATCCCAAATACAAACTGTTCCCTAAAATCTATAAAAAGATCCCCAAAATGTTTCTTCGCATACGCGGTAGCATAAGCAGCCGATCCATTTCCCCAATCTAAATTAAAAAATCCTCGATTACTTACATCTGTACCAGAATGCCCGTAGTTTTCAAAAACACACCCTTTATCTATTCCCTCAATAGTCTCTAAGCCCTTTAAATTCCCGGGACAAATTTCATAAAATTCATGAAGAAGTTGCGTTGCCCAGCTTGCGCGTAATGCTGCAATTCCACGCTCCATATATTCATATTTCCCTGTTTCTAAATAATATTCCATGTAAGTTTTCACAAAAAGAGCCTGACGAGCGTCATTTAATTCTGCATCAGCATTTTGTACACCAAATCCTCCGAAAGTATTAATACTAATATATGGCATGTTCCAAACTTGTTGAAATAACGATAATGTGGCGAGAATTCGCTCACCAATTTGTAAATATGTACGTTTTTGAGTTATTTTAAAGAGCTCTTTAAAAGCCTCCGCACACCAATAAATACATAAATTGTTTATTATATGACTTTTTGTATAATCATCATAATTATATGGAGGTGGATATGTGCAAGAGTAAAATGCTTCAAAATCATGCCATCTATCTTCTGGTATTATTTCTTTTTCAATAAACTCGGAAATTTTTTCACATACAGGAATTATTTCCTTATCTTGGATAATTCTATAATATTCTACTAAAAACATCATTGAAGCTCCAGAGCTGGCTGAATTTATTAAATCTTCCTTGATGATTGGTGAATTCGTGTCTTCATCAAAGCCTATAATAGTTGGAATAGCTCCGTTTTCCAATTGAACACTTTTCAATAGGTCAGCTAAAAGTTTACTATTATCTTTTATTAATTGTTCATTTTCTCCAAAATCTTGCAGTAACTTTATTGCCCAATACATTGTGACGGAAGCATCAACGACATTAAAATCCTCCAAACAAAAAAAGGCATTCGTTCCATTTATGACAGAAAATATATTTGAATTTAATCCAGTGGGTAATATTATACTAGGAAAGAGCCCATTTGTGCGCGGGAGAGATAATACAGTATTTAATAATCTTTGAGCTTTTTCTAAGTAGTCCTTATTTGACCAGATCTCTCCAAAATACCGTAATCCATAACTAGATCTTATATTAGAAAACCATGCGTTATTCCATGCATACGCTATTCTTGGAGGGTGAAAACGGTGTTTTTTAAATTCTTGAAGCTCTTCAGGTTGAATAAATGTTATTGGTAATTTTTCATTCCCTGAACACGATTGTTGCCATATTCCACCACATTCCTTATCACCAATTTTAAAATTTCCCCAACAATCATGTCTTTCAAATAAAGCTTTGAAAGACTCTTTTGTGTTGATGACAAAAGGTAAAACTTGAGGATTTAAACTTTCATAAAAGGCTTTTCGACCATATTTTTCCCATAGGAAGTGATTTATATATTCAAGAATTTCAGATTCGGTTCTTTCGTTGAAAACTATAATATAATATCTAAACGTTAAATCTGTTTGTTGTTTAACTTCCCACTCATTAAATTTTCTGTGTTTAAAGTATACGTGTTTATATGGTTTGTAATTTCCATACCCATAAGACAACTCCGGTAATTTGTTATCCTTGGGGTGGAGATTTAAATTTAAGAACGTTTGAAATGGTCGATTTTGTCCTAAAGTTTTAAGATCAGGAAAAAAAGCAAAGGAAAGATTCCCCTTTTTATAAATTATAACAGGAGATCGAAATACATGGTCCCCAATTACAAAATTATCTTTAGGGACTAAATGGGGAACCCAAGTATAATCCGGGTTTTTCCCTAATAAAATTTCATAATTAACAAGGAGTTTAGAAAACTTAAGATCGCGATTATTTGATAATTTATACCTAATATGAAGGATATTCTCTTCTTCAATACAGTAATCCAGATTTAAATTAAAATCCTCATCATTTAATTGATATAATAATTTTTTCTTCTTCTCTTTTAAAAAATGTAGTGATTTGGTTGAAATTTCTTCCTTATTCCAAATTTGTAAGGTACTATTTTGATCAAAACTTTTAAGAATGGGGATCCATGTATCCTTATTTTTAACTTCAATAATTTCTTTAGTGAAATTCTCATAATCTTCTACAATTATTCTTAGTTTTTGTCTTTCAAGAACAAACTTAGAGATTCTAAACACCTTGCTATTTTAATAGGATATTTTTAAGAGCTTTGATTTAACTTTTTAAAGCTTGCAATATTTATTTATTTTATTATGATTCCTTCGATAGAATGGACTAAAGATAATAAGGTCAAAATGATTGACCAAACCCTATTACCTCATGAACTTAAATTTTTAGTTTTTGATGATTTTCGGGAAGTTGCGACGTCTATTAAAGTCATGAATATCCGTGGTGCACCGGCGATTGGAGTTGCTGCGGCAATGGGTATGGCTCTTGCCACTATTGAGTATAAAACTCTTCCTAAAGAAAGATTTCTAGAAAAAATGGAAGAAGCTGCTAACTTAATTCGAAGCACTAGACCTACCGCATCAAATTTATTCTGGGCAGTAGATAGAATATGGAAAATTGTAAGTACATACCCAGAAGATCCGCTTAATATATCTGAACTCGTAATCGAAGAAACTAAAATTATGTGGCAGGAAGATATAAATGTGAATAAAGGAATTGGTAAAAATGGTGCTGAATTATTAGAAGATGGTGATGTGGTACTAACTCATTGTAACGCGGGCTCATTAGCTACTGTTCAATATGGGACTGCTCTGGCTCCTGTTAGATCCGCAATAGAGCAGGGAAAAGAAATCTCAGTAATCGCTGACGAAACTCGACCAAGGCTCCAAGGAGCAAGATTAACTGCTTATGAATTGCATTATGATAAGATTCCCGTAAAAGTTATAACAGATACTTCATCAGGATTATTAATGAGACTAAAAAAGATTGATAAAGTTATAGTTGGTACCGATCGTGTCTCATCTGATGCCGTTTTTAATAAAATCGGAACTTACTTGGTTGCACTAGCAGCAAAAGATAATAACATTCCTTTTTATGTCGCAGCACCCACTTCTACTTTGTCGCTCCAAGATACTGTTGATGATGTTACGATCGAGCAAAGAAATAGTGCTGAGGTAAGTAATATATTAGGAAAGGTTCAAATAGTACCTGACGGTGTGGAATGTTTAAATTATGCTTTTGATATAACCCCATTTCGACTGGTAACGGGTATTATAACTGAAGATGGAGTTTTTACACCAGATGAACTCTTAAAAAAATACAAATAATAGTTATTCTTATTTTTATATTAATTTATTAATTAGTCTTGTTGAGTTTCCATTTTCTCTTTCCGGGGTTCCAGTTTTGTGGGTTTTGAAGAGACTAATAGATCAATTATAAAAATTGGGCAGAATAAAAAGAGAATTATTGGTATTGATAATGCCATCACCCAAATTCCACCAATTAATATTGAAAAAAAGATATTTAGAACCAAAACAGTAAGAAATAAGCATGCCCAAACAATTATTATTTTGTGTTTCGTCAAAAGGAAGACCGTATTCTTGTATTTTTTATTATTTGACTTATTTCAATAATATTACTCTTAATTAATTATAAATTAAAAAGTCTTTAAATATTTGATTAATAGTAAACTTAAGTTCAATTTGCATTGAGATTTTGCAGAGCATTCCTTAATTGATTTAAATTTTTAGCATTGCCTAACTCTCTTCTTAGAAAAGTCGACTCTTTTATGTTTTTTGTTAACCATATGGCATTTCTTTTTAATTCAGTAAATTTATATTTTTCTTTAGGGTAGTTTAGCTTTGTTTCTTCAATATAATCGTCTAATACTTGTTCGTATATTTTTATATATTTTTTCAGGGATTCGATATTATTTCGTGTAAAAACTTTAATCTTCTTCGTTAAGTATTCATTAATTTGATGGAATAATTTTGGATTTCCAATAGATCCTCTCCCAATCATGAGAGCATCAACTTTAGTATATTCAAGAACATTTTTAGCGATCTCAGGATTAATTATATCTCCATTTCCAACTAAGGGAACATTTATCAATTCTTTTAGTCTTTTCAATGCATTTAAATTAAGTGTGTCGTTACCAAATCGATCTTCTATAGTACGAGCGTGTATTGTCAAAAAATTAATATTGGAATTGTTAACAATTTTAGCTAAGTCATCAATTTGACCAGAATTATCAAATCCTAAACGAGTTTTTAAAGATACAGGTCGAGATGAATATTTTAATGCAATTTGAAGAATTTTTTCTAATTTTGGTAAATCTTTTAATAAATATCCTCCTTCTTTACCTTGAATCGCTCTTTTAGATGGACACCCTGCATTTATATCGATTACATCAAAACTATAACTTTCAAGATATTCAATAGCCTTTCTTAGAGCGTTAATGTCAGAACCAATTAATTGGATACTGATGGGCCTTTCTTGTTCAATTTTAGCTAATTCCTGCTCTAAAGATTTTGGACTATTCATTAATTGTTTAGTATAAAGCATTGGAACACAAACTAGACCGATATCAAAAAACAACCTACAGAATTTTCTGTAGCTCCCCGTGGTTACATTCATCATTGGGGCCAGAATCAAATTGTTCTTTAAATGTAAGTAACCTAATTTCATTATATTTATCTTATGCTTTATTGCTATAATTTACAAATTAAAAGCTATATATTTTTTAAAAAATAAATAATACCTTAATTAAACAAGAATTACAGATTATAAATTAATATTATTAGAGTGATCAAGTGATCAATATGTATGATTACATTAAAAAATATGAGTTTAAGAACAATCCAAAAGAAATTACCTATTTTGATGGAGAACCCTTAAAATTGAGTAATGAGTTCACATTCTATCATAATAAAAATTGGTTTAGAAAGGAATTAAATCGCTTTCAATATCTTTTTAAAACTTATTTAAAAAATCCGCTTCTTGCGTCAGGCATAAGAGATACTTATTTAAAAGAGGAATATGCTGAGAACTATTTAATCCTTTTATTCACGGACGGACTAACGGTTAAAAATACAAACCACATCATCGAAACTAATTTAGATAAAGAAATTTCTCAAGGATGCTTTTATATAGTATCAGATACAAAATACTTGCTCCTTATAGCTAAGGAAAAGAAAGGGTTAATTTCAGGTTTAAATGTAATGGAAGAAATCCTAACTCAAACTCTTGAAGATTATATCAATCAACAGCAATTTGATGATTTTATAAAAATTCGGCCATTCAAGCTCTTTAACTGTACAAATCCAGAATAAAAAATTACAATTTGAATGGAAATTAAGAAATTAAAAAAGAGTTTTACTCAATAAATTTCCAAGGTTTTTGTCTTTTTAATTTATATGCTTTCTCTGCATATTCTTCAACCATTCTATGGGTGTTAAAATATGCCGCTAAAGATATTGCATTTTTCTGCTTAAATATCCACTCATCGTGATCCATATAAGTGGGGATCATCTCGTTTTCTATAGTTTCATAAATAGCGTTTGCGTCTATATCCCAGCTGTTTGAAACCCCGGGATCATTAGGATTTGAATCGTCTGGTCCAATTGCCCATCCTGCTAAGGAATTCATTTTATATCCTTCAAGCCACCATCCGTCTTGGACACTGAAGTTAAGAACACCGTTGAGAGCGGCTTTTATACCGGAGGTTCCGCTGGCTTCCCGATATCTATTAGGGGTGTTAAGCCAAACATCTACACCTGAAACCAGCATATGAGAGAGATTCATATTATAATTTTCCATAAGAACAATTTTTACTCCATAATTATCATATAGATATTCTCCAGACTCAAAAATTTTCTTAATATAGTCCTTTCCCATTTGGTCTTTTGGATGTGCTTTGCCAGCGAAAATAAACTGTACATGGTCTTTACAAATTTTACCCAATCTGTCAATATCATTAAATATGAGAGTTGCCCTCTTATATGTAGCAAATCTTCGAGCAAATCCAACAGTTATTAATTCTTCATCGAGTAAATTCCAACTATGACCCTTCTGATAGCTAATTAAATTGAATTTATTTTCAATATGAGCATCAAAGAGATCTAAATCATCAATTTCAATAGCATTTGCCAATAAGGAGGGATTTGCTTTCCAATTTGGCCACTTTTTATCAAATATTTGTTTAATGGGCTTACTAACCCAAAATGGTAAATGAACTCCATTAGTAATATAATCAATTTCATAACCGGGGAACATTTTTCTTGAAATTTCACCATGTTTTTTCGCTACCCCGTTTCGATACCTTGAAAGATTCATTCCTAAATAAGTCATGTTAAATTCACCATTCTCATCTCCAAGTTTTCTAATTTCAGGGGGTATTCTCTTTTCAAATACTTTATCAACTAAATCTTGCTTAAATCGATCATGACCTGCTGGAACAGGTGTGTGTGTGGTAAAAACAACCTTTTTTTTGACTTTCTCAATATCTCCTAGTTCATTGTAAAGCTCTAAAGCCGCAAAAGAACCATGGCCCTCATTAAGATGATATGTTTCAATGTTATTGTATCCCATAGATCTTAGGAGTTTAACCCCCCCGATACCTAAAATCATTTCTTGAACGATACGATTCCATCGAGATGTTGAATCATATAAGGATCCTGTCATGTTCTTCATCCAATCCTCATTACCATCAATATCAGTGGTTAATAGATAGATAGGTAAGACATGCCCCGATTGTCCTATTACGCGATATAACCAAGCAGAAATTTTAACTTCCTTATTTTCAATTTTTAATGTTATAGGTTTCTCAACTTTTTCAAATTCATAGAAAAAGCTCCATTCAATTTCCTTTTCTTTTTGCTCTCCATGTTCATTGAATAATTGATAAAAATATCCCGATGAATAACATAAGCAGATTCCAACCATTGGTATTTCTAGATCTGCTGCACTTCTCACCGTATCACCTGCTAATACTCCTAAACCTCCACTATAAGTAGGAATATTGGAATCAATCCCGATTTCCATTGAAATATAGGCAACTTTTGTATCATTTTTTAAGTTATCGTCAACTTCCATGTTTAATCATTAAAATTAGTTTATTTTTTTTTTATGTTTTAATACTTTTTTGTATTCAATATTAATTTAATCTATTTAATTTTTATTATATAAAATCTCAATAGGAATTAATATTATCTACTATAGAAATTACCCCTAACAAAAAGGGAATAAATAAACAAGAAAAAAAATATTAATTTAAATTTTTAAGGATTTATTTTCTAATATCTCGACTTTGATATCTGGATCCTTCTTCGCAAGTATGTTCTTAAATTCGTTTAAATCTTTATCCCAATTATGACAGGGTACTGCAATCTCTGGTTTTATGTCCACAGTTGCATCTGTAGATTCTTCAAAATCCATGGTATATGTTCCACCACAAGGTACTAAAGCAACTGTTATATTTCGTTTTGCTAAATCCTTCATTTCAGGAATTCGTTCGGTATCTGCAAGATGATAAACTGTTTTTCCCCCATACTCGATAATTGTTCCCGTCCATTCACTACTTTTTGGATGAGTGGATTTCTTGATCGTGTATGAAGGGACCAATTCAATCTTAATGTCGTCCACTTCAAAGATTTCTCCCATTTTAAGTCCTTTCCCATCAAACCTCTTTAAATTTTTTGCTATACTCTCTGGACCAAGAACAAGAGTATCATCCTTTACTATTTTTTGAATATCACCTTTAGAGAAATGATCGGGGTGAGAATGAGAAGAAACTACTATATCTGCTTTTTCTTCGTTTCCCCCTAACTGATATGGATCGAGATAAATAATTTTACCATTTTCAGTTTTTATTTTAAAGGCAGCATGGCCTAACCAAAATATTTCCAACTATGTCACATCCTTTTTTAGTATAAAATTAAGATACTTTTTTAGTATAAAATTAAGATATCACATAATTTATAAATTTCGTCAATCTTAAGTCTTTTTCTCTTCTTTTTTCTTTATTATGACTTGCCTTAAATCTTTTGCTTTCTGAAAATTAGGATCAATTTCAAGGCAATGATCTAAGAGTTCAAGAGCATTATCGAGCCGTTTCACATCTACAAATAATCGTGCTAAATTATACCATACAACTAAATCATTTGGATCAAGTTCAATGGATTTTTTTAGCAATTCTTTAGCTCTGTCATACATCTCTTTTTTATAATAAGCAAAACCTAAATGATTCCATGCTTTCGCGTTTTTAGAATTAATCTCAGTTGCTCTTTTAGCAACTTCTATCGCTTTATCAAATTCTTCCCTCAGATTATAGATGTCTCCTAGTTTAGTCAATACATTATAATCTTCAGAATCAATTTCTAAAGCCCGTTGAAAAGCATTAAACGCGTTATCAATTTCACCCAATTCCTTATACATGTCACCTAAATTACCCCATGTTTTTGAGTTATTTTGATTAATTCCTAAAACTTTGTTAAACGCATTTTTAGCTTTCTCGAATTCTTTTCTTTTACTATATATATTTCCTAGCCTGTTCCATGCTTCAACAAAGTCCGATTTGATTTCCACGGCTTTATTATATGATTTTAAGGCCAAATCCAGATCATCTTTTTCATAATAAATATCGGCCAAACTTTTCCACGCATCAAGAAATTGAGAATCAATTGATAAGATATGATTATAAGCCTTAACAGCTTCATCAAATTTGCTTAATTTTCTATAAATCTTTGCCAAATTATTAAAACCCTTTAAATATTTAGAGTCAATCTTTATAGCACGCTTAAATGCAATGACTGCCTTGTCAAATTCGTTATCTTCAAAATATATGTTTCCCAGATTACTCCAGCCTTCGAGGGACTCTGGATTAATTTCTATTATTTGTTGTAAAGCATTAATGGCCTTTAAAGAGTCTTTCTTTTTGGTATAAATATCCGATAGGTTTTTCCAACCAATTAGGAATTTTGGGTCGATGGAAATTGTTTTTTTAAATGCTTCAATAGCCTCATCCAATTTTCCTAATTCTATATGTGATTTACCAAGATTTATTAAACTTTCTAATTGTTTTGGTTCTATTGTTAAAATTTGTTTGTATGTTTTTGCCGCATTTAAAAAATCGCGTTTTTTGTAATAAATATAACCGAGGGAAGTCAAACTTTTTAAATACTTAGGATCAATAGAAATAGCTTTTTGATACGCTTCAATTGATTTATCAAAATTTCCCAATTCTCTATGAGCTGCTCCAATATTATTCATCACTATTAGATTTTGTGGATCAATAGAAATGACCTTTTGATAAGTAGTAATCGCATTAGAAAAATCCCCTTGCCTGAAATACGTATTGCCGAGGTCTTTCAAACCTTTAATTGACGAGGGATCATTTTGCACAATATTGCTATAAATCTTAATAGATTCATCATAATTTTCTAACTCTCTATAAGCCGCTGCGAGGTTATTTAATACTTCAATATCATTCGAGTTTATATCTAAAGCTTGATTATATGCTTCGATAGCTTTATTAAATTCTTTTTTTTTAAATGATTGGTTCCCAAGATCTTTGGAAACTGAGAGTTTAAGCACTCTTGCACGATTAAGATATTCTTTAATCTTATCTTCGACTTTTATAAGAAGATCTGGATTTTCCTGTATTTTTTTTACAGTATTTAAAATCTCTACGGCATTTAAATAATTTTTTAAGGCTTCTTGGTATTTCTTAGCATTATCCAGAGCTAGGGCTTTGTTTGCTTCATCTATTGCGGTTTGAAATAATTTAAGATCATTCATTTTGGGTCATTGATAATTTAACCTATATTAATGAATAAATTAAAAAAAGAGTATTTAAATTTAGATTAATCCAAATTTTATAGAATTAATCTTCCTCTTCAAACTTCCATTCTGGACTTTCTAAAGGAATTTTTTTTGAGATTCCAAAAAGATCAGATTTTGCTATATCAATCTCTTTTAATCTATCTTTGAACATTTTATTTTCAAAATTAGGAATTTCGTTCACTAAGTTTGGTTTTGGGATAATATTAATAAAATTTGAAGTTGATTGTGCCTTATTAGGAATTAAATCATTTAAGAACTTATCTTTTTTATTAAGATAAAGTTTATTGAATGGACTTTCAGGTTTTAAATTATGCTTATTTAATTTAATTCGATTCTCTGGAATTAGAGAATTCATTGTACGGCATGTTGGGCAATTAATTTTATCAAGACCGTGAATACAAGGCATTTTAATATCTTTTTAATGATTAGTTTTCTATTTTAATATGTAGAATTATTTTTATCATTTAATTCTTTTTATAATATTTCATAGAGAATATTCACTTAACACGATTCTTTTAAATTTTTCAACTGGTTACTATTCGTTACTCGTTTTTATTCATTGTTGAGAATTTATAGAACCCTAAGCAAATATTTTTTATAGCACCAAAAGAATACTAAATAGTAGTAAAATCTAAAAAAATTCTAATAAAAGGAGAAAAATAAATATGAATGAAGTAAAAACGGAAAATAAAGAAAAAAAACAAGGGGATTCTTGGGATAGCGTAAAAGGTTTTGCAGTATGGCTCGGGACATATGGGTGGATTTTTTTGCTCATAACGGGTATCATATATATTATTGGGGGATTAGCCCTCTTGACATTGGCTGCGATATTTGTGGGTTACGGTATCATTGGACCTCAGACTCTAGTTGAAACAACAATTCGTGGAGCATATTACCTCATAGGAGGAATTTTAGCAATTATCTTTACCGTAGCATTTGTTAAACCGCGATTTTCGAATAAATGGGCAGAAGAAGATTATGATTATTTGTTAAATGACGTTGTTACAATTGGAAAAACTAGAATCCCTCTAATGTTAATTATAGGTATAATTTTAGAGATCTTCTTGTCTGGGTGGGGCGGTTTAATAATTATAGTGCCACTTTTGTTATTGATTTTTATGGTCCCAAAAGAATATAAGTGGACAGAAGAAGAAAAAAAAACATCAAATTAAATTAATCTTTAACCTTTTTTTTTTAAATTTTAAGAGTTTTTGTATGAAATTTAGATACTTAGATAGCATCTTAAACTAAAATTATAATTTAAATTATGGATTATTGAACTTATCATACTATTATTATTCTTTTTAAAAAATAACGATGACTAAGGGGATAATTTTATCAGGAGGTTGGGGTACAAGATTAAGGCCCCTTACATGTACTATTCCTAAAACTTTAATGCCTGTTGTAAATAAACCTGTTATTGAGCGACAGATGCTCCTTTTAAAGAATGCAGGCGTTAAAGAAATCGTGCTTGCTGTAAGTGTAATGGCTGATGCCTTAAAGAGCTATTTTAAAGAAGGAGAAAAATTAGGGATTAAACTTCACTATACAGATGAAAAAAGTCCAATGGGGACTGCTGGTGCAATAAAGCTGGCTGAAGATTATCTAAGGGATGAAAATTTCTTTATGTTGAACGGTGATGTAATTTTAAACTTTGATTTTAAAAAAATGTTAGCTCTCCATGAAGCAAAAAAGGGAATTGGAACAATTGCAAGTAGAATTGTAGATGACCCAACAAGGTATGGTGTTTTGATAGTTGATGAAAATTCTAATAAAATAGCGCAATTTCTTGAGAAAAATGAATATAAACCTCTAAATGGTAAAATCATACCAATGCCAATTAACGCAGGGGTATATCTTTTAGAACCTGAAATATTTTCATATATTGAGCCAAATAGAAAAGTATCAATTGAAACAGAGATTTTTCCTACCCTTGCTGGTAAAAAAGATTTATACCATTATCCTATTTCTGGTATTTGGAAGGATATTGGTAAACCTGAAGAATTACTAGAAGGAAATATCCTATTAATGAACGATCTACTAAAAAACCTTGAAGAAAAAAGAGACAATTTAATTGATGACACTGTTAAATTCGAGGGAAAAGTCAAAATCTTTCCCCCCTGTACGATCGGAGAAAATACAGTTATTAGAAATGGTTGCGTTATAGGACCAAATACAATAATAGGTGATAATGTATATGTTGATAAAAATACTGAAATCAAAGAATCTTTAATATATAGTGAGACTTACATTTCAAAAAATGTTAAATTAGAAAAGGCTATTATATCTGACAATTGTCACATCAGAGATAATGTCATAATAAAAGGAAATAAGCAAAATTTAGTAATAATAGCATCTTATGTACAGATTCTGGAAAATATTACTCTATCTGCTTCTAATAAGGTTTCTTTATCTATTTGCCACCATGAAATAATAAAGGAAAGCATAGATTGATACTTTTTTTGCTATATTCTCAAATTTTTCCTTTCTACAATCAATTCTAGATATGATTTTCTAATGGATTCTTCTCTTTTTATATTAATTGAGTTTAGAAACTCAAAAAGTAGCTCTCTAGAATCTTCTAACTTTTTAGATGATTCGGTAATTAATTCAACTTCAATAAAGTA
>SDBS01005326.1_pt1 | contig 12555 bp, 12 predicted proteins | sample 2277091 | NCBI WGS metagenome assembly SDBS01 (sample SAMN10404972, study PRJNA504765) | marine sediment metagenome | isolation source: marine sediment core GS10_PC15, 163 cmbsf | place: Arctic Ocean: Southern Knipovich Ridge | collected 2010 | reverse complement strand
TGATACGGGTCTATAGCCCAAAAGAAGGCAAATCCTTTGCAGTATATTACAATTCCGAGTGTTTTCGGAGTAATGGAGTGATGGAGTAATGGAGTAATGATTCAAAGATCGATTTTTTCTTTTGCAACACTCCAATACTCCATCGCTCCACCACTCCAGTTGAATTATATAAAAAAACTAAGCGCCTTGTCATTACCTTTTTATTGGTTATAGTTCCGAATTTAATTACTGGATACAAGAAAATATCCGGATATTCAATGTTTCAATTTGCTTACCTGTGTATGTTGACATGTGCAGGGGACTATGTAAAACCCTAATTGAGCGAAGCCCAAATAGGGTACCTTTAGCCATTAGCTGATAGCCGTTAGCATATGGTTGAAAATAATCATTTTGATAACTCTTTTACTGAAGAGACAAAATGTTGATTCTCAATGATGTAAACCCATGAACGGATAACCCATAAGGAACAATAGCCCATCGAATTTTGACTCGATTAGGGTAAAAGATTTACTAAAAAAGACGATCGGTGATAAAACCATGGCGAATCCAATTTTATTCGAAATCGACAACTTTACCGCCTTAATCACACTCAATCGCCCGAAGCGTAGAAATGCAATCAATCAGGCCTTGCTCATTGCCCTGTATGACGCTCTGGATGAGGTCGGGTCCAGTGAGCACATCCGGGCAGCCATCATTACAGGTGCCGGCAAGTCCTTTTGTTCGGGACTCGATCTTGAAGCGTTTCCCTCAGAGAATATTTTTGATCCCCGGGGCGACGGTCTGGATTTTCCGGATGTCATCAATGCTTGCCGTAAACCCATCATCGGCGCAATAAACGGGCATGCCGTAACCGGCGGACTTGAGATTGCCTTGCAGTGTGACTTCCTGATCGCTTCAGAGAGGGCTTCATTTGCAGATACCCATGCCAGGGTGGGCATCCATCCCGGGTGGGGAATGACACAACTGCTTCAGGAAGCAATCGGTATTCGCCGGGCGAAACAGATGTCTTTTACCTGTCAGTTTGTAGATGCTGAATCGGCTTTTAATTGGGGGTTGGTTAACGAGGTCGTGCCCCATCATGAATTACTCCCAAGAGCGAAACAAATTACCGATGCGATAAGTGAAGCAAACCGACCCATGCTGGAAACGATCAAGGAACTCATGGAGTCGAGATGCAACGCTACTCTAAAACAGGCTCTGGCAAGGGAACGCCGGGGGTTTGAGAATTTTGCAAGGGAGAGGAATTTATCGGAGAAATGACGACATCGAGTTGGCCGCGGGACGGCATTGCAACAGAGAAAGTCGGAGGCGCAGATCTCCTGATATATGAAGACCGGCCTCGGAGCATTCCGCAGATGTTTTACGATTCTGCTTCAGCGCAGCCGGACCGTATCGCCTTGGTCTGCGATGACATCCGGTGGACTTACAGGAATCTGGAAACGCGTGTCAATCGGGCGGCCTGGGCACTTAAGAAGGAAAGAGGCATTCGTATTTATAAAGGGGACCGTGTTGCGGTATTGCTGGGTAACCGTCCGGAATTTGTCATTCTCTATCTGGCGGCAACAGCCATCGGCGGGATTTTCGTACCGCTCAATACCAGGCTCAAGAGCAGAGAGCTGGTCTATCAAATCCAAAAGGCAAGGCCGAAGCTTCTATTTGTTTCAAAAGATTTCTGGACCGAGATAGAACCCATAAAGGAAGATATCGACTCAGTTGAAGAAATTTTCAGTGTCGGAGGCGATATTGCCGGCATCGAGCCTTTTGAATCCATGTTCACTGCCGGTACAACCGAAAGGATATCCGGTGAAAATCCAAACGAGCACGATCCGGGGTGTATCTTGTTTACATCAGGGACAACCGGAAATCCGAAAGGTGTTGTACTGACCCATTGCAATGTTGTGAACACAGCCATCGCATGCGCGCGGGTATTCAATACAACGGTGGATGATGTGGATCTGATCATGGTTCCGCTATTTCATGTTACGGGGCTGTTTACCCAGCTTTCACAGACCATTTATTTGGGCGGCACAACAATACTCATGATAACGTTTAAAGCCGATGCGGCAATGGCGATCATCGAAAAGGAGAGGGTGACATTAAGCATCTCGGTTCCGACTATTTATTGGCTGATGTTGATCTCGCCTGAGTTTCCCAGGTATCGGTTGGATTCGTTCAAAAAGATTGTCTATGGCGGCGCCCCGGCCTCTCCCGAGCTGGTGAAGAGCCTGGCAGAGGCGTTTCCCGGAGCATCGCTCATCAATGCCGGGGGCCTGACCGAAGGTACCTCCCTCCAGTATGCACTTCCGCCTGACGTTGCCTTGAGAAAGGCTGGATCCGTCGGTCTTCCCACCCCGTGCACGGAATACCGGATTGTGGACGAGCAAGGGGTCGATGTGCCGCAGGGGGAAGTGGGGGAACTCATTCTCAGAGGGGCAGGAATCGCCAACGATTACTGGGAAGACGCGGTCAGCACGAAAAAGACGTTTAAGGACGGGTGGCTTTACAGCGGGGATATGGCCAAGGCCGATGACGAAGGGTATCTATGGTTCATGGATCGCAAAAAGGATATTATCATCAGGGGAGGGGAGAATATCTATTCTGTCGAGGTGGAAAATATCCTTTATGCCTTTCCAAAGATTTTGGAAGCGGCGGTCGTCGGGGTGCCGGATCAGATTTTCGGCGAACAGGTAAAAGCGTTTGTGGTTCTAAAAGAAGGTGAGGAAACGACAGAGGAAGCAATCAGGAAGTTTTGTGAAGAGAACCTGGCGGATTATAAAGTGCCCAGGTACATTCAATTCATTGACGAGCCGCTTCCCCGCAATCCGGGTGGGAAAGTGAAAAAAGAAGTGTTGCGTGTTTCTTCCTTTTCGGAATCTTCCATCAATGGATAGCCGGAGGCTTCCAATTCACTGCGTCTTTTCCCAGGCAGTTGTCCCAACAGGACAAACCGCCTGACATTTCCCACAATATGTGGCGTGACCGCCCTGGCTGATTTCCGTTCGAATCTGTGCAGGATCCTTGTGTTCCATGGCTCGATTTAACGCTTCCTCGTCTACTACAGGGGGCATTGAAACCTCCTTAAAACCGCCAACCTTGGTGGTCAAACCGCTGATCGCCCAAAAACAGCGCCATCGATCGATCCACGTGTACTCGATGCTCCGGTCTCCTATCTTACAGGTCTTTTTTCCCGTCATACTCAATGCACCCATGGGGCATTCTTCTACACATGTGAATGAACAGCTTTCCGGTACGCATAGTGACGGCCCATCATACATGGCATCTGCGTTCAGCGGTGCTGTCGTGATGATAGAGACAAACCGTTGCCGGGCTCCGAATTGGGGCGTCAGCACATAGCCCGCCCAGCCGAACTCTCCCAGCCCCGCGGCGACGGCTATGTGTCTGTGAGAAATTTCCGCACCGCCGATGCCGGAGATGGTCGGCGGGAAAGGCAAGGCCGTGTAGCCCTCGGATTCAATAAACAGGGTGACTTTATATGCAAGGGAAAGGAGAAGCCGGTTTAAATATTGGTGTCCATACACCCGATAAGGGTTATGGCTTACGATATTCCAGGTCTCACAGACGCCATTAGGTACTTTAACACCCAGGGAGACCACACGCGTCGCACCTGCAAGACGGTCAGCCGGCCTTTTCCCCTCCGGCGCTCCCGCAAGCCTTTCAGCCGGGGCTATTCCAACCAACGCTGCACCTTCCCCTATCGCATAATCCTTTAATGTTTCAGTTAAATTATCACTCATCAATTCCTCCTTAAATAACCCCAAAGTATCACCGCAATTTTGTCAAGAATGCAGACCCCTTGTCTTCTTTTTATTCGGGTGGGCTCAGTTCAAGATCATCGACATAGGCGAATAGGGCCGGAGTTCCTCCGGTGTGAAGGAAGACCACCATTTCATTTTCATTGATTCTCCCTTGACGGATGTGGTCCATGAGGCCGGCCATGGCCTTTCCCGAGTAAACCGGATCGAGGATAATTCCTTCGGTTCTGGCCACTAATTTTAAGGCCTCACGGCATTCAGGGGTCATTACCCCGTAAGCCTCTCCTACATAATCGTCAAAATTGTAGATCTCCTCCGCGCGAATCCGAATATCCAGATTCAATCGTTTGGCCGTTGCATCGGCGATCCGGGCAATATCTGTGCTGCGATCTTCTTCCCATCGGATAGGTGTAATACCCATCACTTTGGTTTTACGCCCCATCGCTTTCACACCAACCGCCAATCCGGCCGGAGTAATATTGGCGCCGGCCAGGTAAATATAATCGGCTTCTCTTTCTCTCTCTTGAAGCTGCTCGTCAAGCTCTAAAAAAGCATTAACATAACCTACCGCAGACAATGAGAGCGTCGAAAGGCCAAAGGGGTTCATCAGATAAGGCTTGGATCCTTTGCGTTTTAATTCTTCAACCTTCACCTCGAGCAGGGGGGGAAGTTGCTGCAGATCTTCACCATCCACGATGGTCACTTCAGCGCCAAGCAGATGATCCAAAAGGAGATTTCCTTGAAGCGAGGTACCCTTCACACCATGTACCAGGACCAAAACGACATCCATGCCGAATTTGCAGGCAGCCGCAGTGGTTTGGCGGCACCAGTTGGACTGTGATCCCGACCCGATAACGATGGTATCTGCGCCTTGCCGCTGGGCGTCGGCAAAGATAAACTCCAGTTGCCGGGTCTTGTTCCCGCCAAAGGCGAGACCCGTGCAGTCGTCACGCTTGATCCATATCTCCGGACCTCCCAGCGCTTCGGTCAAGCGCGGACAGAATTCCAAAGGGGTCGGCAAATGGGCAATTGGAACCCGGGGCAGTTCATCAATACGAGATTGCAGTTCATTCCTAACGCGGACAGAATTCCCCTTGGTCATGATGATATCCTCCTCGATTTATGATCTCAAACCGGACCAATCCGTTAATGGAGAGTATCCGTACGAAATTGGGGAGTCAAGGGATAATACGATGTTTGAACGATCTACCGGTCAGGAGCGATGTGGTGGCAGTAGCCGCCGCATACTATCCGGGATTGCCCTGGCGTCTGGTTGTGCTTTTCACAACTTTAGGTTTCATTTTTCATCTTCGGGGGCTTTATGGATTACTTTCTATAATTATTTGACAGTATCGATATCACAACGAATCGTGTGGTAACGCATTCATTCCATACAATGTTGCGAGAGCCCCATACAACAAGGTAAACAAATGCGAAAAATGAAGTTGCCAATGCCTGGTATAGCCATATAACGAATAAGCAGTTGCCATGATACCCAATACGACGAATACCCAGAAAAGATAACTTAGCCATCCTACATCGGCAAAAACCGATAGATGGTTGGCGACAACCGGGTACATCGCGCAGGAAAACAGAATGCCGTGGCTGCTCTTCAACATTCTTTTCGCCGTTGGCTGATACCGGCCGGCTACAAAATAGGCGGCTGATATAGCAAATAGAATAAACCCCACGTCCAGAGGGTCGACATATAGGATTTGTAACAGAGTCATCACCATTAAGCTAATCTTTGGGTTTGTTTCGTAGAACCCAATCCACGCCTACCAGTCTTCCGCCCAATAGATCATTACTCTCCTTTTTTTACTTATGCTGACCCCTGAACTTTCACCGTGATTCCAGTCCGTTGGCATAGACTTATACGGATTTGATGAAAGAAGCATAATTTCGAAATCTTGTGGTAAAAGTTGTGGCGCCGGCGTTTCACTCCGATCGGGTGGAAATGTGAAAAAACGCCATTTAGGCAATATGTTAGGGTTGTTTGCGCCGGTCGGGAGTTTTCCCGCCCCATTGAAAATGGATTTGGCCTTCAGCTTGTAAGTTGCGTGAACTTTCTCGATAAATTCTACGGGCATTTGGAGTCTTAACTCGATTGATGCGCCACCTTGCAGGAAGCCGGCACGATAATAAAATCTTGGATCTCGCGCCCCTGAAGGAATTGTTTCCGGAAAATGTTTAATTAGATCTTTTCTGTGCCAGCGAAGGCTTTTAACGTTTTTATACTTGGAGACAGAGGAAATAGGGGTCAACTGCCACATCATAAGTGCGATATCAAACAAGATGAACAGAATGACTGTTGCAACGAGAAGACTAACAATTTGTGTAGCCTTTTTCATTGACCCGTTCCGACGTTAACATCTCTATGACATACGGAGGAAATCGCTAGGTTTTCCTCCGTTAGATTCCTTGAGTGAGCTGGATCAAACTACCAATAATCCGGCGCAAGGTCAAACCTCCCTGGGTTTCAGAGACGTTAATATTTGAAGTACATGTAAACAAACCAGCCTATGCTGAGAATGACTGGTATTGAGAGAAAAAAACAAGGCCAAAAAACCTTCTTAAAAGGTGTTGGCCCGACTGATGGCCATTCCTTTAGTTTAAAAGCAAAGGTCAAACCATAGGCATCACGGTAATAAAGATTCCAAAATAGGCCGGCTATGAGTACGATTCCTCCTGAAATATAAAGGTTGTCGTACCAGGTAGGTGGATAGATTTTATCACGCAATAGTATATACAGGTCATAGGTCCAGCATGGGATAAAGAAAAAGCATAATCCGATCCAAAACTCAATATTGAACTTCCATGATCTCAGACTCCGATAGAGGACACCAACGGACCATGGGGCAAGAATGAATGTCAACATTGAAATAATGATAGAATCCGGCACATCCCATGTCGGGTCCCCGGAATAAGGTGCAACCAGCGTGATAATCAACGTTGCGGCAGCAAACGTGAAAATCTTCCAGCGCTCGAAAAGAAATTTCCAATAGACTTTTTGGAGCAGTGAGCATTCTTTCCGATTACGAAATACAGCGAAAAGTGATAGGATTAAAGCTGACAACCATAACGCAAGGTATATTTTCAATTCAGTAGCTATATGGAATTGCATAGAAATCATCTATATTTAAAGATGCTACACTAATCTTTCAAACTAACGATTCGTCTAAAGTTTCGGATCTGGATCATTTGTATTAGCCCCGCCTTCCTGTACCAAGATCTGTGCCTTCGAAGATGCGTGTCGAAACTTCATAGCTTCCCGGTAGTCGGGATCGGAAAACCAATCTTCAATAATCAGATAATCTCCTCCTCGCGTAAAGTCTCCATTTCTTCATCGGTAAGACACAACAGGCCGCCATAGATTTCTTGATTGTGTTCGCCAAGAATAGGAGCACTGGACGTCACCTTTCCGGCTGTTGCGGACAGCTTCGGGACCACGCACTGCATTTCTACCGGGCCGATTTCCTGATCTTCTATCTCTATGATGTTTCCCCTTTCTCTATTTTGTGGATCTTCATAGATGTCCTTTGCATTGTAAACAAGACCATAGGGGATTCCTCTTTCTTCAAAGAGTTCATGGACTTCCGAAAGGGTTTTTTGTTCTATCCACTCTCTTATGGCGGCATGCAGCGCGTCCCGATTTTTTATACGGCTGATATTATCTTTGAAGCGGAGATCTGAGATGAGGTCTTCTCGATTAATAACTTTTAAGAAACGTTTAAAAAGCGTATCACTAGTCAAAACGAAGACAATCCATTTTCCGTCTTTTGTAAGGAAATTGTCTGCCGGTGCAACAACTTCATTTTGATTGCCGACCCGTTCTCTGATATTGCCGAGCTTTTGGTACTCTGCAATCACACCTTCCAGCATGCGAAACACCGATTCGACCAGACTGGTGTCAATCCACTGTCCTTCGCTTTTGGCTCGAACATCACGGTCATATAGGGCGATCATCGTTCCAAATGCATGAAACAGTCCGGCGATTTGATCACACACATTGAGCCCCACGCGGACAGGAGGGCCATCCGGAAAACCGGTGAGGTAGGTCATACCGCCCATTCCGCCTGCAACCCGGTCAAAGGCTGCGCGATTCTTGTAAGCGCCGTCCTGCCCGAAACCGCTGATGCGAGACATGATGATTTTAGGGTTGGCTTTCTTGAGCTCATTATAACCGAGTCCCCACTTTTCCATGGTGCCGGGCCTGAAATTTTCAACCAGAACGTCGGAAACCTCGACCAGTCTTTTCAGGAGCTCCTGCCCTTTCGATTTTCTGAGGTTCAGGGTAACAGATTTCTTGTTTCTTCCAATAACTGTCCAGGTTAGTGACTTTTCCTTGTAAAGGGGGGCGTATTTACGTATTGGATCGCCTGTTCCCGGAACCTCAATTTTGATCACCTCGGCGCCGAATTCGGCAAAAAGTGTGGAACCGAAAGGGCCGGCAACGTTGGTTGCCAACTCCAACACCCTTAATCCCGCCAGAGCTCCGTTTGTTTCCTGTTTCATTGATTTCTCCTGTCTTCTCTAAACGACATGCATCACAAGTGCGAGTTCTTGAGCGTTTCGTAAATGCAAAGGTTAGTGTCTGTATTTAGTGGACTAGTTGGATTCCCTAATGCAAAGCTGAGGGGCCGAGAAATGATTATCGAACGCCTTATGATAAATCTCAAAAGTTCAATTTTAATCAGCCGTTCAAAAGCGATACGTCTTTTCCCGGTCCCTATCAAGCGCGATGCTATCCAAAAGTTCTCAAGCCGCTTTCAGCATGAAATCCACATGCACGGCATCGAAGGGGAATTCGATTTGGCCCTTCTCGGTTTTCTGCAGTATTCCGGCATTCAAAAGCATGTGAATATCTCCATGTACAGCTTTTACGTCCCTGCCCAGTCGACGCGCAGTCTCACGAATTGACAGTGGACCTGCGCCAGTCATGACCTTGAGCAGATCCCATCGCTTGCCAGAGAGCACCTTGAAAAGGAGCGCAGGCGAATCGAAGCTGATAAACGCTCCTTGCTGTTTACCCTGAAAAGCTTCAAGGAATCGATTGTTAATTTTTTCACGAGAAGAAATTCCCAATATTACGGTACGCATGTCAAAACCTCCAATTGTCCACATCGTTCCAGAAATCTTCCAGTAGTGCTTTCGGTGAGGTGAATACATATGGGATTTCATCCCCGCCTATGTGCCTGTGATCGCCCTTGCCTGCCTCGTTGTCGTAACGCAGCACACAATCGCCATCCCCTACAAGAGCCAGGCGGTACTTGAAGCTGTGATGACTCCCTGAAAGAGGCGAAGAGAGCAACCACACCACCATTTCAATGAAAACATTTTCGGAAAGAATTAGGCGCTCATTGAGCATTAATCCGGCGTTCATGTTGGATATGATAACAACACCAGTAACTGTTGTCAAGAACTACAACACGCAATTGTTATGGGTTGGATTTGCAGATTAAATTAATCAAAGGCTAACCTTTAATTGGGGGATATATGATTAAACCACTTGGAACGATTATTTGTTATCGGTGCTGATCGTCTGACAGTATTTTGATGAGCAGCCGTGTTAGCAATCAGGTGAAACAAACAGATGTCTCCCCCAGTCCTTCAATCTCTACCGTCACGACATCGCCTTTGGCCACCCATTTGGTCTGTACGATGCTGCCTAACATGACGATCCAATCCGCAGGCAGATCACGACCTCGAACCGCCTCGGCATTTGCCAGCCACACTAACGCCTCAAGGGGATGTCCGTTGATGATGTCTCGTCCGTGACCCGAGCCGACTTTGTCACCGTTGATCCTCATCGAACCGTGCACGGCCGCAAGGTCCAGAGATTGCCACTCGGTAATCGATTCTCCCAGTACAATCCCGGCGCCGAAAAAATCGTCGGCCAACCACGTCCGCCAGTCCGGTTCACGCGCGACGAAGTCAACATAACGGTCATCCACAATTTCAATGGCGGGAAAGAGCGCCGCAACGGCTTCCGAGATACTTTCGATTGAATGAGGCGCTGCCGCTGCTGGAATGACTGAACCGAGCCTCACCGCGATTTCACATTCGACCCCAACGTGAAGGAAGGAGTCAAATTCGAATTCGCCGGCACCATGGCGAACCATGGTATCGAATATTGCGCCGGCGCACGGATGAGGCACGCCGAGGTAATCCTGCATGACCTTAGTCGTGCAACCAATTTTTGTACCGACCACGTATCCATAGCCGCTTGCCGTCAACAACTCGTGCACGGCATCCTGAATCGCCATGCTATCCTCTGCGTTAACAGGTTGGCATTCCGGGACCAGGTGACCGATGGGCGAGGGCGGCTGCAAGCGGCCTTTCAGAATGTGTGCTGCCGCGCGTCTCAACGATGTTTTATATATTGCCATCCTTTTGTAAGTTCCATTTCAATTAGGGTTGATTGCACTTGAATTGTAATGCTCTTAGAGACCCTACATGAGTTTAATGAGGGACGATCCTGGATATTGATCTATCCTATAAATTTATGCAAGGGGCGGCTGCTCTTTCCAACCTGAAAGATCTTTATCAGCTTCTAGAATAATGCATTACCGCAAGGCCGGGTGTAAATCACGGCTGTTGGTAAACGGCTGTCCACAACTCTTTATCAAAGTAGGAGGTTAATTGCATCCGGAGTAATGGAGTATTGGAGTGATGGAATAATGAATGGTTGGGCACGCAGTGAAGCATAGCTCGATAATGGGAAAATATGAACCGTGTTTGAATCTCGGAGAAACGAGGGGAAAAGAAAAAATCATATTGTTTTTCGCCTCTTTGACCCAACACTCCAGCACTCCAATACTCCAGTATCTTAAGAGTTGATATGCCATCAACTGTCATAGATATTTCAATAAACCAACGGTCTTGATTCACACCCCGCAAGGCCCTGTTTCCTGTTTCCCGCACAAATCAACATCTACTGCCAGGATTATGGTTTACCTGAATATGATTACCGCGCCATCATTTGTGATTTGAATTTCATCATCGGTTTTTAATTTAGCAAAATCACTTTCAGCGAGCGCGATCAGCGGAAGGGGGGATGTATATAGTTCCTCTGCGACAACGGACGCGAGCGCGAAGAAGAAATCTGTATCTGTGGTAATAATGGCAGCGGGCGCGGTCTTCGCGCGGATAGCTTCAAGCAATACCGCCGTCGTGGTGGAAGAGCCGCGCGAGAATGGGACTGCAAATATTTTGTCTTTTGCAATCGCGCCCGATAATATGTGGCGACGGTCAATGATCTCGCCTGTCTTCCAATCGTAGCCACCCCAAAAGGAGAGCGGTTCGTTGCTGACCAGCGCAGTGCCTCGCGCCTCACCGCGAATAATAACTTTGCCTTGTAAGGTTATATTGTCCATAATGATTCGTCTCGAATGACCCGACCTGCGACTGCCGAGTTGACGCAATCTTCCAAACTGCCGAATGCGATTTTTTTGCTCAATAAGCCCGGCGAATAATAGGCAAACTTTGCAGAGTTGGTCATTAAAATTTTGATTTCCGGCGGCAACATGGGAGAGGTTAAGATGCAGGTATCCACAGTGATCTGCGTGCCGAAAGCATCGAGCGATTCGAGAAAGCCCGCCTTTTGCGCGAGTTGAGTCATAGCGCGGCTGGATGTGACAAGGAACTTCACATCGGGATGTTTTCTTTTGTCTTTGACCAGGGAAGCGAGTCTCTTGAATTCTGCCAAAGAAAAATGGGGGCAGCCCAACACGACCAGATGTAATTCGTTGGAACCAGCATGTGTGAGTTGACGGCGCGATTCTCTCAACATATCCATGGTAACATCAATTATTTCGATGGGAGCGTTTCCGTGAAATGCTTCCTCTAATGTAGGCGCTTCCGGCGTGACACCGACCATGTGGAACAAGGCGACGCTGCCGGAGGAAGACGTCCCTGCGCCGAAAGCTTTGAGCTGGTCTTCATCGGGAATGATCGTCATTCCACCAATCACAGGGGTTTTATCCAGCGATAATTTTCCAATTAAATTTCCAAGCACAGGATAGAAGTCTTTACTTTGTTGTAATTGCCTTGGAATATTTATCAGGCGAAAGAGGATTTGTCCCGCGCGGTTTTCTGTGAGATGCAATCCAATTGCGGGAGCGCGGCCTGTGATGGCACAACAAATATCGAACAAGTCAGGGTAACGCTCCGTGCGCGCTCCAAGCACGGAATTGGCAAACACGATCGCGTTGGATTCGCCCCACGCAATTTGCTGACCGAACGAAGGCTTCATCTCAGTTTGATAAGGCGCGCACGTCCAGGTTGGGATTGTCCCCATACTTTGATAGGCGATCATCTGGCGATGTGCCTGCCTTGCCCATTCTGATGGCACTGCCCACTCCTGCCAATGATGTTCATCGAGACCGCTCACGTTCAATGTTGTCGGCACTAAAACTTTCGCACCCAGATTTGCAAGTCGTTCTGCAAATTCAAGTCCGGCGTCTCCAACGTATACGGTGCTGTCTATGTGCGCGCCGGTGATGTGCAATAGTTCCTTTGCATTGGAGACTTCCGCCATGCGGGCAACAATGGACATCGCCATCTTTTTCGCGGCTCCGTGATCACCGCGTAACATTGCGTGGTCTTTGTCAGTTAATAGAAGTGTCATTGTTCTCTGTTGTATTTTCAAATCGGGTGGCTAAGAAGTGATAGGGGTCAAATCTACACTTGACCCTTGCTAACTCTTTTTTAAATATATATATGCAGGATGCCCTCCCAATGGGAAGACAAGTCTTCCTTTAGTTTCCAAGCAAGATAATTC
>SDBS01005325.1_pt1 | contig 12556 bp, 9 predicted proteins | sample 2277091 | NCBI WGS metagenome assembly SDBS01 (sample SAMN10404972, study PRJNA504765) | marine sediment metagenome | isolation source: marine sediment core GS10_PC15, 163 cmbsf | place: Arctic Ocean: Southern Knipovich Ridge | collected 2010 | reverse complement strand
CAACCGATCAGGCTGCAGAGGAACGAAGCAGTCGATCCCGGGGTTTAGGTGCACGCATCATGGCGGCGTACGCGCCTTTGGAGCCGCGTATTTTAGCGGTTGAGGGTGGGATGCTGGCGCGGTGGATGGCCGAAGAGCCCCGGTTAACTATTTATGAGCATTTCTTTGATGACCTGCAGCGAAGATCAAAGCATGTGCGGTCGGATGAGGTGGAAGAGCTCTTCGGGATGCTGGCCGATCCTTTCTCGGGCACACGCGGCGCTTCGAGCATGCTTACCAACGCCGATTTCGCCTTCGAGCCCGCCTTGGATAGCTCTGGGGAGACGATCCCGCTCAGTCAGGGCAATGTGCTGCTGCTGACCACCGAAGCGGATCGGGAGATCCGCCGTACAGCATATGAGAACTACGCCGATCTCTACCTGGCACATAAATCGACGCTCGCTCGATTGCTGGAGACTTCAATCAAGCAAAGTGCGCTGATGAGCCGCGCCAGAAATCACAGTTCCAATCTGGAGGCGGCGCTCTTCCGCGATGACATCCCGGTTGAAGTCTTTCACAACCTCATCGATACCTTTCGGGAGAACAACCCCACATGGCACCGCTACTTCGCCCTGCGGAAGAGGATTTTGGGTGTGGAGGCATTACGCCCTTACGACATCTGGGCACCGCTGACCGATTCCAGACCGGAGGTTTCCTATAAGCAGGCGGTTGATTGGATCTGCGCCGGGCTGGAACCGATGGGCGAGGAGTATGTGGAGATCGTACGTCGTGGCTGCCTCGAGGATCGCTGGGTGGACGTCTATCCCAACCATGGCAAACGCGGGGGCGCCTTCTCAGGGGGCAGCCCGGGAACAATGCCCTTCATCGTGATGAGTTACAACGACACGCTCTTCAGTCTCAGCACGCTGGCTCACGAGCTGGGTCACTCAATGCATTCCTATTTCGCCTGGCAAACGCAGCCATATATATACGGCGACTACTCTCTCTTCGTGGCCGAAGTCGCCTCCAATTTCCACCAGGCGATGGTGCGCGATTATCTTCTTTCGAACTTCGACGATCCAGCCTTCCAGATCGGGGTGATCGAGGAGGCGATGTCCAACTTCCACCGCTACTTCCTCATCATGCCGACGCTGGCGCGGTTTGAGCTCGAGATCCACACACGAGGTGAAAAAGGTGAAGGGTTACCCCCCGATGAGCTCACCCGCATCACAGCGGAATACTTCAAAGAGGCGTACGGCCCCGAGATGGAGGTAAATGAGGCTCGGTTGGGGATCCGCTGGGCGCAGTTCGGACACCTCTACACGGACTACTACGTCTTTCAATACGCCACCGGTATCGCCGGTGCGCACGCGCTCTCCCGCCGCATCCTCGATGGTGAAGATGGCTCAGTTGAAGACTATCTGTCATTCCTTAAAACCGGGGGATCGCTGTACCCACTCGATGCCCTGAAGCTGGCTGGCGTCGATCTGAGCACACCGGAGCCCGTACAGCAGGCTTTCAACGTCATGGAGGGGATGATCGATCGGTTGGAGGCGCTTACCGCAGGTTGATCTACATTATGGTTGCGCTATTCCCAGGACCAGAAAGCGTGCATCCCCTCGCCCACAAATTGTGAGATCCCACCAGCCGCTGCCGGCATGATATACACACCAGGTTTCCCGTCCTCCAGGACAGCGGAATACACGATGTGAGATCCATCCGGCGACCAGATCGTCGCCGAACGCTGATACTGATCGTAGAAACGCAGTATCCTGAGGAACTCAATCGTAGGTCGAAAGGAAACCAGCTCTTCGGATTGCCTCGAACCGAGATCGTACACATACATCTGGATGTAGAGCTCGTCCTCCGTTTGCGCCTCATTTGAAATCGGTTGTGTGGAGATCGTTGGCAGAATCAACGGCTTGAAGTAGGCCAAACGATCACCCTTCGGCGACCACCAGAAAGCGGCCACCCCCTCATCGACCACAGCCTGCAGCGCTGGGTTGATGCGATCCTCTACGGTGAAGAGGCTCAATTCTCCCAGGTGAACATCTGCGAACATCGGACCTGAATTTACGGCGATGCTCTCGCCGGTCGGGGACCAGTCAAAGGTCATAAACTCGTCTGCGGGCATCACCCTCGATACAATCTCACCGACATCGTCCAGGATAAACAACCCTCTTGTTCCTTCAAGGGAAAGCACCGGGGTGAGCACATGGTTTCCATCAGGTGAATAGGCAGGCGCCTGGAATCTGAGCGGCATGTGTCCGATGTCTTCAAACCCCTCCAGCCCATTCTTAGAAACGGACAGCCGAGCTCCCTCCGGATTAATCTCGATAGCCCCGCCTACGTGAGCCAGAATACCACCATCATCTCCGGCCCAATCCCAGTAGTAAGGCTGTCCTTTGTCTTCGACGATGAGCTGCCCTCCAGGATCGAGCACGCGGAACGACAGCGTACTCGTATCCGTGCTTGCGAGGAAGCTGAGGAACGAACCCGCAGGTGACCAAAAGAGGTAGAAGGGCGGATGGGCTGCCTTGTAGATCGTACGGGTTTCATCCTGCAGCGGAGTCCGTAATTGAATCGCAAATCGTTCAGACTGATCGGTGCTAAACTCCGACCGGACGAATGATATATCCCCCGTCCGAGGTCTCCATGTAGGCTCTGTGTATACAATGAGGTTTTTCCCTGTCCTGGATGCGTCACTTGTTTCGGAGGTCGAACTCCCCTCCAAAGGAGAATATGTGTAAATATTACCGTCCTCCCCAATGTAGGCGATCCGGCCAGGTGGAACATGGACTGAGGTAGGCGTAGACACAGGCGGCGTATGGCTTGCCGTCGCTGTTGGGCGAACTACCTCCGTCTCTTCTAAGGACGGGGTTTGTGCACAAGAAGAGAGCAGAACAATCAGCATAGGGAGTATGGATATGGATACCACTTTATACCGCTTCATCCTTACCTCACCACTACAGAATCATGTGAATTGTACCGCCCCCGAGCGCACCGCGGTCCAACATCTCTTCCAACCCTCGCCCGCGCTTTCCTTTACCTCTTCAAGGTATCAGTATACAATCCGGTCCTACTCAGACTTTATTGGTGTAGATTGTCACATAATTGCAGATATTTGCGTGATTTGAACATCACAACCATTGAGCAGAACTCGCCCCAAGTACCATGTAGATGCATGAGTCGAAAGGGGCAGATCACACCTTTCACACAGAAGGAGAATAAGGATGTCCATTAAGAGAAGCAGTATATTGACCGTTTCAATCATATTTATTGCGCTCACGATAAGTTCATGCGGGGGATCATCCGATAGTATCGGACCAACACCGGAAGCGACAGAGGCCGAAACGACTACAGCCGACCTCGCCATGGGTACCGGGGAGTGTGCAAACCCCTACTTCCCGGTGGTTCTCAATGCGAATTGGGCGTATGCGGCATCGGGCAGTGAACTTGGACCCTACTCATTTACCTCGACGGTATCCGAAGTATTCCCGGATCGCTTTACGCTCACGCACCAGTTCGACGATTTGACGCTCACACAGCAGTGGGAGTGCAAACCCGAGGGGCTAGTGGCACTTGAGTTGGGCGGCGGGCCGGCGGCTTCGCTGGTAACCGGAGATGTGGATCTCAAACTCGAAACGTCGAACATCAGCGGCGTTACATTCCCGAGTGCGGTCTCGGCAGGCGATGAATGGACGCATTCGATGGATGTCTCGGGTGAGATTGAGTTGGGGGAGGGTATGTTTGGCACGATGGAAGGACGGGCAACGACGAACTTCCAGGCCGTCGGCATGGAGAGCGTCGACGTTCCTGCGGGATCCTTCGAAGCACTGCGGGTGGCCACCGAATTTTCACTAGATATGACCGTCACAGTCGAGGGGACTTCCATCCCGGTCGTCTTCACAACCACCGGCTCCAGTTGGCATGTTCCGAACATCGGCTGGGTCAAGCAGACCTCCGAAACCACGATCTTTGAGGTCCCAACAACGGATACGATCGAGCTGGCGGCGTTTTCCCTACCCTAGGTTCAGGCAGCCTAGCATGTACCTTCTAATATGGGATCAGGTGAATCTACATACCTTTGGATTCGCTTAAGGTTCCCGGGGGTTCAAAAATCCCGGGGATGAATCCGTAGTAACTGATACCCAAGGCGTCGAACCCCAAGAAGGTAAAAAAACCTTGTCAGTACGGAAATGGTGGCAACACTGGTCATCCAGGGGAGAGGATTTGGCCTGCTTCCTTACTCCTTGGTTTCGAGTCTGAAATAAGACTTCATCGGGGTAAAGTAAGCATCCTCCCAACCTTGTTCGTACTTCGTGCCATGTTCGGGCAAGTTAGAATGACGCAGGACGAGCCTGGTTTGTTCGAAGGCAGGAACGAGCAGAATATCGAGCCGCGAGTCCTGCTCATCGGCGGTGAACTCGGTCGTGCGCCATGATTGGACGATGCGGCGGCCCGGTTCGAGCGTAAGGTTTTCACCCGTGATGTAACCACCCCATGCTTCGAAAGCCTCCCCCACCTTCGAGCTGGCCGATGCCGGACTCCCCGTCATGGCGGTATGACCCTCGGAACTCAACCAGGCATCATAAATCTCTGATGGTGAGGCGGATAATAGGGTTGAAACCTCGAATGATATGCTCATCTTGGAACCTCCCCGGATCGTGTCGCTAGTTGTGCTGGATGTAAGTTCGCTGGGAGAAATGTAAAATCCGATAACTCATATCGCAATCCTAGTACATACAGATTTTCTCTTTTATAGACACATTCTATCCGATTTTACCTTTCAAATATGAGATGCCCTGGTTCAGGACTTAGAGGATATTCTATGCTGGTAGCCCGGAGGTCTTGTTGTTGGCACCCACGATTTATGGTATTTTAGACAAGTTCTGTCTACTTAACGATAAGACAAACCCCAAATTCGCATGGGTCCTTTCAATAGATCCGGTATCTATACCCACTGCTTAGATCGCTCATGTATATTACGTAAGGAGACCAAATAAACTGTCTATAGACCTTGAGTTGGAAGATCGTCTCTGGGCAAACAGAGATGCATCCCCAATTGATTATGACAGCGGAAATCAAGTTGCCACCGTCACGCTCAGGGATTGAGGATTTTGTTCCTCAACATTTGATATCAGGAGGAAATCGATGAAGTTCACTCATCCAAGAAGGAATTCAATTTATATTGGGATTGCCGCTCTAAGCGTCTTGATCCTGGCATGTACTTGTTCACTCCCACTCCTTGGACAATTGACCGGCGCAGATCAATCAGGTGATGTTGCCGCGAAGGGGCCAACGCTAACCATCAATCCAAGTAAAGGACCGACAGGCACCAGCGCCACTATCCAGTTGACTGGCGCTCTGCAGAATGCTCCTGTCACGCTTGATCTCGATCCAGGGAGTACGACCGGGACGACGGACGCAAAAGGAAATTGGACCTATACGCACACGTTCAACGGTCAGGTCGGTGATAAATCGAACGTGAAGGCAGCGATCGGAGCAGCAAATGAGCAATCCGCATCAGCGACCTTCGAAATCACCGGAGCAACGGCTGGAGATGAAGAAATCGCTGATGCGATATCTCTCACGAAAGGAGAGCTTTCTGTATCTGTGGATCCTAACAAAGGACCATCTGGTACAACCGCCACGATCACCGTCAGCGGCGCTGGGCCAGGCGAGCCGGTTACCCTTCAGATCGGTGAAGCGATCACTAGCGGCACGACGGATGCGAACGGCACCTTCACGTATGAATTCACCTTTTACGGTCAAGTGGGAGATGTAATCACGATTGAAGCAACCGTCGGAACCAGTAGTGATTCACCAAAAGTATTAACGACTTTTAAAGTCACTGGTGAGCTGGAGCAGGTATATCAAGCCTCGGCAACTGTCGGATCTGATGAAGCCAAACATGATCCATTTATTCAGATGCTGCGCTTCTTTGAACTTCTTGCGCGTTCCGGGAGTGTGGTTTTTGAGGGCCCACAACCATGGGTGACCGTCACTGGGGAGATAGGTCCTGATGGCAGCTTCCAGGCTGAAGGCGTCGGTACGGTCGCAGGTTTCCCGGGCATCGCTGTTACGTTCGAAGGGACAATCAGCATGGAGCATCTCGAGGGTGAATACGTCATGGGTGCGAATGGTGGTTTACCAGAAGGCAAACCCATCACCTACCTTATCGAGGGTGTGGGAACCCAAGCGGAGCCTGACCCTGAATTGGGTTTGGATTTCGACGAAATTGTCGGTTTCTTTACAACCTTCAATAATGCACAAGCCGATGGTGATAGTGAAACGATGTTCTCCATGTTGCATCCAGCAACACTTGAACTTTATGGCGCCCCTACCTGCCAAGCATATTTAAGCGGGATTGTAAATCCTGGTGTCGTGATAGATCCAATTGATGCATATGGCCTGGAGAGTTGGCTATGGGTGATGGATGGCGATTCAACGATGATCCAGACTGCTTATTCCGTCGATGTAAAGATTTCCGTCAATGACGAAGATACCCAGCAGATGGTTCATCTCGCACGCCGCCCTGATGGTACGCTGGGCTGGTTCACAGATTGTGGGGACCCAAAATAAAACCATCATTCTCTTAACTGAACAACTGAGGCCATCCATCAGGATGGCCTCAGTTATTGATAAATTGGTTTTTAGTAAGCAAACCCGATTAAATCTTCGTCTGTACAATTACCCAGCACTCAATTTATCCAGGTTAATTATCGGGCTGAGGGAAGGTTAATACGTAGCTGCAGTTCCAATTAAGAACGATCGCGTGAAGTCACACGGAAAACATCAAGGATTTTACTTTTATTGTACCGCTGAAAAAAAGGTGTACTGCTACCGGTAGTCTTTGAGGAGCTATGAGAAAAATGAGGTTTTTCCTTATGTTTTCTCAGTCGAATCGGTCGTCCTACCTGCACCAACCCCCAGATGTACATAAGTGCGAGCGCAGTCAAGACAAGCACCATCATATTGGCCTCGCCGTATTGTCTGGTCTGCACCGCATCATAAATGGCAAGCGGCAACGTCTGAGTGCGTCCAGGGATGTTTCCCGCAATCATAAGGGTCACCCCAAACTCCCCCATGGCCCTTGCAGACGCCAGGATGACTCCTGCGAGGATGCTGCGTCGTGCCAGCGGCAGTGTGATAAAGCGTATCACCTGTGACCCTCCGGCGCCATCCACCCTGGCCGCATCCTCGAGCTCGCGATCGACCTCCGCTAGGCCCACTCGAGCAGGCTGGATCATCAAAGGCAATCCTACAATCACGGAGGCAATTACGGCCGCCTGCCATGTAAAAAGTACCTCGATGTGGAAAAACGCAGCGAGCAAGCTTTGCCGTCCAAAGAGTTGGAGGAGATAGTATCCCAGCACGCTGGGCGGGATAATAAGCGGGATAAGGACGATGATCTCCAGCAGCAGCTTTCCCGAGAATTGATACCTTGCCAGCACCCAGGCAAGCGCCAGCCCGATGAGCACGATAACGAGGCTCGCCAGAGCAGCCACACGCAGGGTGAGAAGCAGCGGCTGCCAACTCATAGCCTCACATCCTCAAACCCGAAGCTTTGCAGGATCTCCTGCCCCATTTCGCCCTTTACAAAATCGATAAAAGCCCTGGCCGCACCCTCGTTTTCCGATCCCCGCAGGACAGCCATAACCTGACGGATGGGCTCGTGCCCCGTCTCGGGGATCAGGGTCCAATCTCCATCGCTATCAAGGACGAGTGAAAGCGCAACGATGGCCGCATCTGCGGAACCCACCTCGGCCATATGCAGCGTCTGACTGACATTGTTCCCGTAGATGACTTTGTCCTCAAGCGCAGTCCATATCCCGGCCCGCGTAAGCGCCTCTCTTGCTGCTTTTCCAAAAGGCGCATAGGCTGGATTCGCCAGCGCCAGAGTCTCCACGGAGGGTTGGCTCAAATCCTGAAGCTCTTGCAGCTCGAGACTGCTGCCATTTGCTGTCCAGAGGACGATGCGGCCCCGGGCAAAATCTGTAACCGAGGATTTCACAATAAGATCTTCAATTAGCAGCACATCGATGTAGGCGGCATCTGCGGAGGCGAAGACGTCCACTGGCGCACCCCGGATGATCTGTTCGGTCAATTGTCCCGAGCCGCCATAGTTGAACTCAATCCCGATGCCCGTCTCAAACTTAAAGCGCTCCCCGATCTCTTCGAACGCGGGTATCAGATTGGAGGCTGCCGAGACTGTCAGGACGGGTTTTCCCTCCCGGCCAAGATCAGAAGAGCCGGTACAGGCAGTGAGGATATGAGCAATTAAAAACACACTTCCTAATTTAAGCAGGACCTTATTATTGCTACCGGGAGACACTCTGATCATCCTTTGTAGTGGTAATCACCTGATTTGCCGCCTGTTTTAGAGAGCAGACGCACGTACACAATCTCCATCGCCTGGGTGTGCGGTTTGAGCATGTCATAGAGTGTCAGGGCGGTCACGCTGGCTGCCGTCAGCGCCTCCATCTCGACCCCCGTAGGACCGATGGTCTTGACCGTCGCTTGCGTACGAACGCCATCATCCTCAAAGGCATAATCAATCGCCACGCCCGTCAATGCGAGCGGATGGCAGAAGGGTATGATCTCACCCGTCTTCTTCGCCGCCATCACGCCAGCTACTCTGGCGATTTCGAGGGCATCACCCTTCTCAAGTTTTTTCTCGTGCAGCAGCCGCTGGACCTCTGGCGGCATGGTGAGCTTCGACTCAGCAGTCGATGTACGCAGCGTTAGCGCCTTGTCCGTCACATCCTTCACGTTCTCGAACCTTTCTGCAGCGGGGTGCCCTCGAGGTAGCGGCTCTCCCCACCGACATAGTGCTCTTGCTTCCAGATGGGCGCCCTGCGCTTCAGCTCCTCAATCGCATAGCGCGAGGCTTTGTAAGCTTCATCCCTGTGGGGAGACCGCACGACGATGATGACGCTCGTCTCGCCCAACTCAAGCGCCCCGACACGGTGCTGAATGCGGCAGTGGTGGACAGAATATTTCGTGAGCGCTTCAGATTCAATCTCAGCGAGAACTTTTTCAGCCAGGGGTCCGTCGGCTTCGTACGTCATGCCATCAACTTCCTGTCCATCATTGTGATTTCGAACCACGCCGGAGAAGAGGATCAACGCGCCGCTCGCATGGTCCTCTGTCTCAGCAATCAGGTCTTCGATGTTTAGAGACGCTTCTGTGATCCTTTTCAGCTCTCCCGACCCCCCGCTTACCGGCGGGAGCAGTGCAATTTCATCGTCCTCTGAAAGCGCATGATCGGCATCCACGAATTCGTGGTTTACGGCATAAGCGAGCGTATTCATGCGCGGTTTAATCTGCGGAAACCGGGCTTCAATCTCCCTCAGGACAGCCGATACGGTCTCATCCCCCTCCCCAACTTCCAGCTCGATGGTCCCTTCCTTTGTATCTGCTTTTAAAATCCCGAAAAACTTGACTCGAACTCTCACACGCTCCCCCTCATCAGCCACCCACTCGGTTCATTTCCACCTTCTTCAAGGGGATGCTTATTTGAGAGCGAACTTCGGAGTAGCGGTCCGACCTTCGCCGCCATACTTTGCTTATAAATTCGATAATGTCGTCATCCGTGGCGCCTTCGAGTACCAGCTTTCGGAGATCGTGCCCCACAACCCCGAACAGACAGGTGAATATCTTCCCATCTGCTGTTAGGCGCAGCCTCGTGCAGCCTCCACAAAACGGATCCGAGACCGAGGTGATAAAACCAACCTCGCCCCCACCATCGACGAATCGATAACGACGCGCTACATCGTCATCCCTTTTGGGCGGCAGCGGCTCGATGGGAGCACGCTCATGGATCATGACAATCATTTCATCCGCTGTGACAACCTGGTCGATGCGCCAATCAGTGACTGTTCCTGTGTCCATATATTCGATATAACGAACTGTATGCCCGCGTTCCCGGAAATGCATCGCAAGATCAACGATTCCGTGGTCGTTCACCCCGCGCTTAACCACCGTATTTATCTTGATCGATTTAAAACCGGCCTCTTCAGCCGCCTTGATTCCTCCCAGGACGTCCTCTAATTCAGCGCGCCCCCCGTTCATCTCACGGAAGATTTCCGGGGTGAGGCTGTCAAGGCTTACGTTCAGACGGCTCAATCCGGCGCCTTTTAACGCCGCGGCCTTCTGAGCCAGCAGATACCCGTTTGTCGTCATGGTGACCTCATCGATACCAGGGATAGGGATGAGCATCTCCACAAGCCGCTCCACGCCCACCCGCATGAGGGGTTCCCCGCCCGTTAGCCGGATCTTCCTCACGCCCATGCCAGCCAGCACGTGGGCAAGCCTGGCAAGCTCTTCGAAGCTGAGATAATCAGAGCGGGGTATGTAGTTGTAGCCTTTGTTAAAAATATGTGCCGGCATGCAGTAGGTACAGCGGAAGTTGCATTGATCGGTCAGCGAGATGCGCAAGTATGCCAGCTCCCGTCCCAATCGATCGGGCGGAAGGTTTAATTTGAGCTCATTTTGGCTGTTCTGTTCTTTGGCGTTCGTACGCATATCCGCTCCTGCAATCATTTTATCTCAATTTTGATGAAACCTGTCGAAATTGTGCTGAATTGGGATGTAGGTACATAAGCAGGTGCTTTCGCTATGGGAGCTTCGCAATTTGATCACCCATGGGGTCGATTCGATATCCCGGTAGTGCGCTCACCGTTGATCGAAACGAATCATCATGCATGAGAGCAAGAAGGGATTTAACCATCGGATTCCCGACATGCTCCATAGGGATGACGAGGTCGTAGCGTTCTTCAAAGAGTGGGATAAAGTCCATACCCAGCGCCGGAGCAGCCGCGCGAATCCCCAGACCGCAATCAGAGCGTCCGCTTGCCACCGCAGCCGCTACATTGAGATGGGTGAACTCCTCATGTTCATAGCCCTTGACCTGGTCGGAGTCGATCCCGAGCAGTTCCAGATGATGGTCAAGCAGGATGCGTGTGCCGGCGCCGCGCTGGCGATTGACGAATGAGACATCCTCCCTGGTAAGATCTTCCAGCGAGTGAATATCCTGGGGATTGCCAGGAGCAACGATCAAGCCTTGCTCCCGAAGGACGAACCCGATGACACATACGGGGGTCTCCGGTAGATAATTCCGGATGTAGCTGAGGTTGTACTCGCCGGTATCAGAGTCGAGCAGATGGCTGCCTGCGATGTGGGCTTCCCTTCGACTCAGGGCGATCAAACCACCGATGCTGCCGAGGTTTGCGGACGAGATGCGGATTCCGTCTCTTGCGATATACTGCGCGATCAGGTCAATGGTGAGATCGTGAGAACCGATCACAAGTAGTGAGCGCTCGATCTCCTCCATAGGACGGTATAGGTGCACATCGACGAGGTCGCCTGCATGAATTCCCTGGACACCGGCGGGAATCTTGACGATGCCATCTGCTCGCACGAGTGAACTGATGACGCCGGCGCCGCGGGAGAGTGGTGCGGCGATCATATCTTCACCCACAATCCCAAGCGCCACGCGCAGGTACTCCAGATCGCCGAGGGACGAATGAACCTTCTTCGTCATCTTTGCACTGACGATGGATGCCTGGTACGGACGTCGGCCCGTCCATTGGGAAAGCAGCGGTTCGACGAAAATCTCCCCGGTGAGCGTCGCAGATACCGGGTAACCCGGCACACCCACGACGGGAATTTGACCCTGATCATCCGACTCGACCGAAAGCATCCCGAGGATGACAGGATGTCCCGGTCGAACGGCGATGCCGTGAATAAGCACTTCTCCAAGCGCTTCAATCACGACGGCGCTGTAATCTTCAGAGCCAGCCGAGGAACCGGCGATGAGGAGCATCAAATCTACGTTGTCAACCGCGCTGCTCACACGTTTTTCGATCTCTGCGCGATCATCTACGACGTATGGCAAGACGACACCCTCACCACCCCAGGCCTCCACTTGCGCAGCGAGGATCGTCGAGTTGAACTCAACCACATCGCCCACCCGGACCGGTTCCCCTGGCGTGACGAGTTCCGATCCGGTTGGAAGGATGGCTACACGCGGCTTCCGCCACACAGTGACGGTGCTATGCCCACACCCGGCGATCGCACCGAGGTCCACAGGGCGCAGGCAATGACCGGCAGGCAGCACCATCTCTGTAGTTACCATGTCCTCACCGACGCTCCGCACATGGCTCCAAGGAGGGACGCTTTTAAAAATGTGGATCGCTTCCGGTGTGCGCGCCTCATGCGCCTCACCGACCGGTTCGACTTCCTCGATCGGGATGACGGCATCTGCCCAGGCTGGGAGTGGACCGCCTGTATCGACGTATTCCGCCTCCGCGCCAAGCTCCAACCTCACAGGGGCGCGGTCGGTCGCATGGCTTGTCGACATGGCGCGCAGAGCGTACCCATCCATCGCCGCGGCATGGTAGTGCGGCGATGAAATCTCAGCAAAAACGGGCTCGGCTGTGATGCGAGCGAGAGCATCCTTCAGCTCGATTTCCTCTCGCGCCAGCGGCGCCCAACGATTTGCGGCCTCGAGTGATTTGCGCCAGATCGACCAGGCCTCATCGAGCGGAATATCGCTTAAGTAGATCGAATG
>SDBS01005324.1_pt1 | contig 12561 bp, 8 predicted proteins | sample 2277091 | NCBI WGS metagenome assembly SDBS01 (sample SAMN10404972, study PRJNA504765) | marine sediment metagenome | isolation source: marine sediment core GS10_PC15, 163 cmbsf | place: Arctic Ocean: Southern Knipovich Ridge | collected 2010 | reverse complement strand
GGCCCAAGGATAAATTGTGGAAGCGGCTGACGGACATCCTGGGGAAGAAGAAGGACGGTACGGAGGGGCGGTGCGTGAGGGTGGGGCGCGGCATCGCCTCGTGGGCTGGCCACGTGCTCGGCTTCGGCGGCAGCGATGGGGCCTATTGGGGCGTGGGGGAAGGGCACCCAGGCTTTTCCCGGGACGTCCTTGCCTACCACACAATCACCGATACGTGGGTAAAGGCCGGACAGATGGAGGGCAGGAGCCCGGTCACATCCACCGCGGTCCGCTGGGGTGACCGGATCGTCATTCCCCCCGGGGAGATACGCCCGGGCGTCCGCACGCCGCGGGTATGGCAGGGGGAGGCCCAAAAGGCCCGGGGGTTCGGCACGTTGAACTATCTCATCCTGGGCGCCTATCTGGCCGTGCTGGTCTACATGGGCGTGTACTTCGCCCGGCGCGAAAAGACAACGGACGACTTCTTCCGCGCCGGCAAGCGAATACCGTGGTGGGCGGCGGGGCTAAGCATATTCGGCACCCAGCTCAGCGCCATCACGTTCATGGCCATACCGGCTATGAGCTTCTCCACTGACTGGCGACGGTTTCTGGGCAACATGATGATCGTGGCGGCCGCCCCGTTCATCGTCCTGTTCTTCCTGCCGTTCTACCGGCGGCTGGACGTGACGACCGCGTATGAGTACCTGGAGAAGCGGTTCAACGTGGTGGCCCGTCTGCTCGGCAGCGTGATGTTCATCCTGCTGCAGTTCGGGCGTATCGGCATTGTGCTGCTGCTGCCCTCGCTGGCGCTGTCGATGGTCACGGGCATCAACCTGTACGCCTGCATCGCGGTCATAGGCGTGCTGTGCATTGTCTATACGGTCCTGGGCGGCATCGAGGCCGTCATCTGGACCGACGTGATCCAGGTAATCGTGCTCATGGGCGGGGCCATCCTCTGCCTGATCCTTATCCCCCTGCAAATCCCCGGGGGGATGGACGTCACGAACATCATCGACTCGGCCAACAAGATGCGAGTGCTGGACTTCCGCCTGAGCCTGTCCGAGCCCACATTCTGGGTTCTCGTGCTCGGCGTATTCTTTGCGAATTTCATCAGCTACGGCACCGACCAGGCCGTCATCCAGAGATACCTGACCACGCCGGACGAGAAATCCGCCGCCCGCGGCATCTGGACCAACGCGGTGCTGTGCATCCCGGCGTCGTTGATCTTCTTCGGCATCGGGACGGCCTTGTTCGTTTTCTACAAGGCCAATCCGCAACACCTGGATCCCACGATGGCATGGGGCGACGCCATCTTCCCGCTGTACATCGTTAGTCAGCTTCCGGCGGGCGTTTCGGGGCTTCTGGTGGCAGCGCTGTTCGCCGCGGCGATGTCCAGCCTCGACAGCAGCATGAACTCGGTGGCCGCGGCCGTTACCACCGACTTCTACGGGCGCTTCAATCCCCAGGCGCCGGACCGCAAGCGTCTGAACCTGGCCCGCTGGGTCACGGTTATCGTGGGTATGGCCGGCACGATCTTCGCGCTGGTGATGGCCGGCTGGAAGATCCGCCACCTCTGGGACCAGTTCGCTCAGTATCTGGGTCTGTTCGGTGGAGGGCTGGCGGGGTTGTTCTTGCTTGCCATCTTCACGCGGCGCGCCAACGGCAAGGGTGCCGTGATCGGCGTGCTGGCCGCCGCCGTCGGCCAGTTCGCGGTGAAAATGCTGACGAACGTCCATGTCTTGTTCTATCCTGTTACGGGCGTCGTTGTGTGCTTCGTGGTGGGCTACGTCGCGAGCATCTTGATCCCCGGCCCCAGGAAGAATCTCGCCGGCCTGACGATCTACACCCTGGGAGCAAAACCGAAGGGCTGACGAAAGAAGCGGTAGCGCCGGGTGGGAAGCCACGAAATGCCCGATATCCTGTGGATCGGCACCGACCGCGCCCGGGCGGTGAGTGTTGCGACAGGTCTGTGGTGGACATATAATGCAGTCGGTTAGGTTTCCGTCGACGACACGCTATGTGCGTTGTGGGAGTTGGATGAGGGTTGGGTCATGGTCGAGGTTACCCGGGACATGCTGGGCGAGATGGTTGCGGCGATCGTCGCCGAAGTGCATCCGGAGCGGATTATTCTGTTTGGGTCCCGTGCGCGGGCTTGGCCCCAGGGGCCGGATGCGGGGGGCGGTTCCGATCTGGATCTTCTGATCGAGGAATCCGACGGGTTCGGTCCGCACCGCACACGTTGGGGCGAGATCCGGCGGATTCGCCGAGTGCTGCGGCGGTTCCGCGTACCGAAGGACATCCTCGTCTACAGCAGCGACGAGGTGGCCAAGTGGCGCAGCGCACAAAATCATGTCGTGGCTTCATGCCTGCGAAGTGGGAAGACTCTCTATGAGCGATCGTGAGCACAGTGTCATGATCCTCGCGATGGCGCGCAAGGACCTGAAGGCTTTGTCGGCAATGCTGGACGGCGGCACGTTTGACGATGAGATATTCGGGTTTCACGCGCAGCAGACGGCAGAGAAGGCGTTGAAAGCATGGTTGAGCCTCGTTGGTGTCGAGTATCCGAAGGTCCACGATCTTGATGAACTGATGGCGACGCTTGCCGATCACGGCGTGCCTGTTCCCGAGCAATTCGGCGAGTTGGCGGAACTGACCGATTTTGCCGTCCAATTCCGCTACGAAGCCTTCGAGTCTCTGGGAGAGGAAATGGACCGCAGCAAGCTGCTCAAGCAGCTTACCGACCTGGTGGCACACGTGACCGAAGCGCTGGGCAGATCAAGGTAGGAGACTGTGTACGAACACATTGAAGGCCTGATCGTGGCGCCGTTTACGCCGATGGACGCAAACGCCGGACTGGCTGCGGACGTCGTCGAGAAGCAGGCCGACTTCATCAGCCGCAACGGTATAATCGGCGCGTTCATCTGCGGCACCACCGGTGAGGGCTTGTCCCTGACCGTGGCCGAACGGATCGAGCTGGCCGAACGATGGGTCGCCGCCGCCCCAGACGGCTTCAAGGTTATCCCTCACGTGGGCCACAACAGCCTGGAAGCCTGCAAGACGATGGCCGCCCACGCGCAGAAGATCGGGGCATGGGGCATCGGTGCGATGTCGCCGGTTTTCTTCAAGCCGTCCCTGGCTGATCTGGTGGCTTTCTGCGGCGAGATTGCGGCGGCCGCACCGGATCTGCCGTTCTACTACTATCACATACCCGCGATGACCGGCGTGTGTCATCCGATGGTCGACTTCCTTAAGGCGGCAGGTGAGATAATACCCAACTTGGCGGGCGTGAAATTCACGTACGAAGACATGATGGATTACCAGCTCTGCCGCCGGCTGGACGGCGGGCGGTTCAACATGCTCTACGGGCGTGACGAGATTCTTCTTTGCGGGCTGGCCCTGGGAGCCAAGGGAGCGATCGGCAGCACGTTCAACTACATGGCCCCGCTGTACGTGAAACTGGTCGGCGCGTTCGAGGCGGGGGACCTGGATGCAGCGCGCGAGCTGCAGGACAAGTCCATGCAGGTCGTGTTGCTGCTGCACAAGTACGGCGGCGTGCGTTGCGGCAAGGCCATCATGAAGCTGACGGGCCTGGACTGCGGGCCGACTCGCATGCCCCTGCCCGCCTTTACGCCGGGTGAATACGAATCCCTTCAGGCGGATCTGGAGGCAATCGGTTTCTTTGACTTCTGCTCGAAGTAGAGCCCTCGCGGCGGCTCAGCGCACCAGAAGTATGAAGCCGGCGATGATCGCGCCCACCGCCGCCCAGCCTCGGGTGGGTCTTGCACATCCTCAGCGGTGCCATTCGGCCTCTTCGACCAGGACGCGCCGCCATATGCGGTCGATCGCCGCGCGCAGTTCGGGGCTTGCCTTTTCGCGCTGCCGGCGGATGTAGGGCTCGCACCGCCTCCCCATCAGCAGTATCTCCGTTTCCGCCATCTTCCGCACGATGGGGTCGCGGTCCAGCAGCTTGGTGGACTGACAGATCGGGCGCACCCCCGGCGTCAACTTCTTCTGCTCGCGGAGCTTGATCAGCCTGCCTTTGGGATTGAAAGTGAGCGTCGCCTTGATGTAGCCCTTGTCGCCTCCTTTCGGCTCGACGGTTGCCTCTCCGATAACCCGGCTGGTGCCGTCGGTCTTATTGATTGAGACCTCGCCGATGTGGACCTTGAAGGTGAACATGCCGTCGGTGCGGAGTTCCTGGGACAGGCACAGCCATGCGCGAGCGGCCTGCTGCTTGGCCTGGTCGGTCTTCAGCGCCGGCTGGCCGCCCATATTCCGTAGGTAGACCTGCAAGAACACTCTGATATCCGTGTAGTGCTGCACGTACCCGCCTTTGGAGATGATGAAGAGGTTATTGTTCTTCAGCGGCGCGGGCGGCTTCTGGGCCACCGGCCACTGGCGCAAGAGCATCGAAGTAAAGCGAATGTCAGGAAGCGCCCGCAGCAGCGCCTCGTCGGCAAGGCGTTTCTGACGGCCCAGGCGTGCGGCCGGGGTCTTCTTGACGTTCTTGTCGATCCACTCGCCCACCGCCTTGCGCGGGTCAACACCCCATTCCAGGCGAACGGCGGCGGTATCCAGCACTCCGCGCCGCACTGGGTCCTTCTGGGCCGACAGCACCTTCTTCAGCGCCGGCAGATACGTTTTGGGGAGGTCCGCCAGAGCGTCTTCGACCGCTTGCTCGGATTTGGGATCGCGGGGCACCAGCCGTTTCACGATCTCCTTGATCTTCGCGGTCTGTTCGGCGGTGGGCTGCGCCTGCGTTGCAGGGCGTGTTTCGCTGCGCGGAGCCGCTTCGGCGTGCGACAGGCCGCCAGCCGGCAGTACAGCTCCACAAAGCACCAGCGTCCACGCCACAACTACTCGATCAGTCATATTACACCTCGTCCTTCTGTTGGGGTTTGGGGCAGGGCCCCCCGTGAAACCCCGTCGGTGTGAGGTTTTTATCGTCTGCGGGTTCGGGCGATGAGGAACCGCTTCGGCCGGCGGAGAAGCATGTCTCGCCAGTGTGAGACGCTGGAGTCCGCGTGCCGCGTCAGCACCGCGGTCCAGAACCACTGGCCGACCTCGGCGGGAAAGCCTCCGTCATCAGCCGGCTTGGCCGGTATTTCGATCATCAAGTCTTGATGGCGAAGAGCCCACTCGATAAATCGGCTGGTTTCTTCCAGCATTTGGCGTCGGTATTGGTCCCGGGATTCCTGCAAGGTTCTGCCTTCGCCTGTGAGTGGCGAAAGGCATGTTACCAGAGAATCGCCGGCACGCCACGTGATTTTGGCTTTTCCTTATGACAGACAAAGATCGACAAAACGATCCTCAACCTCTCCTCCAGGCGACTGCCGGCCCATTGTCGTAATCATCTCGGAGACCTGTTTGCTCAGAAGTGCCCTATAGGCGCGGAGCTTCTCCGGCGTGAGGCCGGCCGGATTGGCCGCCATCTGCCGTTCCAGTATCCTGAAGATCTGTCTTTCCGCATCCGTCATCTCAAGCTCTTATCGGCGAATTGCAGCAGTTCGCTCCTGCTGACTGTCCATTACATAGTACGCACGTGCCAAACAAATATTACATGCAATTTGCAGTTTTCTGTGAGCCACGGCCCACCCCACATTCTTCACCGCAGTGAGTCAGTTGTCAGGGATACGCGCCTATGAGCTTAAACACGCGGACCCGGCTAGTGTATCGCCGGGGGGAACGAATTATGTTCAGCCGCCCCCCCGAGGCGCGGCCGCGCATTGAACCGCACGGTGCTTCACCATTGACACATTATCGTCCCATTGCCGTGCCCAACGGTATAGGACAAGCTCTGATTCTCTTGTAGGATTTTGGCTGGTTGTCTTCTGGCCCACATTATTCACGAAAGCTGCGCTTTCGTTCATAAAGTGCCGACAGGAAAGCGGTTGCTTTCCTGTCGGCTTCGACTCGGTGCTTCGCACCTCGCTCAGGACTTGCCCTGAGCGGAGGGCCCAAGGCCCGGAGTCGAAGCCCGAAGGGCGGGTTATTCACGAAGATGTCGCATTTTCGTGAATAACCCGCCCTGGGTGTTTGTTCTACAAGCTGCTACGCGCGTTGGTTGGTTAACTCCTGCCTACATGGCCTCTGCCCAGGTGGCGCTAGCCAGGTAGGCAGGAATTAACGAATTAACGAATTAACGAGTTAACGAATCAACGAATCAATCACTCCACCAGCCTATTCTCCATGGCGTAGCGCATCAGGTGCGCGTTCTCAGCGGTGAGCAATGCGGTCTGGACTTGCTGACGGTTGGCGAAAGGGAACTTCGTGGGGTTCTCGGGTTATTCCTTCACCCGGTTCGAGATATCGCGGCAGGACTGGACAATCTGGACCAGCCCGCCCGCCTCGTTAAGAATGGGCGCGGCGGCTATCTCCATCAACACCTCGTTGCCTTCGGCATCGCAGTGGGTGTGTGTCATCACGACCGGACCTTTGGCAGCGACGACCTCTACCAGCGGGCAAGGGTGCTCCACTCCATCACAGGGGACGTCGCGGTGGTGAAATACCTGATGGCACCTCAGGTCGGCGGCAACCGGGTCCTCTACGCCGACCAGGTCCCGTGCAGCCCGATTGGCAAGCACAACTCGGTAGTCGGCGGCGACAACCATGGTGGCATCCGGGATGGCCTCGATAACGGCCTCCAGAAAGTGCCTGGATTCCTCGTTTTTCTTCTCCGCCTGCTTGCGCTCGGTGATGTCTGTATGGACTGAGACAGCGACTCTCCCGTGCTCAGGATGATCGAATACGGTAACACTCGCATAGCACCAGAATAGGGTACCATCTTTCTTGATGTTGTTAAGTTCGCCCCGCCAGGAACGGTGCTTGTCCAGGGATCCCATTATCTCCGTTATCGTTTGTTCCGGGGTCTTCTCGGTGGGGGCATTGACGATAGAGACGTGCTTGCCGACCATTTCATCGGGGCTATACCCGAACATCTCCTCAAATCTCGGGTTGGCGTAGACGATCACGCCGTCATTGAGTCGGACCAGAGAAACGCCCTCGGACATATTCGCTGTAATCTCGCTTCGAAAACGTTGTTCCTCTTCCATCCGTTTGCACTCGGTGATGCCGCGGGCGTAAAGGTTTATGTAACCAACTTCCTTCGACGACCGGGGCGAACGTTACCAGGAATGTTCGGTCAAAGGATCCAGGATCCCTTCCGGTCGAAAGTTTTCTCGCGGCGACAACCACGGTGGGCGGCTGCGCATTGAACCGCACAGTGCTTCACCACTGGCACATTATCCTCCATCACCGTGCACGGCGGTATAGGACAAGCTCTAATCTTCTTGTAGGATTTGGGCTCGTTATCCCCTAGGGGTTTGTCCTATAAGCCGCTACGCGCGTTGGTTGGTTAACTGGTTGACTCGTTAACTCCTGCCTATCCCCAGGCCCCCCCCACGGGGCCTAGGGGCATGGGCCCCAAGGGGGGGAAGGGCAGGCAGGGGTTGACTCGACAGAGTGGGACGTCTTGATACACTCAACCGAGGGCCGTTGCGGAACAGGGATGGAAGACCGGCAAATAGAGAAACGAGATAACGCCTGCCTGCCCAGCTGGCGCCAGCCAGGTAGGCAGGAATTAACGAATTAACGAATTAACGAGTTAACGAATCAACGAATCAATCACTACACCAGCTTATTCTCCATGCAGTAGCGCATCAGGTCGGCGTTCGTCTTCATTTCCATCTTTGCCAGCAACCGCGAGCGGTAAGTGCTGATGGCCTGTTTGCTCAGCGACAGCTCCTCGGCGATTTCGGACACCGTTTTCCCGGAGGCCAGCATCAGCATCACCTGGTATTCCCGGTCCGAAAGCTTCTCATGCAGCGGACCTTCGTGCCCGTCGGCCACTCTGAACGCCAGTGCCTCCCCCAGCGTATTGCTGATGTACTTCCCCCCCGTACGGACCTTCTTGACGGCCTTGACCAGTTCCTCGGACGCCGTTTCCTTGGTCAGGTAGCCGCTCGCCCCGGCCTTCAGGCAGCGCATGGCATACTGATCCTCCGGGTACATGCTCAGCACGAGTACCGGCAGATTCGGGCGTAGGTTCTTGATGTTCTTGAGAACGTCCAGCCCGCTCATTCCGGGCATTGCGATATCCAGCACGACGACATCCCACTTCTTCTTCGTGATAAGCCGCAGCGTCTGAGGGCCGTCTTCGGCTTCGCCAAACTCCGCATCCGGAAACTCTTCGATCAGGGTCTCTTTGAGGCCGCGGCGTAGCACGGCGTGATCGTCGACGATCAGGATTCGCATAAGCCTGGTATTCAGCATATCAGTCTCCTTTTTTCCGGCGGGCAGGGCCCAATGGGATTCTCACTGTGGCTGTTGTGCCTTTGCCGTCCTGGCCGGTGATGCTGAACTCCCCGCCCAGGACGAGGGTGCGTTCTCGCATACCCAGAATCCCGAGTGACATGGAAGAGGATATTTGCTCTTCCTTGATCCCTTTGCCGTTGTCGCTTACTTCGAGGACCAGTTCATCCGACTGCCTTTCCAAGGTTATGTTGACAGCGGTTGCGCCGGCATGCCTGGCGACGTTCGTCAGAAGCTCCTGGCAGATACGGAAGAGGGCCGTCGATTGTTCATGATCCAATTCCACGTCCTCAGCAGTATTCGTAAACGTGCATTTAACTCCGGTTCGCCTTTGAAACTCCTCGGCCTGCCACTCGATGGCCGCGCCCAGGCCCACGTCGTCCAGCAGGCCCGGACGGAGCTCGCTCGCGGTCTGCCTTATGATTTGAATCGTTTCATCCAGGAGACCGGACATGGATTCTATTCGTTCGGTGATCTTCAGTTCCCGGGGGAGATTGTCGCTTGCCTTTGCGAGCCTGCCACCCAACCAGGCGAGGTCCATTTTGAGGGCGGCCAGGATATGGCCGAGGTCGTCGTGGATTCTTCTCGCCAGTCCAGCCCTCTCCTCTTCGCGTGCGGTTTGCAGGCGGGCGGCCAGGGCGCGCAGCTCCTTCTGCGAGCGTTTAACGGCCTCCTCCGTCCGCTTGCGCTCGGTGATGTCGTGCTGTGTGGAGACATAATTGATCACCTCTCCTTGCTCATTTGTCAAAGCGGATATCTTGGCAAGGGTGATGAACTCTGTCCCGTCCTTTCTCCTGTTGCGGATCTCACCTTCCCAGACGCCGTTCTTCCTGATCGCATGTGTGATCTCTTTCGCTACTTTTTTGGCCTGCTGCGGTGTGCCGATGTTCAATATGGACGCGTGTTTTCCTATCAGCTCGCCCTTTTCGTACCCAAATAACTCATCGACGGCATCGTTTGCGTAGATAATCACCGCGTCTGCATCTGTGATGTTTATGGCCTCCCTCGTTGTTTCGATCGCCTTGACCAGTTTGTTTCTTTCTTCTTCCGCCTGCTTGCGGTCGGTGATGTCGCGCACCAGGCCGATCATGGTCTTTTCCGGGGCCGCCTGCAGGATTCCAAGCCGAATCTCAACCGGGAATGTCGTTCCATCCTTGCGTTTCTGCGTCCCTTCAAAGGTAGCCGGCTGTCCTGGAGCTACTGTCTCCCAGAAACGTTTTTGGTGCTCGTAGCTTACAACCTCTGTGTCCACGTCTGATATGCGCAGCTTCAGAAGCTCCTGGTGGGTGTAGCCCAGGCTCTGGCACGCCTGCCTGTTGGTGTCCAGGATACGTCCTTCCATATCAATGACAAACATCGCGTCGGCCGCTTGCTCAATCAATGTGCGAAAGCGCTCGGTGCTCTCCCGCAGGGCCTCGGCCGTGCTGTCTCTCTGTAACCTCGCGTTCAGAACCGGAGCAACGGTGTCGCCAATGGTCTCCAGCAACCGGATGTCCTCCTGGGTGTAATCCGTATCCTTATTGGCAACGTGAAGAATTCCGACAACATCTCCCGCGTGAATGATCGGCACGACAATATTCCTGGTTATGGGGATGTGCCCCTCCGGCATGGTTGTGGACGGCTCGTTCGAATAGACCGTCCTCTTTTCTCTGATGGCCCGGGGCCAAGCGCTGTCACCCCATGTCTCGCGAGGATATACGATCTTCTTGTCCGGAACCTGGCACTTGTCCCAGATGTCCCGGGTCATGGACGGGACAACCAGGGCCCCGTCCTCATCAATGTATCCGAAGGTGCCGTACTTACTGTCCATTGCCGCCAGAACTACCCGGAGCACGCCACCGTATACTTCCTCGTCCGGAACTGTCAGAAAGATCTCCGCGATTCTGTTTCTGATACCGAGCTCATGCTCTGATCTTTTGAGATCTTCATCTGCCCGTTTTCTCTCGGTGATATCGTGGAAAATCCCCAGCATGAGACGGTGTCCCCCGATGGTCATCGTGCTGGCGCTGATCCACACCGGCACGGTCGTGCCGTCTTTCCTGACGACTTCAGCCTCCGCGTCCAGGGCGCGGCCTTTGTGGACGTGTTCGGCAAACTGCCGTTTGTAATGCTCAGCCTTATCCGAAGGATGGAGGGCCGACTGGTGCATGCCCACAATCTCATCCCGCGTTCGTCCCAGCAGCTTCTGGCCCTGCTGATTGGTCTCAACGATCAGCCCCGTTTCGGGGTCGGCCAGAAATGCCGCATCAACCAGGTTTTCAAACAGATGGTGGTACTTCTGCTCGCTTTCGCGCAGGGCGTTGGCGTATTTTCTCTCTTCCGCCAGGAGTACGCCGGCCCTGCCACCGCGATAGACGAGGTAGCCGCCTGCGATGCGGAGCGCCGCCAGGCCAGCCATCAGGCCGTACGTTACCTTCGCGTGGGCATCGATCGGGCCGGATATCTCCGACTTCGGCGTCACCACCGCCAGGCCGTAACGCTCATTGCCCAGCCGGATCGGCGTGAACGCCACCATCTCCTCAACGCCTTCCAGGGAGTTGACATACTCGGCCGTACCTTCCTCCCCGTCCTGGACGCGTTTCCTGACCCGGCGCTCCAGTTCCTCGATCTGGTCGTCTATCTCGCGCCGGGCGGCTTTCCCCGACGAGTGCCACTTGTCCTCGATTTGCTCCCACGTCAGATCCACATACTCGCTATTGGCGTGGTGCAGGAGTTGCCCGTCGTCCTCCACCACCCAGCAGAGGCTTTTGCGTCCTGTCTCGATGTGCTTGATGCACTTGGCCCAGAGCTTCTTCAGGTTGATGCTGGCGTAGATGGCCCCGTTGAATCGGCCGTTCTCGATGACCGGGGCAAAGATGCGCACAACCGTCTCCGTGGTGTCGATAACGCACTTGGCCGGTTCGCCGATCCAGGGCTTGCGAGTCTGCTTTACCTCGAGGAACTCCGGCCACTTGGAGACGTTGTGCTTCTTGGGCGTCTTGGGGCTGCGGAAGATACGGTTGCCCTCGGCGTCCACAACCGTGATGTTGTTCAGGATATCCGTGTGTGTCTCATAATGTGCGTCGATATGGCCTTGGCCATCGGGCGCCCCGCGGTATATGCTCCGATGCCGGGCCAGTGCCCGAAGGTCATCCTTGATCTCCGCAAACACCTCTTCCACGCCGGCCGACAGGCTGTACGCCGTGGTAAGCTGGTGCCTCTGGAACGTTGCCGTCAGTTCCCTCTCGAAAGAGGCGTGGTTTCTGTGAAGCATGGCCAGCAGGATAACCGTGACCAGCCCGCCGACCAGAATCGTCAGGACAGTTCTTGTCCGCCCCGAAGCACGCAACATCCACAAACTGCGATTTAACTTCTTCATATTCGCATTCCGCTGGTGAGCCCGCGCCCCGTGATGTCGCACAACAGTCCCACGATTCAGGCCACTGCGTCCAGCACTCGCAGCGGCAGACCCGCAAGGACCGACACAAGAAGCACCTTGTGCTTGAGCGTCAAGGAGATCCATCCCCAAGAATGCGTATCAAGTAGAGCTACTGCCGCACATAATCAAGTATTTGCCCGACGGGGGTATTCTAGCGAAGACATGAGAGCAGCTTCCAGTGCTTTCTGTAGCCATTTCGGCGCTGCCGGGGTCGGGAAAAGGTCTTCCTGCTCCCTTCTTGGGTGAGTTATTACGCGGATATCGACCGGGCCGGCTTGGGACTTGGGCGTGCTACGGCCAATTCCTGCGTGTGCACACGCGACCACTCGGCGGCGATACCAGCCACCTTCGGGTCGAAATCCCTCCCGGCGCAGCGAGTGAGCTCGTCGAGCATGGTCTCGATGGGATACGGCCCCTTGTAGCTTCTGGCCATGAGCATGGCGTCCATGGAGTCGGCGATTCGAATTATCCGTGAGGGGAGGGGGATTTCCTCGCCGGCCAGCGTGTCGGGGTATCCGGTTCCGTTCCAGTTCTCGTGATGGTGCCGGATAATCTTCGCCTCCGCGTTGAAGACCGACAGGTTTCGGATGATCTGTTCCCCAAGGGCTGGATGCTGCCGGATGCTGGCGAATTCCTTCTCGCTCAGGTTGCCCGGCTTTGTGAGAATGTGATCCGGCACGCCGATCTTGCCGACGTCATGCACCAGCGAGGCCACGGAAATCGACTCGATCACGTCTGCCTGGAGGTTGAGCCTCTTGGCAAGCTGCGTTGCGTAATGTTCCACCTGCCTGCTGTGCTGGTTCGTGTAGGGGTCCTTTGCTTCAACCGCGGTCACCAGGGCCTGGATGCCCTCC
>SDBS01005321.1_pt1 | contig 12565 bp, 10 predicted proteins | sample 2277091 | NCBI WGS metagenome assembly SDBS01 (sample SAMN10404972, study PRJNA504765) | marine sediment metagenome | isolation source: marine sediment core GS10_PC15, 163 cmbsf | place: Arctic Ocean: Southern Knipovich Ridge | collected 2010 | reverse complement strand
GGTGGAAAGCCGACTTCATTGACGAGGATATCGTAAGTGCGCTGACAAATTTCCACCTTGCGCTCAAAAGTGTCTGCCTGGCCATTTTCATCAAATGCCATGACCACTACTGCCGCACCGTATTTACGGCACAGATTGGCATGGTGCAAAAATATTTCCTTGCCTTCCTTGAGCGAAATAGAATTAACAATACCCTTTCCCTGAATACACTTCAGACCGGCTTCAATAATTTCCCACTTGGAGGAATCCACCATTACCGGTACGCGGGATATCTCGGGTTCACCGGCAACAAGGTTTAAATACCGTGTCATGGCGTTGACGCCATCAAGCATGGCTTCATCCATATTGATATCAATAAGCTGGGCACCGTTGATTACCTGTTCCAGACTTACGCTAAGTGCCTCCTCATACTGATCGTCCAGTATCAGGCGTTTGAATCTGGCCGAGCCGGTGACATTGGCGCGCTCGCCGACGTTGACGAACAGCGAATCTTTGCCAATATTGAGTGGCTCCAGTCCGGACAAACGACACTCAACCGGTCGTGTTGCAGGTTTGCGCGGTGTCGTGCCGGTTATGACCCTGGACATGGCCTTGATATGGTCCGGCGTGGTGCCGCAACAACCGCCGACAATATTGAGGTAACCGCTGCGGGCCCAATCGGCAATCTCCCTGGCCATGTCATCGGGTGACAGATCATAACCACCAAATGCATTCGGCAGCCCGGCGTTCGGGTGCACATTAACGGCCACCGAGGAGACGCGACTCATCTCTTCCACGTAGGGGCGCAACATGTCAGGGCCCAGGGCACAGTTAAGTCCGATGCTGATGGGATTGATATGGCGCAGTGAGTTATAAAATGCCTCGGTGGTCTGTCCCGACAAGGTTCGCCCGGAGGCATCGGTGATTGTGCCCGATACCATTACCGGCCACTGGCGGCCTTGCTCCTCAAAAAAGGTGTCGACGGCATAAATGGCAGCCTTGGCATTCAGCGTGTCAAATATCGTTTCGATAAGGATGATATCCGAGCCACCGTCTATCAAACCACGCGTTGCTTCGAGATAGCTCTCTGCCAGTTCATCAAATGTAACGTTACGGAAACTGGGATCGTTTACATCGGGTCCAATACTGGCAGTGCGGTTGGTCGGGCCGAGCACACCAGCAACAAATCTCGGTTTGTCATCGCTGTTGTATTTATCCACGGCGTCGCGTGCCAGTCTGGCGCCGGCGACATTCATTTCATACGACAGATTTCGCATGTCGTAATCGGCCAGGGTGACCGAATTGGCACCGAAGGTATTGGTTTCAATAATGTCGGCACCGGCCTGCAGGTATTGTTCGTGAATGTCCTGGATCATGTCCGGGCGCGTGATCACCAGCAGATCGTTGTTGCCCTTCAGGTCAGTCTTCCAGTCTTTAAAGCGCTCACCACGATAAGTTGACTCGTCAGGATCGTGGCCCTGAATCATGGTGCCCATAGCGCCATCCAGCAGCAGGATGCGCTCGCCCAGTAACTGGTTCAGTTGATCTGTCTTGTCCGATTCCATGAAAGGTATTTTAATGCGTAGAAGGCACTGTTTTCAGTGTTTGTTTGCGCGAAGTGTACCGAAATCGATCTGTTATTGCTCGGCATTAAAAAACCACATCAGCAGATGTGGTTTGGATTGAAGCAGTGGTACGGCAATTAACCGTGGACGACGTGTGCGTATTTTACCTTGGCTTCCCGCGCGGCTTTAGCCTCTTCGGCACTGTAGGCGGCACTTGACCACAACATATTGTAGGCGATCTCCTCGTTGCCATGCTCTCAAACCTCCAGTACTTTCCTGAAATGTGGCTGAAAGGTGTCACTGCGATGTGATTCTTCGAGATCTTTAAATGATTTCCAGAATGTCAGGAAGCTATACTTTTTCTCCTTAAATCAGTTGGTTGTGGCAAACCTAATAAACAGGGCTGACCTGATATCCCCTGTTTTCCAGCAACGTCAGTAGACCTTCGCGTCCGGGCAGGTGCAGTGCCCCGACGGCGATAAAGGCATTTCCTTCCTTCAGTCTGGGTTGCATGCGTTCCAGCATACGGTAGTTGCGTTTAGCTAAAAGCCGGTCCATTAGCGTATCGTAGGCCGGTCCCGCTCGCGCCTGGTATCGGTCACTGATTGCCGCCAGCGCAGCCAGGTCGCGATTCATATAGGCCCCCATCAATTGTTCCATCTGTTCCGTATTACTGGAGCGGTATTTTAATGCCGCTTTCAACAGCTGGATCTGATCAGCAATAGACAGACCTTCAAATACCTGTAGTTGCTCGTCCATAGTCTCCAGCCCGTAGGTGGGTTTGAGCTGCAGAGTCGCCTTGTGCTGAAGTATTAAATCGAGAAACATGACGCCTTGCATCTTTCTGGGGGAGCCAAGCGCCATGATAATTGCCCACGGTTTCTTTTTATCCAGATCGCGAGTGGATATGCCGTATTCAATAAGGGCCATGCGGGTTTTCTCATATAATTCATCGCCGATGTCAGCTTTCAGACTCTTGTTCCGGCCGTAAAACATAATCTCCGCCATGTGGACAATGCCGGCACCGGTAAAGATCAACTCCATTGAAAAGCTCGTGGAGCGGTTAAAGGAATCGGTCAGGGTTTTCGGCAGAGCAGTAATCCGGGGATCGCTCGAATGCATGGTGCCAAACAGGTAGCTCGGTGCCAGTCCGGTTGCAGAGATGCGCCACAGCAACCCCTTGGTGTGTTTAACCGGACCGACCGGTGCAGCCACCGCTGTCATGACCAGCAAGCCGAGGCAGATCAGGGCGAAATAACGGGAAAAATTTCGTGGCAAGGCCGGCGAAGTCATAAATTTAATTGTAGACGAATTTATGGTTTCGGGAGATAGCCTTGTCAGGCCGAGCTGAGGATTTGATTGTGGTGACCTAATGCTTTCGAGTTAGAATAACGGGTCCGGAGGAAAGAATGCCCGTTTACAAACCCGTCAATATCGATGAATACCTGGATCTGGTCGATCAGGCCATCTATGAGGCCGACGAGATTCTCGCCTGTGCCGGCGATGAGGGCGCGATCGATGCCATGGAGTTTACCGAACTGCTGCCTGTTTATGAGGCACTGGCGATCGAGCTAAAAAAATTATACCAGGCAATAAAAAACGGTAAGCACCACTTTGCCGACGGTAAGAATCTGGCCTACATGCCGCTGGTGGATGCCTGGAGACATCGAATACCTTTTGCCGACATTCTTGGTATTCTCAATGACACTCATATGAAGGGACTGCCAAGCAACTGATTCAGTGCATTTTTCCGGGACCAGTCCCGGCTGTTAACGGCCGTTTCCCAGTCGCCATGATCCGCTTCAGTGCATTGAGATTCTACCGGCACGACAGTTTTCCTTCCCATGAAACCGGGTCGGGTAGCGGGTGAGCCCCTAATATCCAGGCCAACATCCATTGGGACTTCCGGTCGTTGCCCGCTGAACCAGGACGGGCGGCGGTTGGTTTGCAACGTGGCCCAACGTCATATTGCGGACGCGCTGTTTGTCCACCTTTCTGTTTATGGGTAACATCATCCAATGTCTGGAAATTCAATCGGCAAGCTGTTTACTGTTACCACCTTTGGTGAATCCCATGGCCCGGCATTAGGCGCTGTGGTGGACGGCTGCCCGCCGGGAATGGAGTTGTCTGCCGCCGATATGCAAATTGATCTGGATCGACGTAAGCCGGGGAAATCCCGTCACACCACTCAGCGACGTGAGGCCGACGAAGTCGAGATACTTTCCGGCGTATTTGAGGGCAAGACCACCGGCACGCCGATTGGCCTGTTAATAAAGAATACAGACCAGCGAGCAAAAGACTATAGCGACATAAAGGATCGTTTCCGGCCGGGGCACGCTGACTATACCTACCTGCAGAAATACGGTTTACGCGACTACCGTGGCGGCGGTCGTTCGTCTGCCCGCGAAACAGCCATGCGTGTCGCCGCGGGCGCAATTGCGAAGAAATACCTCAACGAGAAATACGGTGTCACCATTCGGGGCTATCTTTCCCAACTTGGCCCTATCAAGCTGGAACTAAAGAATTGGGATACCGTTGAGGAAAATCCGTTCTTCTGCCCTGATCCAGGCAAGGTGTCCGAGCTGGAAGATTATATGGATGCGTTGCGAAAAGAGGGAAATTCAATCGGCGCGCGTATTACCGTGGTCGCCAGCGGGTTGCCCGTGGGCCTGGGCGAACCCGTGTTTGACCGGCTGGATGCCGAAATTGCCCATGCCCTGATGAGCATTAACGCTGTGAAAGGCGTCGAGATTGGTGCCGGTTTTGCCAGCGTCGCGCAGAAGGGCACCGAACATCGCGACGAAATGTCACCGGATGGTTTTAAGAGTAACCATGCCGGCGGCGTGCTTGGCGGAATCTCCAGCGGTCAAGATGTCGTTGCCAGCATTGCGCTCAAGCCAACATCAAGCATCCGGCTGCCCGGTGCGACAGTGAATACAGAAGGCAAACCTGTCGAAGTGGTGACCAAGGGACGTCACGATCCTTGTGTTGGTATACGCGCCACTCCAATAGCCGAGGCCATGATGGCCATCATATTGATGGATCACGCGTTGCGCCATCGTGGCCAGAATATCGATGTTATACGCTCCACGCCGGACATACCTGGGGGTGGCTAACCCGGTTGGATGGGCGCTGATGACGGTAGGTAATTTGAGGGATTCAGAAGTGGCGCATCAAACCTGTGATTCGCTGAATCCAGTGAAGCGCTGATTTTCCTATGCCTTATTGGCGGTTATCCGGATTTTATTTCTTTTACTTCGCCGCGCTAGGGGCAATCGTTCCCTATTTCAGTGTTTACCTTCGCAGCGTTGGCTTCAACGCCACACAGATCGGTGAGTTGATGGCGATCATCATGCTCTCCCGTATTATTGCGCCCTATATTTGGGGCTGGATCGCGGACCACCAGAATCAACGCATGAGTGTGGTGAGACTGGCGGCGTTATTATCGGTAGTTGTTTTTGCAGGTGTATTCGTTAGTGTAAAATTCTGGTGGCTTGCTCTGGTTATGCTTGCTTTCAGTTTCTTCTGGAACGCCACGTTGCCACAAGTCGAGGCGGCAACCATGAGTCATCTCGGAGGGCGCGCGAGCCAGTATGCCCGTGTCCGGTTGTGGGGGTCGATCGGGTTTATCATTTCTGTTGTGGGGCTTGGCAGCCTGTTCGATTTTGTTGATCCCTGGTGGCTGTTACCCATTGTTATGATTTTATTGGGTCTTATCTGGATCTCCAGCCTCCTGGTTCCGGATCGGGACATGGTCGTGGAGGTAGAACATCGAGAGTCGCTGTTAAAAGTATTTATTCGACCGGACGTATTTGCATTTCTATTTGCCTGTTTTCTTATGCAGGCCAGCCATGGCCCGTACTATACCTTCTACACCATCTATCTAAGCGACTTTGGTTATAGCAAAACCTTAATCGGTTGGCTTTGGGCCCTGGGAGTGGTTTGCGAGATCGGAGTTTTTATTCTACTCCATCGTATCCAGCTCCGGCTTTCTCTGCGCTGGATAATGATGGGCAGTTGCGCCCTGGCGGCCGTTCGCTGGTTGCTGATTGGTTACTTCCCCCAGCAATTGGAGATGTTATTGCTAGCCCAAATCTTACATGCTGTCACTTTCGGCGCCTATCATGCCGCCGCCATAGAAATGGTGCATAACTTCTTTCGTGGCAAACACCAGACTCGCGGTCAGGCAATATATGGCTCAGTCAGTTTTGGTCTGGGGGGCGCCCTGGGTAGTGTCTACGCCGGTTATATATGGGATACGAGTGGTGCAGCAATGACCTTTATTGTCGCAGCAATGTTTGCAGCGGCGGCGACTGTGGTGGTGTGGCGTTGGGTCAGGCCCGCCACCTGAGTTTGCGCAGGCGGTAGCGATCAAAATCAATTATCTGTGCGTTGACGGGGGTGTCGGCCGAGCCGGGTTTCGTTTCATTTTCCAGCGCACTGCCGTCGGTAAAGAACTCGTGTGCCCCCTGGCAGAAGTCTTCGATATAATTGAATCGGTCGATGTCGGTGTGTTTTTCATGACGAACGCATTTACGAATTTCCGTTAATACGATTTCCGTTTTGTCCTGGTACACTGGATCGTTTAAGCACTGGCACCTGTTGGCCTTGAAAATACCTCGTGCAAGTTGCTTGGTAAGGCGATCGTGCAATGGACAGCTCTCAAAAAGATCTTGCAGTCCTTGCGCGTGAGGATCCACCGGTATCTGGTGATAGCCCAGCTGATTCTCAAGGTACTCAATTAGCTGCATAAAGGTCATGCGTGTTGCCTTATGATGTCAATCATTGCCCTGGCAGCATTGGACAAGGTGCGTTCCCGGTGAACCACTATGCCAAGCGAGCGACTGATAGCAATATTATTAATGTGGACCACAAATAGCGATTCGTCAATGAGGGTATGTGGCAGTGCGCTCCAGCCAAAACCGATCGAGGCCAGCATCTTTAGTACTTCCATATAATTGGTTGACATCCCGATTTGGATGCCGTCGCGTATTGTACCCAGGGCAGATAGAATGATTTCCCGGGTATAAGTACCCTGGCCTGGCAATATGGCCGGGTAATTCAACAGCGAAATTACGCTGGCCACTTTTTCCTGTGCCAGGGCATGGTTTTTGCTGACAATAATCTCCAGCGGATCGTCCCAGACATGGATCAGATCAAGTGTCGCCGCCGCGCTTTTCGGCAGAGTGACCACCGCAAGTTCAATGTCACCGTGCTCCACCGCACGACAGGCACCCTCGGAATCCATAAATTGCATTTCCAGCGTAACAGTGGGGTGCTGGTTGTGAAATTGCTGTAGTGGTTGGGGCAGGCGATGTAAGCCAATATGGTGGCTTGCGGCCATTCGCAGTTGGCCATCGACCTCCCCGGACATATTGCGGATGAGGCGCTCGACATCCTCGACTTCGGAGATTATGCGATACGCTTTCTCCTGCAAGGCACGACCGGCATCGGTGAGCTGCACAGTGCGACCTATGCGATCAAACAAGGCCACGCCCAGCGACGCCTCTAGCGACGAGATTCGCTTGCTAATTGCTGGCTGGGTGATGAAAATCCGTTCAGCAGCGCCGGAAAAAGAGCCGGTTTCAGTGACGGCTAAAAAGGCCTGAATCGAAGGTATATCCATAACTAACGGTAATGATAACCATGAAAAAGATGAATTAGAGTTATTTATAACCCTCTTGTAAGATTCATGCAATCAAAAAGCTGATTTGCGGGAAACACGGAAATGCACGCAAGAACACTCTATGACAAGCTTTGGGACGCGCACATCGTTCGCTGTGAAGATGACGGCACTTGTCTTCTCTATATCGATCGACACCTCGTGCATGAGGTAACCAGCCCGCAGGCCTTTGAGGGTTTGCGTTTGGCCGGACGCACACCGCGCCGCCCTGACACAAGTCTGGCAGTGCCCGACCACAATGTACCGACTACCAACCGTGATCAAGGTATTGTCGATCTCGTTTCACGTCTGCAGGTGGAAACCCTCGATCAGAATTGCGCCGAATTCGGTATCACCGAATTCGATATAAACGATCCACGCCAGGGAATTGTGCATGTGATCGGGCCGGAGCAGGGGGCGACACTCCCCGGCATGACCGTGGTCTGTGGCGATTCCCACACATCGACTCATGGTGCCTTCGGTGCGCTCGCATTTGGCATTGGCACATCAGAAGTCGAGCATGTGCTTGCCACCCAGTGTTTGATCCAGAGGAAATCCAAAAGCATGCTGGTGCGCGTGAACGGCGAGCTTGGCAACGGTGTGACCGCCAAAGATGTCATTCTGGCGATCATTGCAAGGATAGGTACTGCCGGTGGAACCGGTTATGCCATCGAGTTTGGTGGAAGTGCGATTCGCTCGCTTTCCATGGAAGGACGCATGACCGTCTGTAATATGGCGATCGAAGCTGGCGCCCGCGCTGGATTCGTGGCGGTGGACGATACCACCATAGACTATGTCAAGGGTCGGCTGTTTGCGCCGGCCGCGGCAATGTGGGATCAGGCAGTGGCTGCCTGGGGTGACCTGCACTCGGATGCAGATGCCGAATTTGATTCTATCGTTGAAATCAATGCCGCTGACATTGCGCCGTTTGTGACCTGGGGCACGTCACCAGAAATGGGTGTGCCGGTTGGAGAAAAGGTGCCCGACCCGGCCAGCGAATCTGATCCGGTGAAGCGAGAAGGCATGGTCCGGGCGCTTGAATATATGGGTCTTGAGGCCGGCATGGCGATAACCGATATCCGGCCAGACACGGTTTTTATCGGCTCCTGCACCAATGCGCGCATTGAAGATTTGCGTGCTGCGGCGGCTGTGGCAAAAGGCCGAAAGGTCGCCGATAGTATCAAGCTCGCGATGGTCGTGCCCGGGTCCGGCCCGGTGAAAATGCAGGCCGAGGCAGAAGGGCTGGACAAAGTGTTTATCGACGCTGGATTCGAATGGCGTGAACCGGCTTGTTCGATGTGTCTTGCCATGAACGCCGATCGTCTGCAGCCGGGCGAACGTTGTGCATCGACATCGAATCGGAACTTCGAGGGCCGACAGGGGCAAGGCGGTCGCACGCATCTGGTGAGCCCAGCCATGGCGGTCGCCGCTGCGATCACCGGCCACTTTGTTGATGTGCGCAGTCTTGAAATAGAAACTGGACGCAAAGGCGCGAAGACGCAAAGCTTGTGAAAGCATGAATTATTTTGTTCTTTTTGCCTGAGTATGGAATTTAGGAAATTATTTTTTTCAGGGCATAGCAGTGCGCATTTGGCGGTAGGCGTTATCAATATTATCTTTGCATCTTCGCGCTTTTGCGTCAGGAGCTAGTGATGGAAAAATTTAGGAAATTTAAAGGGCGGGTGGCGCCACTGGATCGTTCCAACGTCGATACCGATCAAATCATCCCGAAGCAGTTCCTTAAATCGATCAAACGCAGCGGATTTGGTCCCAACCTTTTCGATGAATGGCGTTATCTCGATCACGGAGAGCCGGGGATGGATAACAGAAATCGCCCCTTGAACAAGGAATTTGTGCTTAATCATGAACGTTACCAGGGTGCGGGCATCCTGCTGACCAGGGAGAACTTCGGTTGCGGGTCGTCGCGGGAGCATGCGCCCTGGGCGTTACTGGATTTCGGTTTTCGCGCCATCGTCGCACCAAGCTTTGCCGATATCTTTTTAAACAACTGTTTCAAGAACGGTATATTACCTGTTGTATTGGACGCAAAGGCTGTCGATAAACTGTTTGTTGAAGTCGAAGCAGCACCGGGGTATGAACTTGACATAAATCTTGAGGCACAAACCGTTACCACACCCGCGAGCGAGGTAATGAGATTTGAGGTCGACAGTTACCGCAAACATTGTTTGCTGAATGGTCTCGACGATATCGATTTAACATTGCAGCACGTGTATGCAATTACGGACTACGAAAACCGCCGTCGTGAGCAGGCACCGTGGCTGTTCGGAAAGGGCAAAACAGGTTAAGAAATGACAAAAAAGATTTTAGTTTTAGCCGGTGACGGAATCGGACCGGAGATTGTCGCCGAGGCCAAAAAGGTGCTGGTGTTGTTGCGCGACCAAAAGGGGCTCGACATAGAGTTGGAAGAGGCGCCGGTTGGTGGTGCTGCTTATGATCTAACGGGCGATGCGCTGCCGCAGAATACGCTTGAACTGGCAAAAGCCGCAGACGCGGTGTTATTGGGGGCAGTCGGTGGGCCGAAATGGGACGATGTCAAAATGGCGAATCGACCGGAAAAGGCCCTGCTGGGGTTGCGCGCTGAACTGGAGCTGTTCTCCAACCTGCGACCGGCCATCCTGTATCCGCAGTTGGCAGATGCCTCGACTCTCAAGACAGACGTGGTGGCGGGTCTTGATATTATGATCGTGCGCGAATTAACCGGGGGCATTTATTTCGGCCAACCGCGCGGAGTGCGTCAATCCGAAGACGGGTTACGTGAGGGATTTAACACGCTGGTTTATAATGAGTCCGAGATTCGGCGCATTGCCGAATCCGCATTCGCAATTGCAGGTAAACGGAACAAAAAAGTGTGTTCAGTCGACAAGGCAAATGTGCTGGAATCGACAGCATTATGGCGCGAAGTGGTCAGTGAGGTCGCCAAAGACTATCCCGAAATCGAATTAAGCCATATGTATGTTGATAATGCTGCTATGCAACTGGTGCGGGCACCCAGGCAGTTTGATGTCATGGTCACCACCAATATGTTCGGTGATATTTTATCCGATATCGCGGCCATGTTGACCGGTTCTATCGGCATGTTGCCGTCGGCATCGCTTGATGCAAACGGCAAGGGCATGTACGAACCTATTCATGGATCCGCACCCGATATTGCGGGACAGGGCAAGGCCAATCCGTTGGCAACGATATTATCTGTGGTGATGATGATGCGTTATACCCTGGGTGAACAGGTTCTTGCAGACAGGATTGAACAGGCGGTATCGACGGTACTGGACCGGGGCTTGAGGACAGCAGATATATTTACAGGTGCCGGTACCGAGGTGGGCACGGCAGAAATGGGTGACGCAGTCGTTGCGGCATTGGCGACGTAAACGTTGCGAACAGATTCAGGTTGGGTGAGACGATGATGAAGGTCGGATTTGTAGGTTGGCGCGGTATGGTGGGCTCGGTGTTAATGGGGCGCATGCGGGATGAAAATGATTTTAACGATATCGAGCCGGTATTTTTTACCACGTCGCAAGTGGGCCAGGCCGGGCCCGACGTCAGCAAGGAGGTTGAACCCTTAAAGGACGCTTCCAACATCGATCAACTCAAGGCGATGGATGCCATTATTAGTTGCCAGGGGGGCAGTTATACCAAAGAAATCTATGCCCAACTGCGCAGCGCTGGCTGGGAGGGTTACTGGATTGATGCTGCCTCCACACTGCGGCTCGATGACAGTGCCATTATCGTGCTCGATCCGGTCAATCTGGCCGTCATCAAGGAGGGTCTGGCCAGGGGCGTAAAAACCTATGTTGGCGGTAACTGTACGGTCAGCCTGATGCTGATGGCTATTGGTGGCCTGCTGGACAGCAACCTGGTGGAGTGGATTACTCCCATGACCTATCAGGCGGCATCCGGTGCCGGTGCACAGAGCATGCGCGAGCTGATCAGGCAAATGGGCGCAGTGAACGATGCAGTTAAATTGTTAAATGATGATCCGGCGTCTGCCATTCTCGAGATTGATCGAACAGTGGCGGAGTTTATTCGCAGCGACGCCTATCCTACCGAGCACTGGCCGGTGCCGTTAGCGGGTAGTCTGATCCCGTGGATTGATGTGCAGCTCGACAGCGGTCAAAGCAAGGAAGAGTGGAAGGCACAAGTCGAGACCAACAAAATTCTGGGCCGCATCGATAATCCTGTACCCATCGATGGTATATGTGTGCGAGTGGGCGCCATGCGTTGTCACAGTCAGGCGTTGACCATCAAGCTAAACAAGAATGTGCCGCTCGATGAAATACACGATATTCTTGCGGGAGCAAACGATTGGGTTAAGGTGCTGTCCAATGATCGTGAGCTAACTATGGACGAATTGACGCCGGCAAAAGTCACCGGTACCTTGACCGTGCCGGTGGGCCGCTTGCGGAAACTTGCAATGGGCCCGGAGTACCTGGCGGCATTTACCGTCGGCGACCAACTACTATGGGGTGCGGCTGAGCCCCTGCGCCGTATGCTGCGCATTGCGCTGGAGAATGAATAGCCTTTCCCAAACCCGTATTTCTAACCCCGAATGACGACTTTTGCGTTCATAACCAATGACACGTCATTGTCAAATGGTTTTCGCCCTTGCGGGCGGGACCGGTGATGGCTATATCCGTGGGGGCAAGGCAATAAAACGTAAACTGCCGGAGTAAGATGAATTTATGCCATCCAAGCCCATAACTGTTTGAATATTTGATTGAAAACCAGGGTAGGTGGGTCTATTCCAGTATGTAGTGATGTGCTAAAAGGCTATTTACAAGCTATAGTTAGTTGAGATTTGTAATGAAACTTAATACTATATTGACGTAAACCTGTGTCTTTTAAGATATTATTGGCCGGGGAAGCGGAGAACGGAGAAAAAATGAGTCGAACGACTTGGGGGGTGTATCGGGGTATGGCCGTGGGGGCGGGTTTCCTGCTGGCCCTATTGCCCGTGGTGACTTACGGTCTGGGTCTGGGCCCGATCAAGGTCAAATCTGCACTGAACGAAAACCTCGACGCCGTAATCGAGTTTGTGTCGGTTAACGATCGCGAACTCAGAGACCTGCAAATCGGTCTGGCTCCCGTTAATGCTTTTAAAGTGGCGGGTATCGAGCGCCATCCGCGATTATCTGCCATCCAGTTCAAGATCGAACGCCACGACAACGGCCGCCCCTTTCTGCACCTTACGACTAAATTCCCCTATCCCGAACCATACTTGCACATCTTATTGCAGGCCGAGTGGACCGTCGGCGGCTCCGTGGGTCGTTTACGTCGAGAATATACCGCCCTTATCGATCCACCATTCCTGGCCTCTACCAAACCGGATGCCATTCGTGCG
>SDBS01005320.1_pt1 | contig 12566 bp, 18 predicted proteins | sample 2277091 | NCBI WGS metagenome assembly SDBS01 (sample SAMN10404972, study PRJNA504765) | marine sediment metagenome | isolation source: marine sediment core GS10_PC15, 163 cmbsf | place: Arctic Ocean: Southern Knipovich Ridge | collected 2010 | reverse complement strand
TCCACATCCAGAAGGACCTACAAGAATAATAAACTCCCCATCCTTTATATCCAGAGTGAACCCTTTAACCGCTACTACTTTCCCAAACTCTTTGCTGACATCTTTCAAAAGTACTTTAGCCATTTATTGTCTTTCCATATTTTATTATATTTTTCTTTCATTACGAAAACCAGCCAAAGCTGTTCTAGTGACTCAAATTCATCGGAAGCATAAATGCCCACTGGCTCTAATGTCTCTACAATCCACTCGGAGAATAAACTTAATCGTGCTATCTGGTTCTCACCCAGCATCTCCTGTAACTGGTCTTGATATGGTAAACCAATCCAGTGCCTATAAAGACAGCTGTGTTTTTTGTATTCCTTGTCATCGGGCAACCCTTTTTGACTTGAAAGCCATTCCCCATAAACCTTGCAATCAACACTACCGTCATAACCCTCCGTCAATAAGCATCTATGTTTTGTGCAATATCCTTGGAACCTAAAATCAAAGACATCCTTCAGTGCTTCCTGTATCTTTATTGCTTTTTCAGACATTAAAATATACCTTGGTGTTTTATCCATTCACTTATCCTTTTATCGCTCCCAAAGTGATTCCTTTAATAAAGTATTTCTGGAAGGCAAAGAAAACAATCATTATGGGAACAGCCACTAGAGTCGCACCTGCCATAGCGATACCTATGTCCTGCATTAGCTCTCCAGGCTGAGCCGCTGCGATAACAATTCCTATGGCCAGAGTTCTCATGCTGTCACTACTCGTCATAATCAAAGGCCACATAAAGTCCGACCAGCATCCTACAAAACTAAAGATACAGAGCATAGCCACTAGAGGCTTTGAGATAGGCAATATTATAGACAAGAAAATCTTCAGCTCAGACGCTCCGTCTATTCTGGCAAAATCAATAAGCTCAGAGGGGATCGTGCTCATGTATTGCCTAGCCAGAAACATACTCCCAACTGAAGCAGCCACTGGCAGAATTATTCCAGGATAAGTATTATGCAGCCCAAGCTCATTTACCATAATGAAGAGAGGTATCAGTGTCACATGATAGGGGAGCATCATCGTACAAAGCAATATCCAAAACAATATATTCTTCCCTGGGAACTCCTTCTTTGCAAAAGCATAGCCAGCCATACAGCTGAGAACCACACGGATTACAGTAGTGCCACCTGCTATTATTAGACTATTCAATACCCATCTAGCAATAGGCCATTTCTCAAACAGAAAAATATAATTATAGAGAGTAGGCTTCTGCAGGAAGAAAACAGGAGGAACCCGCATCGTTGAGCCCACTGACTCAAACCCTCCCTTTATCAGCCAATACAAAGGAACTATCAGAGGAATAGCGAGAGCCAGAAGGCCTGCTAGGCATAATATGTATATGAGCTTTTTGGTCAAGGTTTAGTCCTTATTTTCTTGCTTTTTAACCCAATCTTCTACTCTCACCTTAAAATCTTCCCATAAATCTTGTAGTTCCTCTGGTAAACCAGAAAGACGAATTTCAATTTTACTGGTCTCAACAAGTCCAATCTTCTCCCTATTTTTGTATCCTTTAATCTGTATTCTTGGTTCTGCCTGGGCATAGTCTGGTTCAACTCCTATTGCCTCTATATTTATCCAAGGTATCTCTACACCTTCTACTATAAACCTCATCTTTTTCACTATACTCTCCATTTTTTTATAAGTTTTGGATTGTCAGTGATATTCCCGACCACTTCTGGTTCTGCCCAATCTATCCAATAACTAGCATTTTGTGGGTGGTCGGTAATTACTTGAAATTCTGTATCACCATCACTCCATTCTACTATCCCAAGAAAATCAGGATCCCCACCATAAAAACTTTTTGTAGGTTTTAAAATATCTCCTTCCCAAATCTCCTTACCGTTCTTGTTCTCTCGTCCTATATACTGTCCTACTGATTTTGGGTCAACCATAATGCTACCGATAACTCCTATATGGGTCAAATAGCCATAAACCCATTTACCGTTATCATTCCGTTTGCCTCTAAACTTTATCTCTCTCATTATCATTTCTCTCCTAAAATTCCAACTTTTCTAATGTCAACAAGACAAAATCATCAAACCTCTTACCATACCACTTTTCTAATAAGGCAATCAATTTCTCTGCTTTCATATCAGCATCCTCTTGAGCAAGATAATCATTGATTTCAACCTTTTTAATTAGTCCACTACCAACTACCTTTGCCTTGAAGCTCTGCTCTGGTGTCTGAATCTGACATATCTGTCCTATTCTGTAAAAATTAGTATTCTTTCTGATAGTAGTAAAGACCTTCTTACTCAGTTTGCTGTATTCATGGCTAAATTTCATTCTAAAACTCCAATTTTTTGTGCAAATATCTGAACTGAACAACGGCAAATGAGAAGACAATCAGCAGAAGGATTACTGCTTGGACTGATGCCCGCCCAAACCTGAAATAACGGAATCCTAGCTGGTAAATTCTGAAGGCAACAGTGGTTGTAGCGTAAGCTGGTCCACCTCCAGTCAGAATAAATACTGCCTCTACAATCTGGAAAGCCCCTATCGAAGTCATCATCAATATAAACAAAGTCATCGGCATAACCAAAGGAATAGTAATCTTGAAGAACTTCTGCAAAGGGCCAGCTCCATCTATCACAGCCGCCTCATACATCGTCTTCGGAATCGCTGACAAAGCTGCTGAATAGTAAATGATATTTCCTCCCAACGACCAACTAAGTACCAGAATTATAACTGCAAACCGAGCAGGGTTAGGCTCTCCTAACCACATAACAGGCTCAATTCCAGCAAAAGAAAGAACATAATTCAGCAGCCCAAAGGTAGGGTTAAATATCCAAATCCAGACCATGCTTATTACCACACCTGAGGTCACAACTGGAAGATAGAAAGCTCCCCGGAAGAATATCTGCAGAGGCTTCTTAAATCGTTGAATCAAAGATGCCACCAGGAGAGAAGTTACGACAACCAAAGGCACTAATATCAAAGCGATTATAAGAGTATTTTTCAGCTCCAGCCAAAAGAGAGGATCCTGAAACAGATCTATATAGTTCTGCCATCCTACCCAAGTCCTCTTTCTTAATCCAGCCTTAAAGAAGCTGAGCCGGATTCCCTGAACCAGAGGATAAAATGTAAATATAGAGACAAGGAGCAAAGTCGGCATGATAAAAAAGTATGCCGACTTTGCCTTTCTCATTCTATGTAAGATTCTTGCCACAGGCCTTTCCTATTCCCACAATGCTGCCAGTTTTTCTGCAAACTCATCCAGTGCTTCCTTAGCGCTCATCTGTCCAGTGAATGCCTTCTGTATCGCTACAAATTGTAAATCTCTAACCTCAAGATAGTAAGGTGAGTTCAATCCCAGGTCTCCCACTCCATTCTTCAAGACTAACTCTTGAGGAATCTTCATGCCTTCTCCAGGAGATGTGACTGACTTACGAGGATATAGCACACTCCCCAGCTTTCCCCAATCTTTTACCATTGTAAGGGCTTCTGTACTCATCAACCATCTCACAAACCTAATCGCAGCCTCTTCATTGTCTCCCTTGAACACAGATATCGCATTCCCTCCAGTAAACAGAGGTGCTCCAGATAATCCGTCAAGGACAGGAACTCCCCATATACCAAATTCAGGTATGTAGTCAATCTCACCCTTATCAAAAGTGTTCTGTATTGTCATTGCATCCGGAGCCCATCCGAAAACAGCCTGTCCCTTCCTTATCATCCCTAAGGCTTCTCCACATCCTAGTCCTGAAACACCTTTAGGGGCATATCCCTTGGCAACCTGTTCTATCATCCATTCCAGAGCTTGAACTCCTGCTTCACTGTTCAAAGTGGTTCTAGTGTAGTCACCATCTGTGTACAACGAAGCTCCGAACATTTGGAAATTCAACAGTGTGATGTAGTCGCAAGAGCGTCCATTTGCAAAGAACACCAGAGGATATATATCCCCTTCCATCGCAGCCACTTTATCAAGCGCATCCAGGAAATCAGCACGTTTCCACTCTACTCCCTCAGGCAAAGTTGCTCCAGCTCTCTCCAATAGAGTCTTATTGCCTCCCCAAGTTCTAAGGTTAATCCAGCGAGGAAAGGCAAACAGGTTTCCATCTATCCTGTGCAGATCCAAGATGCTTGGGATGTAGTCTGCCAAATCCTCTTCCGTCAGTGTATCATCCAGAGGTACTACCACTCCCTCATACCACCAAGGGGACATTCTCCCAATGTATCCTTCCAAGACATCCGGCATATTCCCACTGGCAATACCCAGCATCACTTTCTGCACGAAAGTGGTTTCCCCAGGGAGAAACTCCATCTGAATATCTATATCAGGATTCGCTGCCTCAAACTTCTCAATCAGCCCTATATCGTCGAAGTCCTCTGGACTGAAAGAGCCCTGCCAATACTTTATCACCGTCTTCTCTGCTGCCAATCCCCAAGCTCCCAAGCTGAGAATCAACCCTACTGCTAACAAACCTACCATCAGTTTTTTCATTCTTTTTTTCTCCTTTGTTATTTTTCTTACTCCTTATCTTTCCTTACTTTCCACTTCACCTCCTTTCTTTCTCCCCTCTTTTTGTATAACTTCTACCTTGATAGGAAGATATATTTGAAATGGCTTTATTAGTTTTGTATATTTCCTTTGATTTTCTTCTGCTGGAAGAAGTTGTAAATTCTTCAATGCCCAACATCTCTGGAAATCTATGTCTTCTGGACAGGAAAAATTAAAGATTGCTTTAGGAAAAATATGATCAATATGAAGTTTACCCTCTAGATAATCTTGCCAAGAATAGTCCTCAGGCATAGTCTTTTTGAGATGTCTTTTGAGTTGTGCAACTGTGTACCCTACTAAAGTTTGCCAATGGCGGCCTTGTTTACCAGAACCATTGTGGAGAGATATACGTATCATACTCCTCATCCGAGAATTTAGATTATATCTAAGGTCTGTTCGTTGCCTAATTTTATTGCATTCATTTATCTTTTCTCTATTTTCTGGATTTTGCATATACCGTCTCTTACGTTCTTTTATCTCTTTCTTATAATCTTGCTGATATTGTTTATGATATTCTTTTTTCTTCCTCTTATTTTTTTGATCGTACTGTTTTTGATATTCTTTCATCTCTTCTTTATGGTTTTGCCGATATTGTCTATTATATTCTTTTCTCTCTTCTTTGTGGGTTTGATAATGTTGTCTATTGCGTTTATTTCGCTCTTCTCTATAGTCTTGATGATATCGTTTATTATATTCTTTTCTCTCTTCTTTATTCATTGCTTCCCTTTTTCCCTTTTTTCTGAACTTTATATTCCTCACCCTTCCCTATCTCCCATTCTACCTTCTTTCCTTCTCTTAACAGTCTTTGCTTCATAAAACATCTCGCCTTGAATAGACCGCTTTCATCATGCATATCCAATCCTTCCTCTTCCGTAATGACTATATATCCCTGCTGTCCTTCCATAGGTGGAATATTAACTTTGGAAGCTAATCCAACAAAACTATAACCTGCCGACAGGTACATCGGAATAGCCAATTGTCTTTCTGCTGTATCCACAGCTAGAGTAACCGGTCTGCTAGTATTTAGATTAATTATATTTATATAAGGCAGAACTGGATAAAAAGCACTTATCTGTGCTGCTCCCTTATCTTGAAAAAACTTTTCAATCATACGGTCAATTATTTCACTAGTAATCATCGGAGTATTGCCACCAAGATTGAATCTCAGCTCTGTCACATAGCCCTCAGTTCGTTCTAAAATATATTGGGCATACAATGTGGCGTCAGTATAAATTGGAGCTTCCTGCAGAAAGGAGCGAGGCTTATTCCTTTTGAAGCGTCCCTGGGTAAAATCCCGAGGTGTCTTAAAAGATGTCCACAGGGGTCGGTCAATCACTGTCACTCCTCCCAAATCCTTCACAACCTTTTTTATTCCCTCAGACTCAGTTATGACCATAATTTTATCTATATACTTTGAACCTTTCGCCGCATCCAAGACCCACTCAATACAGGGCTTACCACAGATGTCCCAGAGACACCTGTCCTGATGCTGGCCATATACACTACCAGAGCCTCTAACTCGCATGCTACCTATAATATGGTAAGACTTGATTTCAGCTTCTAACTCAGTCATCTTCTATACTCCATTTTACTTTCTCTCCTTCTTTTAATAAACGCTTTTTCATAAAACATCTTGCCTTGAACAGATCGCTTTCATCGTGCATATCCAGACCCTCTTCCTCTGTAATAATCACATAGCCTGTCTGCCCCTCTACAGGAGTATTAACAGCCTTTGAGGCTCGTCCTTCTACCATAAAAGGAGCTGAATTATATAGCTGAAGTGCATTTTGTCTCTCTGTCAACTGCAAAAGAAACTGAACCGGCTGGTCAGATTTTGGATTGATAAAACGTATGTAAGGCAGGACAGGATAAAGAGCAATCACAATTGCCAGATGCTCATTCTGAAAAAACTTTTCTATCATGCGGTCAATTATTTCAGTGGTTATCATCGCAGCTGTAGCATTAACACAGAAATAAAGATCTGTTTTGTATCCCTCAATATGCTTTAAAAAGTACCTAGAATATGTCTCAGGATGATTATACAACAATGGCTCTTCACCTAGCATAGACCTCGGTCTGCCTCTCTTGAAATCTCCTTGAGTAAAATCCTTGGGCAATTGCTTGGATGTCCACAGAGGACGATCAATCACTGTTATTCCGCCCAGACTTTTTACCATTTCCTTAATTGGCTCAGACTCTGTTGTAACTGCAATCTTATTCAGGTACTTTGAACCTTTCGCTGCAAGCAGAATCCACTCCAGAACAGACTTGCCACAGATATTCCACAAGGCCCTATTCTGGTGGGTGCTGTGGGTACTGCCTGAACCTCTTACTCTCATATTTAGCAAGATATTATATGACCTGATTTCACTTTCCAGCTCAGTCATTCTTTCACCTTTTTATGCCTATAGTTTTGGTCCACTTGCCACTCCACCTTCTTCCCCTCTCTCAGCAAACGTCGTGCCATGTAACATCGAGCAATAAACAAGTCTTCCTCATTGTGCATATCAAATCCTTCCTCCGGAGAAATATCAATATAATTTGCCATCAGTCCATCGAGACGCTTAGAGGCTTGTCCTGTAAAACTACAGGGAGCTGTCCCAAGAATCGGAGGAGCACATTGCTTTGGCAATCCGGCTTCTGCAAATAAGCCAATTGGTCTCCCAGTTACTGGATTGAAAGTAAAAATAAGTGTGCTGATAAGGAAGAACGCACTTACATAAGCAGTTCCCTCATCCAAAAAGAATTTCTCGATCATGCGGTTAATCAACTCACTAGTAATCATTGGCATATTGCAACCGAACTCAAAGAAGAGGTCATGCTCATATCCCTCTGTCTCTTTCAAATAATACCACAGATAGCTTACAGCTGAACCATAGACAGCCGGCTCTGAACTCAACAGCGAACGAGGCTTATTTCTCTTAAAGATTCCCTTGGTGTAATCACGAGGGACATCATAGGAAGTGTACAATTGCCTTTCAACTGCTACTACCCCACCTATACTTTCCACAGTCTCCAGAATCTTCTTCGATTCAGATGCCACTGCAATCTTGTCTATATACTTTGCTCCCTTGACAGCCTCCAGCACCCATTCAATACAGGGCTTACCACAGATGTCCCAGAGACATCTATCCGGGTGATGAGAGTGAGCACTACCTAATCCTCTAACTCTTGAGAATGCCAGAATATGGTATTGGCCTATTTCTTTTTCCAGTTCAGTCATTTGGCTTTAGCCTCTTCCTCTTCCCCTACCAGAATATATTTCTTTCCCCCTAGCTGACCTTGTGCAAATAGCTCTCGTACTGCTTTCCGTTGAGGACTCTCAAAAAATTGTAGCCAGTGAGCATCATAGTCGCACCTTTCACAAGTAAGCAGTCTAATTATATCAGTCCACTTTCCGGTGGTATCAACATGCCGAAATTTTTCTTGATGCCCTCTAGTGCGATAGCTCCCACATCTAGGGCATTGGGGTCTCCAAAATTTCTCTTTCTCAGACATTCTTTCTCTCTCCCTCTCTTTCTCTCTTACCATTATACTACCTTTCAGATAATTCACAAAGGGTTTACTATTTCCATCCACTCATAAAAAAAGAGAAGACCACTGTCTAAACAGCCTTCTCTTTATTAAACGCTTTTTAAGAAAAATTTCTACTTCTTCAATTCATACCATTCACAATATAAAATAGGACCAATATTTTTACCTGTAATATATTTGTTAGAGCATTTACCTCTGGTGAATTTGCACGTTCTACAAATCCCCTTAAAATTAAGCTTTGAAGGATCCCAATGAGTGTCCTGACCAAACACATCCTTACATAAAAATTCTTTCACTTTCTCAATTCCTCTTCTCTCATTCTAACCATCGGACGGGGTTAGGATTAACCCCTTAGGCCTTACTGGTGTCATAGAGCAATAAGTCCCTTTTTGTCACCCATTTATTTATCTCCTTCTTTTTAAGTCGAAATAAAACTCTTGTCCTTCTCCTTCTCCCTCCACCAGTATCCTGGGATAATAGACATATATCTCCTATTCTCCTCCTCAGGCATAGTTACTTCAAAGGGCCTCATGGCCGTGAGATCCAGGTCAGCCTCACAGAGTTTGGTATTAGTATCTGGATTGCCGTAGCCAGTACTCGATAGGTCAAAGTCTTTATAAATCTGTATGCCCGGCTGGCCTGCAACCGAATCTGCATTCACAGCAGTAGCTGCATTAAGTTTTTTGGTAACTGTCAGGGGAAGTTCTTGCTGCTGATTGAAATCTATACAGGAGACCCAAATGTCGAAGTAAAATTCTGCCAATTTTTCCGTGTCAGGCATTGTAAATGGAGACCATCTACGATCCCAGGGCCGGACAATTATAAATGGAGTAGTAAGGTCAGAAATATTTATATCTGGGTTGGCAATATAGACAGTATCAACATCAATATCAGTATCGCTATAGAGGAAATATCTCAGTGAATAATACAGAGCCTGAGTCAGATTTTTAGTAGCAGTATAAGCCATTTCCTCTTATTCTCCTTCTCAAATTTTTTGTCTCAGAGCAGAAAGGACAATCTCCTCCTTAACCTGAGTCTCATCAAAGAAAATAATCTTCCAGCCAAATTTGGCAAACTTCTGCCTTCTGACATGCTTCCATCTTAGAATGCTCCTGCCATCTCTCTCCTTATAATATTTGGAATAAACCTCAACTGCTATCTTTTCATTATTTGTGTTTATGAAATCAGGGTTGCAATGGGCAATAATAAAAGAGCCGTTACCGGTGAACTTATAAGGCAGATTATACTTCTTCACAATGGCTGAAAATTTTTCTTCAAGGGAGGAAGGAACTCGTCGTCTAAGACGTTTCTCTACCAATTCTCTCGGTTGGTGCTTTCCTCTTATCTTATCAGCCTTCAGCCTTATCCTTTCATCTGTCTCCTTTGTAAGCCCTATGCACCAAGGAATCTGTCCTTTATTCTTTTTGCTTGTCTGCATAACCCTCTCGTCTGTCTCCTTCGTAAGATTCTTATTCCAAGGAATCCTTCCTTTATTAGCCTGAGCAAGGACTTTAGGTATTTTCTCCCGAAACTTTGGATCTTTCCATAGCTTCTCCATAACCTTGCTAGAAACCAACTTCATCTTCTCCCTATATTTTGGATCTTTCCAATACTCTCGGAGCCTTCTACTAAAGATAGTGCCCATCATCTTTCGGAACTCAGGATCCTGCCATGCCTTCAACGCCTTTAATCTATTCAGCTCACTCTGAGTCTTCCGATATTCAGGATCTGCCCATATTCTCTTTGTCACCTTATCATGTAATGCATTCATTCTCTGGCGATATTCGGGGGCTGCCCACAATTTTCTAGCAGTCTTACCAATACTCTCACTTGTTCGCTTACAATATTCAGGATCCTCCCATCTCTTCTTACTAGCCACCCTAATTTTTTCTTTCCATATTTTATATTTTTTAGGGTCTTTTGGTGCTGGCATTAAATTGCTCCCCATGTTCCTTTTATAGCATTTTGGCAAGCCTTCCTAAAATCATCTCGGATATCTCGAACACCCCTTGAAATACAGTGAGAGCTAGCATTGGCATTCACATTTTTTGAAAAAGGGAGGCCCATAGCCCACAGAAATTCCAATTTTGAAGAGTAAGGGAGAGATGATCCTACCCAATATAGCAATGCCTCAGTCATATCTTTCTGAGCTGTGATACTTTTCTGGAAAAGACCGGTATCTACCGGAGCATATCCCCTTGCCTTATCAGCCCCTTCTTGGGCATATCTCTCCACAATTCTCTGAAGAGCCTTAATAATCAAAGGACTCGACTTGCCTATCCGCTGCGGTTTCGACCATCCAAAAAGATATGAAACTCCTCCAACAGCCATCTATGTCTCCTTCTTTGCGTAAAGAGTTTTCCTGTTTGGAATGTCTCCTAATCCTTCTTCTTTAACACTTAAAATCTGAAAATACTTAGCCAAATATTTCACCCTGTCATAATAAAAATCCCCAGTGGAGCTAGGCTCACTTCTGGGAATATTCTTGGCATGACTGAAACCACAGATCAAATCTCCAGCCACCACCTGCATACCTCCTGATATCACTTCCTTTTCGTCTCCTTTAAGAACATTGACAGTCGGCTGCGCCATTTCTAGGCTAGTGCTATACTCCTTCACACCGGTGACAGGATTTTTCCCTGTGTAAGTCATTCTCTCCAAATAAAAATTATTAGGTGAGGTTCGTCGGCCATCCATAATTTGGCTTTCAGCCAAACGCATACGATTCATATCGTCTGAAGTTACTCTCATTTAAACCAATCCTTTTCCACTTCTCTTAATCATCAAGCTATTCTAAACTTACTTAGCCCGAAGGACAACACTACCCCCCCTCCCTCTCTCTACACAATTTTCACTTTGATAGGAAGATATCCCTGGAAAGGTTTAATTAATTTTGCGTACTTCCTGAGATTTTCTTTTGCTGGAAGAAGCTGTAAATTATCTAAAGCCCAACATCTCTGAAAATCTATATCTTCTGGACTGGTAAAATTAAAAACTGCTATAGGGAAAATATGATCAATATGAAATTTTCCCTCTAAATAATCTTGCCAAGAATAGCCATTAGGCATAGTCTTTTTAAGATGTCTTTTGAGTTGAGCAGTTGTATAACCTACTAAAGTTTCCCAATGGCGACCTTGTTTACCAGAACCATTATGAAGAGAGGCATATATCATATTAGATATTCGACGACTTAAATTAAACCTAAGGTCTGTTTGCCATCTAATTTTACGGTGTTTGTTTATCCTTTCTTTATTTTTTGGGTCTTGACCATATCGCTTACACTGTTCTTTTATCTTTTCCTTATTTTCTTGACGGTATTGTTTCATATATTCTTTTGCTTCTTCTTTATTTTCTTGACGGTATTGTTTTAACTCTTCTTTATGATCCTGACCATATCGTTTAGCATATTGCTTGGCCTCTTCTTTATGGGTTTGATGATATTGTTTATCCTGTTTATTTAATTTTTCTCTATGTTTTTGACGGTATTCTTTATCTCTTTCCTTTATCTCTTCTTTATTTTCTTGACGGTATTGTTTATTATATTCCTTTATTTTTTCTTTATGTCTCTGATAATATCGCCTATTATTTTCTTTCTTCCTTTCTTTATTCATTACTTCCCTTCCAAAACTTCTCTTCAAACTCTACTGCCATATTAACTCCCTATCTTATCCCTATAATTCCAGGTCTGATTATTTTATTCTTCATTAACGTGTATCCTGGAAAAACGTTGCCAGTTCCACCTACTGTCAGATGATTGGCATTTGTCGTCTCATCATCATAGGTACTGTTAAACTTATACCTAGCTACCAGCCCTATCCTCTTTATCGAAATATTGTCAATCCAGACTACTTCCGTGCCGTCTTCGTCGACGCCGATGTGGGAAAAAAAACGAAATGCCATGTCATTATCACCAGTAACCTGAAATACTCTTACTTCAGTAGCCCAAACTACACTGGTTAACTGAAAACTTACAAGTGTGCCTGAAACATTGGCAAAGTAAATGAACGCAGTAGTACAATTTAATGTTTTGTAATTGAACGAAAGCTCATACCACATATCTATCTCAAAGGCAGTATCAAAGTTACCTCCATGGATTAATATATGAGGGCTATCATCTGTCGCTGTATGAATTTTGGCACAGAATGTACTACCGTTATACGTGGTAACTCCACTCCCTGCCTCATCATCAATCTCAGCAGAAGTATCACTTTTTACCCAATCCGTATTAGTCGATATATCCGTGCCATCTGCCCCCGCTCCCTCGAAGTCGGAGTTGTCATCATCTAGTGCTCCGTAGGTTATTCTCTCTATACGGTAGGCATCAGCGTAGCCATTCCACGAACCACCATTGTATTCGCTGATGTCCTTGAATACATTTCTACCCTGTGCTCGCCAGGTGATGTAGGCTGCATAATCAACTGGTAATCCATTCAGCCCAAAGTTCCAGATGCGGACTTCGTCAAAAGAGGCATCGCATAAACTTGTTCCCACA